>Ga0326597_10009952_pt1 | contig 12698 bp, 22 predicted proteins | sample RVTome_12_FD_203789 | JGI IMG/M metagenome (GOLD analysis project Ga0326597, IMG submission 203789) | Soil microbial communities from uranium-contaminated site in the Upper Colorado River Basin, Wyoming, United States - RVT100D185 | ecosystem: Environmental > Terrestrial > Soil > Contaminated >... | reverse complement strand
GAGTGGTCACCACAGGCAGATCACAATCGTTTTCCCCAAAGTTGCCCCGGAGACTAAAAAACTGGAGCTTATGCTAAAAGAGATTGCCGGAGTCAAAGAGCGGTCTTTGCGCTGGGATCTTTCTCAATGAAGCAGGCGCCCCGAGAGAAAACCGGTATCTCGACAAACAAAGGGGCCGACAAAGCTGCGGAAATAGAAAGGAGAATCTCATCGTGGGAAAAAAGAGAAGAGAAAACACGGCCAAAAAACGGGCCGAGGTAAAACGGAAGCGGAGTCTTGGGATCACCAGTCTGGTCATTGCGTTGGCGTTGGTATTGTTTGTATCGGCTTGGGTCTACACAAAGGGTCCCGGCCGTTCTTCAAATCGTGAGCCAAAGACTTCCGGCGACTATGTAACGCGGGAAACGAAAACGCTTCTGACGCCAGCCCTTTTTGTCGGCAAGACAGCGATGGCTTATCAAGTCGCCCAGGAGATTCCGGATGTTCTCGATCAGCTATATTGCTATTGCGACTGCGACAAACACATGGGGCACCTTACTCTTCTCTCTTGCTTCGTCGATAGCCACGCGTCGACGTGAGTGAATATTTGTCAAAACGAGGCGCTGGATGCGTCTCAAATGACGAAGCAAGGCTACAACGCAGCAGAAATCCGCCGTGAGATTGATCGGAAGTACAGCCGGATGTAACAAGGACGGGCCAAGGACTGTATGTGCCATTTTCTTCTTGTGCTCCCATTCGTGAGTCTTATTCTTTTCTCGTTTTTGCCTTTCAATCAAGCTTTGCCGCTTTATTTGCTCATTCTGCTCTTTTGCGCGATCTTGTATTGGCTAATCTGGAAGGCTATGCGCAGGCCGGTTTCAACGGGCATAGAGGGGATGATTGGAGGAGTGGGCAAAGTCATCCAGATCGGTGAAAAAAGCGCCAAGATTTTTTACAAAGGCGAAATCTGGGACGCGTTTTCGGCCGACCAAATTTCTCTAGGTGATTCAGTCGAGATCGCGAGGGTGGAGAGGATGACGGTGATCGTTCGCAAGGTCGTCAAGGGTCAAGCCCGGCAGGCAGCGAGCTTCGGATGTCATTGATCCCGTGTCTGAAGCAGTCGTGAAAAGGAAAATTTATGTACCCGATACTGTTTCAGCTTGGCCATTTTGAGCTTCGTTCTTATGGCCTCATCGTCGCTCTGGCGGTCTTTGTGGGTCTGTGGTTGGCCACTAAAGAAGCAGAGAGAAAAGGCTTGGACCGGTCGCACGTTCAAGATTTCGTCTCTTATGGTCTCCTAGGGGGAATCATAGGGGCCAGATTGTATTACATCGTATTTTCTCAGCCGGATTACTTCTGGAAAAATCCGTGGGCAATCTTGGCCGTATGGCAAGGTGGAATCGGCGTCATCGGCTCTCTCATAGGCGGCCTCATAGCTGCGCTTTGGTACACGCGTAGAAAAAACATCTCTTTCCTACGCTTTGCCGACACTCTTGCTCCAGCGATTCCCCTTGGGCAAACGATCGGCCAATTTGCTTGCCTGTTGAACGGTGACAGCTATGGCAGGCCCACGCAATTGCCCTGGGCGATCACCTATACCGATCCAAGGTCCCTGGCGCCACTCAACATTCCTCTCCATCCCATCGAGATTTACGAGATATTGGGTTACTTCTTGGTTTTTCTGCTCGTATGGAAAACGCGTAAATTATACAGGGCCGACGGCTTGAGCTTTCTCACCTATGTTGCCGGGTACGGTGTGGCGCGGTTTTTTGTCGAGTTCTTTCGTGGTCAGCCGGCAATCTTCGCCTGGAACATTCCGGCAGCTCAAGTGTTCAGCATCGTCTTGGTTTTAGGCTCTGTCGCTGGATGTTACTTGCTCCGCACTGCAGCAATGATCCCCGTCGGTAGCAGGAAAACGAAGCCTCAAAAGTCGGGAGGGCTTTTTGATGAGGTGAACAAGTGAAGCGAATCCACATCATTTCAAAAGCCACAACGATGGGAGTCCTGGCGACTGCGAGCCTTCTAGGGTTTTATTTTCTCATTTTGTCGGCGGTATCGGATTGGGCATTTACCGTCGATCAATTTGCTACGTTCCGCTACTACATTATCAGCTTGGCGACTGGCTTCGGAATTCAGATCGGTCTGTTTACCTACCTTCGAAGCGCGATACACAGCCACTGCTCGACGGGCAAAGTCGTGGCCGTCTCGGGAACGACGTCCACGGTGGCGATGATTTCCTGCTGCGCTCATTATCTCGCCAATATCTTGCCCGTCATCGGCGCCACCGGCCTGATTACGCTGGTGGGTCAGTATCAGGTCGAATTGTTCTGGGTTGGGCTGGCATCGAATGCAGCGGGCATTCTCTACGTCACGAGTAAAGTGGCGCGATTCTCCAAGGCAATGCCGGTGCCGGCAAACAGATGATTGTAAGCAGCCGACTGATAAAAACTGAGAGGGAGTTTTTACTGCGAGGGCTAGCGATATGAGACAGAGATTAAGGGCCTGGTTACGCTTGGTGACGGCGACCGGGGTGATAGTCTTTTTCGTTTGGCTATTAGCCTACGGTTTTACCCGCGACGCCCGCTATATTCAGTCTCCTCTCATTGGGCGACAGGCACTCGACTTCACCTTGACGCGGTTCGATGGAGGGACGCTCAGCCTAAAGGATCTTCGAGGAAAGGCCGTCCTCGTCAATTTCTGGGCCTCCTGGTGTCTGGAATGCCGCGTGGAGGCACCGGCTTTGGAAGCCGGCTGGCAGACATACAAGGACAAGGATGTTGTATTTGTGGGCGTCGATATCCAGGACAAAGAGCCGGATGCTCGCGCGTTCATCAAAGAGTTCGGAATTACCTATCCGAACGGGTGGGATGTGAGCGGGAAGGTGGCAGTCAACTATGGGGTGTGGGGGATTCCCGAGACTTTCTTTTTAGACAAAGAAGGCCGCATCACTTACAAGCACGTCGGCGCCGTCGAACAGGGAACAATCATCGCTAAGGTCAACGAGGCCATACAAGGGATCGTCAGTGCTGGTGAGGGGAAAGGAAACTATCAGTCCATTCGATAAAGCGCAGCAACGTCAAAGGACCGGTTACAAGGAGGATAGAATGGGAAAGAAAAATCGACAGGGTAAACAGCCCAAGCCAAATGGGACGGAGCAAAAGCCAAAGTTCCGATCGCCGGTCAAGTTCCTACTCGCGGGTGTCCTCGTGCTAGGAGTCGCAGCGGGGTTAGTGTTCGGCTATGGTTGGGGCCCGCCAACTAGCGCGTCGGTACAGCAAGCCGAGACTCAGAGCGATAGCCTAGTACCTCTCTCCACCCGCGGAAAACCCATCTCCGGCTGGCATGACATGGCTAACATCCCAAAATACACCTATAAACCTCCATTGCCCAAAGGCACACCTCAGCCCGACGTTACCGTGGCGCCGACCAACCGTGATTTGGGTTCTGTGGGAAGTAAAGATGTGGTCAATCTAAATTACGCCGTGCTCAATGAGGGGAGTCAGGACCTGGTTGTTGATAGCGTGGTCACCTCCTGCGGGTGCACCACGGCGGAGCTGAGCAACAACATAATCCCGCCGGGAAACAGAGCCGATCTCAAAGTGCGTTTTGACGTCGGTTTCCACAAGACGGCGCGAGGCGAGCAGGTCGTGCGCATCGTGTGGCTGAAGACGAATGATCCCGACACGCCCATCGCGATCGCACGTCTATCGGCGACGGTTCGATAAGGGAGCTAAGGACCAATGCGTCATTGGCGAATGTTGATTCCGGTAGTTATTACGTGGATGGCCGTGGTAGGTCTTACGGCTCCGTCGCTGGCGCAGCCCAAGGCCCCTGAGAAGATCCATGTTTTCTTCAGCGCCGGCTGCGCCGATTGCTGGCCTTACGTTGAGAAGCTACTGCTACCGGCGCTTAAAAAAGGCGGCTTCACTGCCGAACCGGTGATTCACGATTTCACCCGGCCCGGCGGCCGGCAGTTGTTGGCCGAGCAGGCCAAGGCGGTGGGACTGCCGCGCCGAATCGCCGATTCATTGTATGCGTTTGCGCCCCGACCTGACGGCGGACTGGTGATTGTCCTTGGGCACGTGCCGGCCTCGCTATTGGGAGAACTGACGGCGACCAAGGATTTGCCACGGAAGCTGGTCATCCAACAGCCCAAGATGCATGGGGACCCTGAAGAATATCTCCTCTGGTCCTTTGCCGGTGAGGTCCTAAGCTTCCCGATCAACACCTCCTTGAGCGCGGCGCTGCCCTCGTTGCCGCCGACTCCCAGCCGGACTGTGCTGGACCCGGGTGACGCCAACCTGGCGACGCTATTGCCGGCGGTTGTGATCACGGGATTGCTCGACAGCGTCAATCCATGCGCCTTCGCCGTTATCCTGCTATTGCTGGCGTTCCTGTTCACTATCCGCAAGAGCCGCAGTCAAATCCTTGGTTTAGGGGCTATTTACGTCGCGGTGATTTTCCTGGTCTATTTGGCGATTGGCTTGGGCATTCTGAGCACGGTACGCCTGAGCGATGAGCCCCACTTTGTGGCTCGTGTTGGCAGCTATTTGCTGATCGGGCTGGGTCTCCTGAACCTGATCGAGTACCTCTGGCCTGCATTTCCCATCAAATTGCACATGCCGGCCGTTGCCCACAAGAAAGTGAACCAGCTCCTCAAAGTGGCAACGGTGCCGGCGACCATCGGCGTCGGTTTCATCGTCGGCTTGTGCACCTTTCCCTGCTCAGGCGGTATTTATGTAAGTATTATCACCCTTCTGAACGCCAAGACCACGCTGGGCTGGGGCTTGGTTTACCTGACGTTATACAACCTCCTCTTTATTCTTCCCCTGGTAATTATTCTGCTGGTCGTGGGCAACCGTGTGGTGGCGAAACAATTGGGGACCTGGGAACGAGATCACGCCCTGAGCCTGCGGCTATGGTTTGGCGTAAGCATGATCGGTCTGGGGGCAGCAATGTTATGGGTGGTAATCCCGGGTGGAACGGTATGAGGCGGCAGATGATGATTCAAGAAAGAAAATTTTTGGCTAACCGTCGATTCAGTGGCGGGTTGTTGGCGCTGACTATTTTGGTGTTGCTGCTTGGCGGATGCGTGGGTGGAAAGCCTGATATTGGAGTGGCCACGACACGACATGACTTCGGTCGGGTCAAGCAGGGCGACGTCGTTACCACTGAGATCGTGGTGCGCAACAGCGGGAACAAGGAGTTGAGGATCGAGTCGGTTGCCACTTCTTGTGGTTGTACATCGGCGCAAGTGAAGCCAAAAATCATTGCCTCGGGCGGTGAGGGTAAGCTGGTTGTTCGGTACGACTCCGGATCTCATCCCGACAAGGGGCCGATCGAGCGCCATGTCTACATTGCGTCCAACGACCCGGAGAAGGCAGAAGTGGATGTTGTCATTACGGCTGACGTTCAGCCGCCAGCCTAACGGAGCAAATTGCGACCGGCTAACGAAGGAGTTGCCATGAGCCAAAAGTTCACGGTCAGGTTAGTTTCCCTCTTAAGTTTGGGGATATACCTCTTATCGGCAGATGGGACTCGCATCGCATCGTTTGCAGCGGAGTCTCCAGAGAGAAAATCATTCAAGCCGGAGGAAATTGCCCGGATTGCGGCGAAGGTACTGCCCAAAGACGGATACACCCTGCGCATCAAGTGGGGAGAGCTTGGGCCTAGACTCGTTAAGCTTGGAGTGATCGACCTAGTGAAATTTAGACAGCTCTTTGGGAAGAACGGCAATCCGCATCCCTATCTTCGCTATCTTGAGGCGCCTTCCGATGAATTCATCACTATTACGATGGACAATGCGCCATTTATGGTGAACGTGTTTTGGGCGTTGGGTTTGGCCAATAAAAATCCGCTGCTCGAAAAGCTGGCGACAGAGCGCCCTGAATATGAATTAATGAGGCTGGCAAGCACCGGCGGTTGGACATTAGGCACAAAGCCTCCCGCAGAGTTTTACAGTAACTTCGATATCGTCCGATTAACACCGCAACAGCAGAAGCTTGTTTCGGATCTTGCCCAGAATATCTACCGGCCGTGCTGCGATAACTCAACAGCGTTTCCTGATTGTAACCATGGAATAGCCCTCTTAGGATTAATGCAGCTGATGGCAGCGGAAAACTTCAGCCGAGAAGAGATCCTGAAGGCAGCGCTCAAATTCAATAGCGCGTGGTTTCCTCAACACTACACGAAAACGGCGCTCATTTTTCATCTCCGCGGTATAAACTGGGACAAGGTGGATCCTCAAGAAATCCTCGGTTTTCGATACTCAAGCGGCCGCGGTTGGAGGCAGCACGTTGATGCGGAGCTGCAAAAGATTTCTTCGCCGTTGCCGCCCCAACGTGAAGGAAGCGCTTGCTGACTCGGATTTTCTCCAAAGCAGTTCTCCGATGAGGCAGATCAGACGTAGGAGTGGCGTAAAGTTTTTTAAAACAAGTCATTCGTAATACCAAATATTGGAGATCAGAAGAAAGGTAGGCGCCTTCAAGCAGCGATCTAGTTCTCTTTGCTCCTCGTGCGTTGCTCGGAGCTGCAATTCATTTTTTCCGAGGGGATTATTTGCGATGAAAAAAATCCTGCTTTTTGGACTGGTCTCGGTGACAGCATTGCTGAGCGTAGTTCTGATAAATCAGTTCGCTGCCAGGGGCGAATCGCTGGCTAAGGTAGATGGACACGCGATAACATCCGAGGAGATCGAACAGGCTCTGGGCACACAGCTCAGTAATCTCCAAGAACAGGTCTACAAGCTGAAGCGACAGAAACTTGAAGAGCTCATTAATGCAACGCTTCTGACTAAGGAGGCACGAAAAAGGGGCATTTCAGTGCCCGCCCTGCTAGATGCTGAGTTGACCTCGAAGATTGTGCTTGTCACCGAACAAGAAGTTGAGGCTTATTACCAAGCCAATAAAGCGAGGCTTCAGGGGGATGAGGCTACCCTAAGGCAGCAAATTAGAGGTGCTCTTCAGAACCAGAAAATCGCAGCTCGGAAGCTGCGAGTATTTTCAGATGCTACAATCCCGGGCGAACGTAGTGGTGAACCTTAAACCTCCAGCGGTATTCCGAGCTAAGATTTTCGTTGATGGCGCGCCGTTTAACGGGTCGCCGACAGCTCCCATAACTATCGTAAAGTTCGAGGACTTTCACTGCCCTTTCTGCAAGCGTGCGCAAGCGACACAGGCCCAGTTGCTATCACGGTATGGGAAAAAGATCAAACTTGTTCATCGAGATTTCCCGATCGACACACTTCACCCCGATGCGCGAAACGCACATGAGGCCGCCCGATGTGCCAATGAGCAGGGAAAGTTCTGGGAGTATCACGACCTCCTTTATATATACTCATGCGCCCAAGGCGAGGCCAGAAGCTCTACAGGCGTATGCCAAGCAGGTCGGCCTGAAGGTGCCGATGTTTGAGCAGTGTTTAACGAGCGGCAAATACAAAGGCCCGGTGCAAAAAGACGTAGACGAAGGCACCCAACTAGGCATTACTGGCGCACCGGCCTTTTTTGTGAATGGTCGGGTGCTGTCAGGTGCTCAGCCGTTGGAGACCTTCGTCGGTATCATAGACGATGAGCTGACGCGCCAGGACTAACTAATTGCAACCGGTCCTTTTGCAAGTGGTCCTTCGGAATGTTGTATGGGAGCATTGTGATCGGCGAACGTCTTTAAACGAGGAACTAAAATGAGAAAGACGATTTTGTGGTTTACTGTCTCTTTTGATTCTCTCACTGGAGTGAAGCTCTGGCATACACCGTCGGGAAAATTTTGGTCTATACGTTACTCGGGGGAACCGTCATCCTTCTTGGCTTTACACTCCAGCAGTCTGCCATTCCGATAGTCGTTACTACGCGTAAAGTCGCAGGGCCTGTAATGATCGTAATCGGTTTCGGCTTTGCCGGGTTCTTCAGTCTTCGAGGTTCCATAGGGGAAAGCCTCGCGCAAAGGTTTCGCACTCAGATTCCTCAAATCTGGTTATTGAAGCACTCTCGCGGAGTGATTTTATAGTCCGCCCCGTAGTCTTGAAAAAAGGAGATCTGGAGCCTCTCGGGACGAAGAACAGAGGAGCAAAGACCCAATGGTCGAAAATGAATGATGAAAGGACTTAGACTAGATGAAGGCGATCGAAACCTTAGAATCGATGACCCGGCTAAAATTCGGCGGCAGGCACGCAATCGCGGCTTTTTTGCGGTTGGGCATCGTAACTCGATCGAGCTGTTTTAGTTCGGATTGGTTTGCGACCTTGACAGGATCATTTATATGGGAAACCGGGTCGCCAAATTTGCCCGAGTGCGTGCAATGAAATAGATTGTGGCATTAGGACGCGATGGATATGTTCATTCGATACGGTAAGGAGACAGGACGTTACGCAAAGGAGACAATGTATGATCGAGCTCGAAAGTTTAGCAGGGCGGCTGGGCGCGATGATGATGAATGAGTGGCTATCAATGCCGCTGTCTCAAGGACCGCCATACGATTGGGGCTGGGGAACGCACCCGATGATGTGGGGCGCTTGGGGGTTTGGCATGATGATTATGATGATTTTGTTCTGGGTTCTAGTGATCGTCGCCGTGGTGCTGGGCATCCGCTGGTTGCTTGGTCAAGAAAAAGAAGCGCGCGCTGACTCTGCTCTGGAGATCCTGCGCCAACGTTACGCGCGAGGAGAAATCAATAAAGATGAGTTTGACGCGAAGAAAAAAGACCTTAGCTAGGGGTCGAGCACAAGCGAGCCGAGAATGAAAGTTCTGTGGTTAGTGATAATTGCGGTCGTGTGGCTTGTCTTGGCGCCTGTCAGTGTCGCCGCTCAGATGGAGCCCCGGAGCGGCGAAATGATGCGGCAGGCGGATACTCCCGGCGCGCCGATGGGACATGCGCCCGCTCCAACGCCTTTCTATCGGGAGCGGACATTTCTGGTGCTGCTCGGCGTGGGCATAACGGGAGCGGGTTTTGTCGCTTTCCGGATAACGAGACTGCGCTGGCGTAAAGGCCGTGGGCCTGTCGAGTTCGTGAGCGAGGCGGTGCTCGTCGTGGATCTAGTGGATTCCACCCATCTCGCCACACACTACGGCGACGGCGATGTTATAGCCATGAATGCCAGGAACGCCATTAAAGAACGGACCCTGGCAGCGGCAGAGCCTCATGGACTCACTTTTGCGGAGGATCTGGAGACGGCTATTTCATGACCTTTCCCTCCGTATCAGGCGCCGTGCAGACTGCCGTCGCCCTCCTTAGGGATTTGAGGGGCCGTCCATCAAACCTTTCACCGCGACCGCCTCTCGAAGCGCGGGTAGGGATCAGCTATGGGCAGATTCTGCTCGACACCCGTGCCTCTCGACATGGTGCTGCCATCAACAAGGCTTTCCGAATCGAAGGGCTCTCACGCGATAGCTTTGCGCAGCTAGAAGGTGAAAGTGAACTGGACAAGATCCCCGACCGCAATCGCATTTTCCTTGATGAGGAGGCGGCGCAGGAAATTCGATTGGTCGATGTCCCCCTGCGCCCGATCGGCTTCTGCAGGCTAAAGGGGTTTTCGGGACTTCACCGGGTCATCGAGGTGCTTTGGGAGGGCAGCGGAAACAGTAGTTGAGTCGCCCTGCATCGCGCGACGCTAATCTGGAGCTGGTTTAAATAACGCTTTAAGGAGATAGCGTTTTTCGAACTTGCAAACCGTAATGCTTAGTTTTGTCAGACTTGCGAAAGTGACGCACGAGAAATACAGATTTTTTGAGAAAGTAGAAGGCTTTTGCGCGCGGCCCTGTTCTTGCTGTAAGGAAATAGAGCGTGATAGATATTCGCGGTAATAACATGAAGAGACGAGTTCTCAAAACTTTTGGAACGCTTTGCTTGTCAGTTCTGCTCGCCTATTCCGGTGTAGCATGGGCTTTGGACGACTGTCTGAGGGAATGCGACGAAACCGGCTCCGAACAGCCGGCCATCCCAGGTCCCGATGACCAGAACCCATCGGCAGATCTTGCTGCACGTTTTCCTGACGGACCAATCGCCAAGATCCACTGTCTTACAGCTCATCAAGGGATTAATGCGCTCGCGCGGCCTTCCACCGCAAGTTCTCTGACAGAGTCTCGCAAAGGCATTCGGTTAAAGTCCCCTATTTCAAATGAATTGACTTGGTTTCGTAAAGTTGAGGCGGCCGAGCGAAGTCACTATCTTGAGTGGTTCGTCTCGTCTTCGCCCCCCGGTTTTTTGTCACGTCATCTTCTGCTCTCCGTTTTTCTAATCTGACGCTCCTCCTGATTTTTGAGGTGTCCGTTCGATCACGGACATCAGTAAGTCAGTCCATCTTGTCGAGCTGAAACAAGCGTGTTTCAGGTAAGAGAGGGTAGTGGAGATGGGTTCATGCCGCGAAAACGTTCGAAAAGCGCTCTTATCACCACCGCCGTGTTGGCCGCGGCTATAGTGGTTTTCGTTGAGTACCGCAAAGCGGCGGATTTTCAGGAACGATCAGATTGCGCCGCTTACTGGCTAGAAAAGGCAAAAGCGCTGCAAGAGGCAAATATGAAGAGTGAATCAAAGATGGCCGAGCAGTCTCAGCTTGATCTGAGGGAACAACTTAGGGCGGCCTACGATTGCGTGACGAAGCCAGCCTCGCATTCGCGAATCGCGCCTGGCGGTGGATCGTTTGGTCAGCATGGGGTCTTACCCCACAAATAGAGCGTAAGGCATATGAAAAACATAGCGTCGATAAGGACTTTCAGAACGGTCGTTGCATTATTATTGTTGTTCGTTGCTACGGACGTTTCAGGACAAATCTCGTCTATCCCCCAAGTTGTCGCAAAGGTTCGGCCGGCGGTGGTTCAGATTACAACGCGGCAAGTCTCTTACGACATGTTTCTTCGACCCATGCCCTCGGAGGGGGTCGGCTCCGGCGTCGTCTTCGATCCTCGAGGACATATTCTTACAAACAGTCATGTCGTGGGGGATGCAAAAGAGGTACAGGTCGCTTTTCCGGATGGAAGGAAATTTGCGGGCCGGGTCATGGGGAGAGACCCGTTAACCGACCTGGCGGTCGTGATGATCAAAGGAAAAGACCTGCCCCACAGTTCTTTGGGAGATTCCGCGAAACTAGAGATAGGTGAATCGCTGATTGCGATCGGAAATGCGCTTGGATTGGAGGGCGGACCAACGGTCACCGTGGGCGTCGTGAGCGCTTTGAGTCGCTCCATCGAAGATCCGAGTGGGATCGCCCTTAATGATCTGATCCAGACGGATGCGGCCATCAATCCAGGCAATTCCGGTGGACCCTTGATCAACCTGAAGGGAGAAGTTGTTGGGATCAATACCGCGGTCATACCGTCGGCACAGGGAATCGGGTTTGCCATCGCCGTTAATAGCGCCAAACCGATCGCAAAAGAGCTTTTAGAAAAAGGAAAGGTAGTCAGACCCTGGCTTGGTATTGCGCCCATCACTATCACTCCGGCTTTAGCCGCTTCATATGATCTTCCGGCTGAAGAAGGAGTTCTGGTAGCCAAGGTGGAAAAGAGCAGCCCCGCGGCGAAGGCCGGCCTTGGACCTGGGGATGTAATCAGCAGCTTTGCTGGCGAAAAGACAAAAACTGTTGGCGATCTTCGGTCGGTCATCGAGAAAAAGAAACCCGGCGACAAGGTCAGTCTTGAAATCAACCGGAACAAAAAGAAGTCTACGGTGAGCTTAACTCTAGGACGGATGCCCGAAAGATAACATCGATGATTCAAAACAGGAGAAGTCCCAAATGATGAATGGAGGAAAAGGCGTGAAAGCGTTCACACTTTTATTAGCAGTGTTGTTTCTGGGTGGCCTGATACTAACGGGCGAGAGTTTCGGTGCGGGAGCGTCTGACACAACGCAGTCAGTTTCCGGGGGAGGTGTTACAGTTAAGGTCACTTATCTAAATCCGAAGAGTAGCGATGTACCGCGCTTCTTGGCAATGCTTGATACTCACTCAGTGAATTTAGACGGCTACGAATTAAAGAGCATAACCTTTCTGCGCGATGAAACGGGAAAAATCTATCCTCCGACAGCAGTGGAAAACAAAGGCAGCGGACATCATCGAGAGGTCGTTTTGACCTTTCCCAAGGTGTCTCCGGAATCTAAGCGCATGGATCTTGTGATTAAGGATGTTGCGGGTGTTAAAGAAAGAACTTTTCGCTGGGATCTCCAATGAATTCAACAACGCGCAAAACGAAACAGCCAGATAGGCGCCACGCTTGCAACAGGAGGATCTTATTATGACGAGTTCGGAAAAGACGAAAGGCGGGATTCGCACACGGCGGAGCAAATACGCCACAGAGTCCATTGAAAGCGAGCAGAAGCTTCGCAAACGTATCGAGTAGAATGCTTATGATCTTTATCAAAAGCGCGGTCAGACTCATGGACATGATCTCGATGATTGGTTGAAGGCTGAGCGAATGGTTTGGGCTCAACTCGAAGAAGAGCGTCATTCGAAAGGACAGCCGCCGCGACCGAAGTCGAATCGGTCGAACAGAATAAAGCCACCTGAGAACAGGGATCAAACAGGAGAAAATCGAGGTTGAAATGAACACACTGAAGACCACATTTTTGATGGCGCTTCTCACGGTTTTGCTGGTGCTTGCCGGCGGAGCCCTGGGGGGCGAGGGCGGCATGGTAATAGCATTTATCTTTGCGCTCCTCATGAACGGGTTCTCTTACTGGTTCAGCGACAAGATTGTTCTGCGGATGTACGGAGCGCAAGAGATCGCGCCGGAAGATCT
>Ga0326597_10009951_pt1 | contig 12698 bp, 13 predicted proteins | sample RVTome_12_FD_203789 | JGI IMG/M metagenome (GOLD analysis project Ga0326597, IMG submission 203789) | Soil microbial communities from uranium-contaminated site in the Upper Colorado River Basin, Wyoming, United States - RVT100D185 | ecosystem: Environmental > Terrestrial > Soil > Contaminated >... | reverse complement strand
TGGGCGAACTCCAGGCGCTCGAGCGCCAGGACGGTGCCGGGGGCATCGGCCGCCTCCTCGAGCAGCGTGGCCACGAGCTGCTCGCGCTCGGCGCCGAACATCGTGCCCGCCGACAGGGCCGCCACGTCCACGCGAACGAGCTGCATCGCGGGCTGCCGCTGGCCGAGGCGCGCCGCGACACCGTGCAGGAGGTTCGTCTTCCCGACACCGGACGCGCCGGCGACGAGCGGCAGGCGCGGACGACCGAGCGACAGGCACCGGCAGACGGCGTCAATGACGGCCTCCCGGCCCACGCACGGGTCGGCCCCCGCGGCGGGCGTCGTCAGGTCCTCGCCGAAACTCGAGAGCAGGCCCTTCCGCCCCGGGCGGAGCGCGGCCGGCGAGACCGGGTCGAGCGCCGGCTCGCATCCCTCGAACCCGAGCGCGCCGAGCGCGCGCTCGACGACCGGCTGCAGGTCGTGCTCGCCGACCCCGCCGACGAACAGAATGCGCCACCCGTGCTCGCGGCGGCCCTTCGCGAACGCGCGAGCCACTTCCTCGTTGTCGCCCTGGTAGGCCAGGTCCTCGTCCACGCACACGACGAACGGCAGGGCGGCATCGGGCCTCTTCACGAGCAGGTTCGTCGCCGGCTTGCTGAAATAGCGCGGATTGGCCGGAACGCCGCGAAAGCACGCCGTGTTCGCGTCGGGCACCTCAATCCGCACGCGTTCGCGGCGCAGCCGATCGGTCAGCGAGCGTTCAAGCGATAGCATGATGCCGTGTCCTCCTTCAGCCGCGATCTCCGCTGGGTTCCCTCGGGCGCCGGGCGCCTCGCCGTGTGGCACCGCCCGCGCTTCCGGTCGATTCCTCAATTGCCGGCCCTCGGCTGCCGGCGGCTCGTCACGCTGCTCTCGGCCCGCGAGGGCGCGGAGGTCATCGGCGTCGCAGCGGTCTCGGCCGGTCTGCTCTGGACCTGGCTGCCCCTCGACGGCGCCGCTCCGCCGACCGGGCGTCGAAGCGAGAAGGCCGCCGGGACGGTGGCCGAGCTGTCGAGCTGCCTCGACAGCGGCGAGTCGATCCTGATCCACTGCTCGGCAGGCATTCACCGCACGGGCATGGTGGCCTACGCGCTGCTGCGCCTGCGCGGCGCGTCCGAGCCGGATGCCCTCGCCGAAGTCGAGCGGCTCCGTCCCGTCACGCGCGCCGGTCTGTCGGCGGCCTCGGTTGCGTGGGGCAACGCCGTGGCAGCGGGCCGTCGCGAGTCTGACTGAGCCTTGGGCCTCGCCCTCAGCTCCATCGCTCCGCCTCCACGAACGGATCCGACAGGTCGAGCGCGCTGCCACCGGTGTGGCACACACTGTCCCAGCCAGCAATAAACCCGACGTGGCGGGCGAACCGGCGGATCACGTCTCCCCGGATGCGGGCCCGGCCGGATTCCGGCGGGCGTTCGATCGCCTCGTCCACGTTGCGCGCGCCGGCCACGCGGTGCGTCAGGACTCCCGGCTGCCGCTCGAGGGCCGCAAACAGCCCGTCGTCACCGAGACGCCCGAACTTCGTGTCGAGCTCGAAGAGCCGGTGACGCAGCGAGCTGATCTCGCCGGCCCGGTCGGGGTCGAGGCCCTTGCCGCGCAGAAACGACGCGAGCTCACGGGCGACGTCGCGGCCGTGTTCATCCGCGGCCGGCAGCGCGCGCGGGTCCCACGCGCCAAAACGGGCACGTGCTTCGCGAATCGCGGCCGTCCAGTTGCCGATCGACGGCCAGGAGATCGAGCCCTTGGCCACGAAGCCGGCGGTGACCGCTTCCTTGATCGCCCAGTCCAGCATGGCATGGAGCGCCGGGTCGCGCCGTTCGATGAGGTCGAGCACCCGGCCCCAGAGCCGACACACGTCGGCCGCCCACGGTGGCATGAACGACGCGCCGCACGCGGCCCTGACTTGCTGGAGGTAGCCGCGCTCGATCTCGACGGCCGTTGCGAGCCGGCCGGTCGTGAGACGGGCTGCCGCCCGGCACGTCGGGTCGGCGGCAAACGCATGGAACGCCTGAACCGGGTCGGCCAGCTCGAGGCCCTCAGACGGGCGCCGGTCCGCGTCGGCCATCGCGAGAATCAGGGCCGTTGTGCCGACTTTGAGCCACAGGGCGACATCGGAGGCGAGACTCTCGCCGCAGGTCACGTGAATCCGATGGTAGGCCTCCGACAGCGCCCGGTCCCTCAGGTGGAAGAGGCCGCGGTCGGCGGTGGACTCGGTCGTTACGGCCCTGGTGAAGTACCCGGCGCGCGGCGACAGCGTGAACCGGATGCCGGCCGACTGCGGGTCGAACCCCCCGGCCCCGCAGAACACGACCCGCGCCGCGAGATGCGGCAGGAGGTCTTTCACGACGTCCATCGGCCTCTTTCGACTGAGGTACGACTCGTGGCATCCCCACGTGGCCAGACTGCCTCCGTAGTCCACGTTCGTCCGCAGGAACCAGAGGTCGGCGATTTCCGGATGGCTGACGCGAGCCCGGTCGGCCAGGCCGACGAGGATACGCTCGCCGGCGCGCACGTACCGGACGAGATCCCATGGATCGCGGCACTCGGGCGTGCAGAACTCCGGGTGCCACCCGCAGTCGGTGTAGAGACGCGCGCCGTTGGCGAGGTAGAGGCTGCCGTTCGAGTCGGTCAGGTACACGAGCGACCGGTGGGCTTCCTCCATCACGAGCCTGACGGCCTCGCGCGGGCGGAGGCTGGCCGTCGCGGTGGCGCCGCCCATCGCGTACTCGGTCTCGAGGCCGAAGAGGCAGCCGGCCACGGCTACTGCCCTCCCTCCTGCTTGTTGGCAGCGAGGAAGGCCTCGCTGTTGGCCGACAGCGCCCGCGCGATCGCGTCGTCGCTGGCGGCAATGAGGGTGCTGGCCTGACGGACCAGCTGCTGGTGCCGCGCGCTCGCGCCGGACGGCGCGTCGCGCGACTCGTCGGCGTGGTTAGTGAACAGGTCCCGCAGTCTCATGACGTTCTCCCTTGATTGACAGTCCTTCCAGGACATCGCCGAGCCGGCCCATCGGCCCGACGAGCCGCTCGACATCGGCCTTGCCGAATTCGGCCGGATGCCACAAATCGACATCCGTGACGGCCGGCCCGCGGCGGCCGCGCTGCCGGATTCGCATTGCGTCCCAGTCCACGTGTTCGACGCCGTCGCGACCCGCCAGCCGCAGCAGGGTGGCGCGCGTCCACGCGCGCGTGTCCTCCGGCGGTTCGACCGTGAACCGCGCGATCGTCTCCTCGCTGACCACCCGCTCGACCGCGCCCGACGCTTCGCACGCCCAGTACAGACCGTCGCGCGGATCGAGGCTCGAGTACAGGTGGTCGAGGTGCCGGATCGCGGGCGCATCCCACGCGAGGTCCGGTCGCTGCTCCTGCGCCCGGTCGAGCAGCGACAGCTTCAGGACCCAGTCGAGCCTCGGCGTCAGCGCGGTGAAGTCGCGCGCCTCGAGCTTCGCGAGCGTGTCGTCCCACAGCGCCAGGATCTCGGCGGCCCGCGGCACAATCCCGTCGAGCCCGCCGGCCGAGGCGAACGCGTCCGCGCCTTCGAAGAAGCGCCGCTGCAGCTCGACTGCCGTGACCTCGACTCCCGACGCGAGGCGCGCCCGGGTCCGGAGCGCCGGATCCCGGCTCCAGGCCGCGAGCGCGTCCAGCGGATCTTCGAGCACGCACGCGGCGTCGATACGCTCGGCCTCAATCATCGCGAGGACGATCTGCATCACGCCGACCTTGAGCAGACTGGCCACGTGGCACAGCGTGCTGTCGAAGAAGATCGCGTGCAGCCGCGCCAGCGTGTTCCGGCCACCGCCGCAGAGCGCCTCGTCGCGGCTGTTCACGATCGGGCGGCGGAACGTGGTCTGCGGACCGGTCAGCGACTCGATGAAGTCGGCTCGCTGCGACAACTGGTACGCGGCCGCGGGCCGGCCGTTCTCGCAGCCCACCTTTCCCTGGCCCGTGAACACGATGCTCGAGACCTGGTAGGCCGCCAGGTACAGGAGGTACTGCATACGCCGGCCGAAAATGTTGTCCCACGCCCGCCGCGTGACCAGGAAGTCGAGATGGCTCCCGTACGAGTTCCCGAAACCGTCGCGGTTGTTGACCAGCACCTGGATGCGACGGCCGGCCGGTTCGACCGCGTTGGCCGCCTCGAGCGCGCGCCGGGCGATACGCAGCATCGCGTGCCAGCTCGCCACGTGGTCGAACGCGCTGCGGACCTCGGGCAGGCAGATCTCCAGGTGGTCGAGATCGATGTACGCGCAGCCGCCGTTCTCCGCCAGGAACCGCCGCCCCCGATCCTGCGGATCGGAGCCCGGCAACGGGAGCGACGCCTGTCCGGACGCGCGGCGCTCCACGCAGGCCAGACAGTTGCATCCCGCCGGAGCGGCCGTCGCCAACCGTGACGGGACGCCGTCGATGTGCGAGAGCAGCGTCACGGCCGCACGGCCGGGCGTCAGGTCCTCGTCGAGCCTGCCGCCTACGAAGAAGTTCGCCAGTTCCACGTCGGCGCCGCACACCTTGACGACGCGCGGCGTTGCCTGCCCGGCACCTGGTTCGATCACGACCATCTCCTCCCTCCCCTCACGCCACGTGCAGATACCGGTGCACGGCCGCCGCCTTCCGCCGCACCGGTTCGACGCGGACGACGTCGATGTCCTGCGGCAGATCGGCGAGGTGATGCCTGCAGGTGGCCGGTGCCAGGACGCTCGCCATCTGCGCCAGCTCCCGGTCCACCGCGGCCAGCGTGTCGACGGCCCGAATCCCGGATTCGCCGCCCTCGAGATCGCGCCTCCAGGCCGCCGACCGCGCCGACCGGGCGATCTTCGCGAGCACCGCACCGCTCACGAGCTCGCGCGCCTCGACGACGCGCCGCTTGCCGTCGCGGAACGTCAGCGTCGCGACCTGGACGTCCCCGTTCGGCGCGTAGATGCGCGAGATCGCGGCATCGATCACGGCCTCCCGCGCCTCGGCCTGGTCCGCGCCCGCGTAGGGCAGCCCGGGAGGCAGGTGTTTCCCGAAAATCGCGCGCGCCGCCGGCATGCGCGGCCGCGGCACGTCGATGCGCAGATCCCCCAGCCGCCCCGGGCGCAGGAGCGCCGGATCGAGCGACGCCAGCCGGTTCGTCGCCGCGACGACGAGCACGTTGCCCCGCGGCGTGAACCCGTCGAGCTCGGTCATGAACGCGTTCAGCACGCGATCGTCCACGCGCTGCAGGCTCTCGCCCCGTGCACCGCCGATGGCATCCACCTCGTCGAAGAACATGACGACCGGCACCGTGGGCTCGAGCGCGGCCGCCTCGCGCGCGGCGCGGAATGCCCCGCGGTAATTGGCCTCGCTCTGTGCGTACCACATGCTGTGCAGCCCGCTCGGCGCGATGTTCATGAACCGCGATCGGCCCGAGGCCGTGAGCCCGCCCATCCAGTTCGCCAGCGCGCGGGCAATCATCGTCTTGCCCGTGCCCGGCGGCCCCACCAGCAGCAGCGACCTCGGTGGTTCCAGCTCGTACTTCCTGGCCAGGTCCGGCCGCTCGAAATGCGCGCGGATCGCGCGCTGGACCTCCTCGATCTCCGCGTCGAGTCCGCCGATGTCCTCGAACGTGTCCGCGGGCGATTCGTCCGGGATCAGGTGCGCGCCCGTCGACTTGTCCACCTTCTCGAGCGCCATCCACGCCTGGCGGTCCCACAGCACCACGTCGCCGCTCCGAAGCGCCGCGACGTCGAGCGAGGCAGACACGGCCACGACGACTTCCTCGCCGCGGGAGGTCACGACGACCCGGCCATCTTCCGTGAGCCGGTCGAACACGCCGGTCTCGCCGCTGGCCGGCCGGCGATACGGCGCCTTCGCCATGACGACGCCCAGGTTGTCGGCGAGCAGCACCTCATCCCCCACCGCGAGATCGAGCGGCACGATCTCCTCGGCCAGCCTCACGACGCGCCGCGACGTCCCGTGCAGCACGAGCGCGCCGGGGCCGTCGGGCGTGTCGATTCCGCCCAGATAGCGGGCCGGATGCCAGGGCGGCGCGCTCAGCGTGCGAACGACCCGACGCAGCTCCGTCAGCGCGTCGCGCGCCCGCTCCAGGCCGACGCGCAGCCGATCGGTCTCTTCCAGGAAGAACCGATCGATCAGCGGCTGCCCCGCGCGGTCGTGCAGGCGCAGGGCCTCGACGATCTCGAGCTTCCGCTCGAACGTCGGGGCCGCAGCGCCGACGGCGCGCAACTCGTCGAGCGCCTTCGGGACATCAAGCTCCGGCCGCGGTGCATCGAACATCGTCTGCGCTCCCTTCCGAACGGCCCTCGGCGGCTGCCTCCACCGAAGCCGGCCGGGGCGTGCCCCCGTACACAATCGCGCCCCGATCGTCGCCGAGGACCGAGAACCCGCGAGCCACGAGCTCGCCCTGCCGCCACCCGAAGAACGAGAACGTCGGCCCCGCCGCGATGTCGTTCACGAGCAGACCGACGCTCTGCGCGCCCGGGAACACGGCCCGGTGGAGCGCGCGGTCGTGCTCGCTGAAGAAACCCGCCGCGAGCGAACAGACCGCCTGCTTCTCCGGCGGGCACTCGCGGCACCAGACCCGCACCGGGTGCGAATGCCACCAGCCCAGCAGCATCTCGTCGGCACCGCGGAGCGCGATCGCCTGGCGGACGTCGGTCCAGGTGTCGGCCGTGAACGTCAGTCGGGATGACGTGGCCGTGGTATGCCGCGCGGGAATCTGCACGGTCACGTCTGCGTAGATCTCGCGCGCCCCGGCGTCGCGGCACAGACGGCCGACGAGCACGCCGCCCGCTTCCGCGTCGCCCGCCCGCCGCGCGAGCGCGGCGGCCTCGTCCAGGACGGCAGCCGGCACGAAGACCGGCATGTCGCCGCCGGCCGGCGGACCGACCGCCCGGCCGCGCCGCGACCGGGCCGCGAGATCCCCGTCGCACAGGCGCGGCGGCGGGGAGACATCCTCGGCCGCGAGATCCAGTGCGCCCGTTTCGACGCGAGCGGCGTCACGCGGGAACGCGGCGGCCACCGACACCACGCGATCGCCCTTGTCGATCGCGCCTTCCCGTACGAAGTGTGCCGCGGCGAGCGCCGCGACGGGCTTGAAGTAGCCCGAACCGAACGCCACCGACGTCGCGTCCGGCGGCGCCCCGATGCACACCTGGAATCCCTCCACGTACGGCGCATGGAGCGTCGTGTGCCAGACGGGCTCGATGGCAGGCTCGCCGCCGCGGCCGCCGGCGGCGGCGGAAGGACCAAGCCGGCGGAGCGCCAGGAACCGCGCGCACTCCTCGGCTGGCGCCCAGTCCACGGCGAGGGCGCCGTCGAGGGCCACCTGGCCCACCGGCGTGCCATCCGGCCGGTAGAGCGAGAGCGTGTAGTGGTACGCCTCAGCCACCATGACGGCGCCCGAGGTTCGCCCCGAAGCCGGCGTCGATGTTCGGCTGCAGGACCACCCGATCGCCTTCCGGCTTGAGCGCGTCGTGCAGCCATTCGGACGCGTGCAGGTGCCGGCCCTCACGCTCGAGCAGCGCGTGATAGGTCAGCGGATGGCCGCTGACGTCGTTCTTCGGCAGTTGCATCTTGCCCAGGAGCGCCTGGACCAGCTCGCCGACCGTGCTGTCGCCGGGCACGTTGGTGACGTTCACCACCTTCTGGCCCGAGACGTCGCTTGCCTGAAGCGCGATGCCTGTTCCGTTCAGTTCCATGACCCCACCTCCTCTGTGATCTCCATCGATCGGCGCCCGGGGTTCCTGAGATCGAGAAACCGCGCCGCCACACCCTCGTCGCGCAGGAGTTGAGCCTCGCGCGCGAACAGCCGGCAGGCCGTAGACAACGCCCGCAGCGCCTCGTCCAACTCCTCCACGGCGGGCCGCGCCCCGAACGTCACCTCGAAACCGGCCACCACGTCGCCGTTGACAGCCGCCGATGGCCGGACGAATCGCAGCGCTTCGGCGGCCGAGAGCAGAAGCACGCCAAGAGCCTGCCTGCAGCCAGCCGAAGGGGATGCCCAGTGCACGACGTCGACCGCCACCACGTAGCCCGACGCTCCAGCCGGCGCGAGCGTGGCCTGGTGGCTCGCATCCACGACATCGAGATCGATGGCCAGCGTGCCGCTCCGGCGTTCGACGAACGACCAACCGGCTTCGCGGCACGGCTCGGCCATTGAGGCCGCGCGGCCGTCGGGCGGTTCGCCTGCGGACTCGTCGGCCCGATCGCCGACGGCCAGCCGCCGCGATGCGCGCACAAGTCCGGCGCACGCCTCCGCAACACGATCGCGGAGGCCCATCCCCTCGCCGAGCGGCACCTCCGCGCGCAGTCGGAGCGAGCCGGCATCGGCCGCCAGGGCAATCCGGCTCGAGGCCTCGAGGCCGCGATTCAGCGCGGCCACGGCCAGACAATCTGCCGGAACGTCGCCGCCGGAAGCCGACAGCAGAAGCCAGCCGGCGTCGACGCTCGCGTCGAGGGCGATCGCCGCGCCCTTGGCTATCGACACGCGCCAGTGCCGGGGCCGCGCGAGCTCGACCCGTTCGGCGCAGGCAGCCAGCGCCTCGCCGATGACCGATTCGTCCGTCCGACGTTTGCGATTCACGTTCGCTCGCCTTTCCATTCCCCGCCAACCGGCACGACCTCGATGGCGAGCGCGCGGCGCTTGAGCGTCCGCCGATCGACAGGAAACCGGCCGGTGTGCTCGCGCGCCCACGCGCACGCGTCCCGGTTCAACGCGTCGTCTTCGCGCATCGTCACCTTGGCGTAGGTGAGGATCTCGAAGCACTGGTACACCAGGTCGACGAGCGGCGTTCCCGGCTTGAGCCGGCCGACGCAGATCGCGCTGCCCTGGATGTTCGGGTGGAACACGTTCCACGGCGCGATGAGCGTGAGCACCTCCGCCGGGTGCGCGCGGCGCAGGTAGTCGGACGGAAACGACACGCCGACGAGAAACCGATCCGCTTCGGCGACGTCGCCGCGGCCGCGCGTGACGAGCCCCTTGCAGCGGAACTCCACCAGGTACCGACGCGGCGGCGGCCCGTCGCACGGCACGATGTCCACGAGGTCGCTCGAGCCGGCCAGCGCCAGGCCGTCTGCGAGCTGGCGTGCGAGGAACGAGGAGTAGACCGCGTCGAACATCGCCGCTCCCGTCTCAGTACCGATGACCAACGCCGACGGTCACGGCCGTCGTGCGCACGTCGGAGAACGGCCGGACGCCCTTGAACTGCTGCCGGCGCACCTCGACCATCAAGTAGGCGCCCTCGTGCTGCCCGAGCGTCCAGGTCATCCCCGCGCCCAGGCTCCAGCCCGGCAGCAGACGCCACGTGGGCCCGTTCGCGTTGTCGAGGTCGGCCGCCAGAAGAGCGCCCGACACACCGGCCGCGACAAAAGGCCGTGCCCGGCCTCGGGCCAACAGCACCTTCCCGAGACCGGTGAACAGCACGGGCCGCTCGGCGTGGTTGGGGAACTTCGTGCCGGCGTCGTTCATCACGTTCAACCGTGCCGACCCCACCGCCACCGCAACCTCCACGCCTCCCACTCGTCCGAACACCCCGGTTCGCGCGCCAATCGTCGGGCCGGCGTCGGCGCTGGCCACGATCGGCTCGCCACCCGGGCCGTTTCGGCCGCGGCCGATCACGCCGCTCGACGTGTGCCACCCCGCCTCGACGCCGGTCTCCCGGATCCAGGGCCCTGCTGGCGCGGAGGACACCGGCGGGAGGGATTGCGCAGCAGCGACGGCGCTTCCGGTCACGACACCGGCGACGAGGACCACAGCGACGAATCGAGCGTAGCGTGCCGTTCGCTCACGCCCGGCCTGCCGCGTACGAATCACGCGGCCGGCAACCAGCGGGGCGGCGCATTCGCGCGACGGTGGCGTCGATCGTTGCCGGCTCATCACACCTGGTCGCCTCCCACGACGTAGTGGCGGCGGCCGTTCGCGGCGCCGAGCGAGCACAACTCGCCGTCGCGCACGCCGAACCGGCGCACCGGGCGACCGAGCAGTCGGTCCGGCACGACCTCGGCGAGGAGCCGCTCGGCGAGGTCGAACCCGCGGACCGCCACCTGCCCGCCGCAGCGCGGGCAGCGATGCACGCTGGCGGCGCCCTGGCGGCCGAATCGCCAGAGGTTGAGCGGCCGGCCGCACGATGGACTCGGGCAGGTCGCGACGGTGGTGAGCCGTCGGCCTTCGATCTCGAGTGCCAGACCCTCGGGCGAGAGGCCGTCGGCCCGCGCGCGCTCGAAGAGCGCACCGAGAGTGAGGCGATCGGGGCCTGAATCAAGACGGGCGATCTCCAGCGGCGTGTGGGGCCACATCCGGCAGCTCGTCCGGCGCGGAAAGGCCGTCACGTAGTGCCTGTGCGAGGCCGCGTCGACGAGAATCTGACGGCCCGTCACCAGTCGCGCGAGATCGCCTTCGAGGAGCTTCCGGCACTCGATGGCCTGGAGTGCCGCCGCCAGCGCGCCGAGCGACGAGGGCCCGTCGGTCGGAGGGCCGGAGGGCTGGCCGGCGCAGGGGTAGACCTGCTCGATCGCGGTGTAGTCGCGATCGTCCCAGGCACATTCCAGGCACCCGGTGTCGAGGGCCGGCACGTAGACATTGACCCGCGCCAGCCAGCCGTCCGGCGCGACGCCCGAGTCGATCCACGGCACGCCGAGCCGCCACGCCGTCTGGTTCACGTGCTGGCGCGAGGCCCGCGAGTCCAGGCACGCGAGGATCACGTCCGCCTGCAGCCGGCCGGCCGGCACGTCCTCCACCCGCCTGTCCAGATCGACGATGTCAATGTCGTCGCCAGCGAGCTGGCGAATGCGACGAGCCTGCACCTCGACCTTGCGGGCGCCGACGTCGGTGAGCCAGATGTCCTGCGACGCAAGGTTCCGTCGCTCGTACACGTCCGGGTCAACGAGCGTCATGCGCCCGACGCTCGCCATGCGCGCGACATGCGGCACCAGGTGCGACCCGATGTTGCCGCCCGCGCCCACGATGACGACATGCTTGTCGCTCACCATCCCGATTCCCCGATTAGAGAGTTTCCGGCGTCCACTGGTACCCGGCGTCGAGGCTCGTGTCCTGCGGGCAGAGCGCGCAGCGTTCGGCGTAGGTCCAGCACGGCAGCGCCGGCGTCTCGTGGTGCCAGACGCCGCAGCCCGGGCAGCACACGGCCCCGGCTCCCGGCTCGATCGTCTGCCGGCATCGCGGACAGGCCAGGGGACGCTCGGACGGCGGGCAGGGCTCGACGGCCGCGAGCCGTTCGGTCGAGAAGTAGAACTTCTCGAAGCCGCCAATGCGGATCTCGTCCCGATCCTGCAGGGCACGAAGCCCGGGAGCGTTCACGAAGCCGTTGAGACGCACGTGCCACGGTGTGGCGATGAGCGCCCACGACTCCCGGCCGTCCTGCATCGACCACACGATCGACGCCACGGGCATGTCATCCTCGAGCCGCCGATCGATGAGCCGGCGCCGGCGCCGCTCGTCAGCCGGCAGATGAAACCAGCCGGCCTTCGGCAGAATCCAGTCACCGAGCATCAAGGGCTCACGGCCGAGTGGGACAACAGCCCATTCGCCGGCGTCCGGGTCGCGCACCCACAACTGAGCCATGGATCGGTCCTCCCTCAGTCCTCAGTCGAGCTCCGGGCGCGGCGGCCGCTGGAGTGCCAGCCGGACGCCGAGCCGGCGGTTGGTCTGCACGAGCAGCGGGCTCGCGCCGCCGCGCGCGAACAGCTCGCGTCGAAGCCGATGGATGTGCTGGGTCACCGAGTGCCGGCTGAACGCCCGACCGGCTTTCTTGGCCAGCCGCCGGGCCACCTCCTCGAGCGGCTTCCACGCCACGAGGTCGTCGTCGCTCTGGCCGGACTCGGCGCTGAGCACGACGAAGAGGTCCGTCAGGATCGGCGGCAGCGTGAACTCGGCGCCCTGATCGACCTGGATTACGCCCCAGTCGTCGGCACGGCGGCGCACCGAGACGGACCGCGCGCGCACGTTGGCCGAGCCCTTCGCAAGATCGCGAAACCGCACGCGGCCGCGCCGGGCCTCGGCCGTTACCGGACGGCCCGAGCGCATCGTCTGCTCGAGGTCCGCGAGGTCACAGGCCAGACCGTCGGCCAACTCCTCGGCGCGGCTGATCCGGGCGAGCAGCAGCCGGTGCCGTCGGGCAAAGCGCTGAACGAATTTGTCGAGATCCATCGGCGCGACTCGATTGTCGCGTCGGGTCACTCGCTGTTGCTGGACGTGGAGAGAAGCCCGCCAGTCAGGCGCCGACGATCTCCGGCGCCGGTTCGTCGCAAACGCCAGATCGCTCCACGACTTACGCGCGGCCCTGCCGGCCCGGCCGCGGTGAGTTGGCGCAGGTGAGCCAGGTGAGTTCGGCGGGCGGCCGGGTGAGTTTCGGGGCGGCCGCGCCGACCCGCGCAGCCGGCCGCCCGCCATATGCTGCGGGCATCAGGTCACGTTTCGGTGCGAGTCCTGCAGCATAAAGCCAGGCAGGCTCTGTCGCTCGAGCGCGTGCTAACATCGCGCATCGCTTGAGGATCGCCGACCTCAGGGCGCCGGACCGATGCTGACGAGTCTCGCAGCCAGTGGTGCCCGGCCTCGCAGGTCCAATACTGGTTGAACGAAACCGCTGCGCGGTAGGTCTTCTCCTCGGGTTTATTCCTCTCGTTTCGTAAGGGACGTACACACAATCGCTCGATCGAGACGGCGGAGCCGGCGGGCTCATGCCGCACCCGAGGGAGG
>Ga0326597_10009950_pt1 | contig 12700 bp, 12 predicted proteins | sample RVTome_12_FD_203789 | JGI IMG/M metagenome (GOLD analysis project Ga0326597, IMG submission 203789) | Soil microbial communities from uranium-contaminated site in the Upper Colorado River Basin, Wyoming, United States - RVT100D185 | ecosystem: Environmental > Terrestrial > Soil > Contaminated >... | reverse complement strand
ACGGCGGCGAGAGCTTCGCGCTGAACCTGCCCCTGTGGAACCACGACTCCCGGGGCGGCAACCTGTCCGACGGCGACGGTTCGGGCACGACCCACTGGTTCGGCACCCCGGCCTCCGAGGGGGGCGACTTCGCCCCGGGTATCCACTCGATCCTTGTGGATCCGCGCAACCCGGAGCGGGTGCTGGTGGCCGTTTCCACCGCCGGCGTCCTGGAGACCACCGACGGCGGCCGGTCGTGGCGGAGCCGCAACCAGGGCATTGAGAATGACTACCTGCCGGATCCCAACGCCGAGTGGGGCCACGACCCGCACTGCATCGAGCGCTCCCCCGGCCAGCCGGACCACGTCTGGCAGCAGAACCACTGCGGGGTCTTCTACAGTGCGGACAACGCCGCCACCTGGAAGAAGGTCAGCCACCCCCACCAGGGGGTACACTTCGGCTTCCCCGTAGCCGTCGACGAGGCCCAGGGGGCAACGGCGTGGGTGGTGCCGGGCAAGGCCGACATGCAGCGCATGGCCATCGACGGCGGCCTGTTCGTCGCCCGCACCCAGGACGGCGGCGAGTCGTGGGAACAGCTCCGCGAGGGGCTGCCGCAGCAGCACGCCTACGACGTCGTGCTGCGCCACGCCTTGGGCCACAGCGGCGACCGGCTGGCCTTCGGGAGCACCACGGGGAACCTGTACGTCAGCGAGGACCGGGGCGAAAGCTGGCGCACCGTGGCCAACAACCTGCCGCCCATCTACAGCGTCCGCTTCGCCTGACGGCCCGCCGGCGCCCCACATCGCATCCCTTGCGCGCCGGGGCCGGATGCCCGCGCATTTCGCCGGGCGACGGGCGGTCCGTGACGAAATTGAACTGCGTGCGGAGATTTCCCCGGACGGACGAAACGGCGCTCACGCCCGAGCGGAGCGCTATGGCGCAAAATCCTGCTGGAGCGTGCCGGCCGGGAGGAACAGGAGGAAATCGCCCGCCATGACCGCTGCCGCCGCGCCACCAGGGGCCCCCGCGCCGCCGCTGCTGCTCCTGCTGGGCCACCTGACGCAGCGCCTGCTGGCCGCCCGCGGGGGGCGCGGGCCGGTGCGGCTGGCGGGGGTGGAGCTGGAGCGGGAGCGCATTCACCTGCTGTTCGCCGTGGAGGGGCTGACCCGGCTCCTGGACGGCCCGCACCGGGTCACGCTCACCCTGCGCGACACCGCGCCGGAGCGCTCCGTGTTCCGCGTGAGCGGGCCGGACGACCGCCCGGCGGGCCGCCTGCTGGGCCTGGGGGCGCGCTGGCTGCCCCGGCGCGCCCTCAACCGCGTGCTCGCCGCGTGGCTGGGGCCGGCCCTGCGGGTGGAGGGGGACGACCTGATCGTGTTTCACGCCGCGCTGCTGCGCACCCTGGGGGTGTGACGCGGCCCGCCGCCGGGCCCAGCGGCCAGGGGCCTGCACTGCACCCATGCCCGGGAGCCGCCCATGAACCGTCCGTCCCCGCGCCTCCGCCGCCGCGCCTGGCTGCCGGCGGGCCTGATCCTGCTGGCCGCGGCGCTGCCGGCGCTCCCGGTGCGCGCCCAGGAGCGGGTGGGCACGCTGGAGATGCTGCGCGGCGAGGCCTCCATCGTCCGTCGCGGCGTGGAGCTGCGCGTGCGGCAGCGCTACCCGGTGCGTGACGGCGACCGCATCGTCACCGGCGCCGACGCCAAGGCGCTGCTGGTGCTTCAGGGCCCCCCGGCGGCCCGGGCGGTGCTCACCCGGGCCACCACGCTCCAGGTGCACGCCTGGCGGGCGCAGCGGCGCTCGCCCCTGCAACTGCTGTTCGGAGCGGTGCGCACGCGGCTCCGGCGCTGGCTGGCGGCGGACCTGCCGTTCGTGGTGACCCCCACCGCGACCATCGGCATCAAGGGCACCGACTTCATCACTTACGTGAAGCGCCCGCGGGCCAGCGAGTTCATCGGGGTGGAGGGGCTGATCCGCGCGGCCAGCCGCAGCCGGCCTGCCGACGCCATCGAGATCGGCCGCCGCCAGTGGGGGGAGATCGTGGAGGGCGAGACCCCCAAGCCGCCCATCCGCGTCCCCGACGACCTGTGGGAGGCCGCCCTGGCCGAGTTCAGCTTCCCCGCCGTCCCATAGCCCCGCCGTCCGCCCGCACCGGCGCCGGGTCCGCGCTCCATCCGGCCACCGACACGGCTTTCCGGGAGGGCCGGCGCGGCGCCCAAATACGCCGTTTTCCGCACTTGACAGGGCCCGACCGGTCCGGTTACTGTCACAAGAGTCTAGGACACTAAGCGACCACGCCGGTTTTTGCGGGCGGGGCGGGTGTTTTGGACGAGGATTTGCACAACGCAGGACGGGGTGGCCGGCAGGCTCCCGGCACATTCCCGAACCCACAGCGGCAACACCCACCTACGGCGAGGATGCCATGGCCCTCGAACACGAGCACACCGCAGGCGGCGCCGGCAGCGGCGCGGACCCCCGGCGCTCCCCCGGGCTGGGTTGTTTCACCGAGCTGTCCCCGCAGGAATTCGCCACCCGCAAGGATCTGGTGGTGCTGCTCATCAAGGCGCCCCACGCCGCGCCGGAGTTCAGCGGCTTCCGCCGCGTGGTGCCCGTGGCCTGCTCCTCCCAGGAGCTCGCCGACGTGCTGGACCGGCGCCAGCCCGTGGGGCTGGTGTGCGAGGACGGCACCTGCAGCGGCCGCCTGGCCATCCGCCTCTCGCAGGAAGGCTTCACGGTGGTACACCTCTCCGGCGGCCTGCGGGAGTGGCACTACGCCTTCCGCACGCCCGCACCCGCACCCGCCGACGGTTGATTTTTCCCCCCGCGCCCGGGACAATGGTTCCGGGACGACCGGAGTCCGAAACGCGATCGCCGTGCCGCCTCCGGGCCGGCGCGGAGGAAAGTCCGGGCTCCGCAGAGCAGGATGCTGGCCAGCAGCCAGTGGGGGCGACCCCAAGGAAAGTGCCACAGAAAACATACCGCCGATGGGGGGCGGCGCCTGCGGGCGCCGTGCTCACAGGTAAGGGTGAAAAGGTGGGGGCTTCGGCCTTAATGTAAGAGCCCACCGCGGTCCTGGCGACAGGGCCGGCACGGTAAACCCCATCCGGAGCAAGTCCAAGTAAGACGGCGTCGAGGCTGCTCGTCTAGCCGTCGGGTAGGACGCACGAGGGCGTCGGCAACGGCGCTCCCAGATAGATGATCGCGACCCGTCCTTTCGCGGGGCGGGCACAGAACCCGGCTTATTGAAGGCTCCGGCCGTCCCGCCCCCTTCCGGCCCCTGCGCCCCCGCGGCGCGCCCTGCTGCCCCGGAGGGCCCCGGTCCGTGCTCACGGTCACCGTCGACGCCAACATCCTCCACGCCCTGGTGAAGCCCCAGCGGCGCATCCACCCCCTCGTGACCGCCCTGTGGGCCTTGCACGCGCAGGGGCGCCTGCGGCTGGTGCCCACGGCGCGCTGGGCCGAGGACGTGCCCAGCGAGCCGCTGCGGTCGCAGATCGCCGCCCGGCTGGAGCCCGAGGCGGTCCGCCCGGCGGCCCCGGCCGAGCCCGCCCCGCGCACCTTCCGGCGCCTGCGGGACCTGGTGTTTCCGGGCGCCGTGGGCACCAACCGGCGCGAGGCGCGCCGCCAGCGCGACCTGTTGCACCTGCTGGACCACCGCCGCAGCGGGCGCGCCGTGTTCCTCACGGACGACAAGGCCATCCTGGGCCGGGCTGAGGCGCTGGCCCGGGACTTCGGCATCCGGGTGCTGGGCCCTGCGGCGCTGCTGGATGCGCTGGCGGCGGAAGGCGCCCCTGCGGAACTGCGGGCGCGGCGGCCGCGCGCAGGCGGCGACAGGAGACTCGCTGATCGGGAAGAACCTTCAGGGGGTAGGCAGCGGGCGCCATCCTTGGCAAGGACCAAGCATCCTTGTTAACCCGTTGCCCGACTGACAGGAGCGTCACGCACCTCTCGTATCGGTCGCCGCGCCCGGAACTTGAGGGTGCGGTGGGGCATTTCCGCCCGCCGCGCAGGGGAGGCAGCAAGCCCGGCCTCTCAGGGGCTCTCCGCCTCGCCACCCACGGTGAGCGTCCGCTCCCCGCGGCGCACCTCCAGCCGGGGCGTCTCGTCCGGCGGCGTGCGCTCGTAGGCCAGCCGCAGCGCCGTGGGGGAGCCCGCCGGCCGGCCGTTCAGCGCCACGATCAGGTCGTCGGCCTGCAACGCGCGCAGGGCGCGGGGGGCGAAGTGGGAGACGCTCTGCACCCGAACGCCCCCGGGCGCCGCCTCCAGCTTCACGCCGCCCAGCGTGGGGGGCGCGGCGTGCTCTTCCGGCTCGGGATAGACCCGCACCAGGTCGGCCAGCCCCACGGGCACCAGCGCCCGGCCGTCGCCATCCACGCCGTGGGCGCCCGCTGGGCCGTCCCACAGGCTGAGCTGGGGAGCGGGGCTGACCCGGGCCGCCTGGAGGTTGGCCCCCAGCTTGTAGGCCACGTGGCCGGAGCCGATCAGCACCACCACGATGGCCTGCGGGTTGTCCGGTTCGATGAGCCGCGCCGCGCGGTTCCCCATCAGCCGGTCCCAGAGCGTCTGCACCCGGTGGAATCCGCGGAAGCCGGCGCTTTCCGGCGCCAGGTCGCCCGCGTGCCCGCTGCGGTGCAGGGCGTCCAGCAGGTAGTCGCGATGGGCCAGGGGCGCGTCGTCCAGGTCGCCAATCTCGGCCCGCAGGTCGGCGGGCAGTCCCTCCACCTCGCCCCGCCGCACCGCGTTCCGGGTCTCCCGGTCGGCGTTGACCCCGCGGACGGGCAGCCGGTGGCGGCGGATGGTCTCGAACACCCCCTGGTAATAGTCCCAGGCGAAGCCCCACGCGGCGTACCAGTCCGACCGTTCCAGGAAGGCCAGCTCGTCCAGCCGCCCCTGCCGCCAGTCCTCCAGGGCCGCGTCGGCGGCCGGGGAGAACATCTCCAGGGCCACGGTGACCTGCCGCCCCGCGGCCACGAGCGCCTCCAGCACCTCCCGCTGGAAGGCGTGGCTGCGCGGATCGGTGTGGTTCTCCCCCAGGAACAGCAGGCGCACCTGGGCCAGCCGGCCCGGCAGCGCCTCGGGGGGCAGCACCTGGCCCCGGGTGAGGTCGAAGGTCTGACCCTGAGGCACGCGGAAGGTGAACGTGGCCGGCCGCTCCGGCGTCGGCCCGGCGCAGGCGCCCAGCCACAGCGCCAGGGCCGCGACCGCGACGGGCCACGCCACGCGGACGCAGACGGAGCAGGGAAGCGGTTCGGGAGACAGCACCGGCAGGCCCTCGGGGGGATCAGGAGGCTGCGCGGGCCAGATCGGTGGCCAGGGGCAGCAGAAGCAGGGTGGCCGCTCCCCCCGGCGCGGTGGCGAGGGCGGTACCCTCCTGGACGATGCGGTAGCGCACCATGGCGATGGCGCGGTGGACGCCGTCCCGGGCCGTGCGGGTGAGGCTGGTGACCTGCCCCACGGCCTCGTCCCCGGCGTACAGCGCGGCTCCCGGGGCCAGGCCCGCGGCCGCCTCGGCCGGGATCTCCAGGGCCATCAGCTTGCGGTTGGGGTGGCCGCGGTAGTGCATGCGGGCGTGGATCTCCTGCCCCACGTAGCAGCCCTTGCCGAAGGCGATGTGGTCGTAGACGACCGCCTCGGCGGGCAGGTGGTCGCGGTCGAAGTCCGCCCCGTAGCGGGGCACGCCGGCCCAGATGCGGGCCTCCTCGGCGGCCTGGAAACCCACCAGGCGCGCCGGCGGCCGCGCGTCCAGCAGCGCCTGCACCAGCGCCGGGGCCGTGGCGGGCGGCAGCAGGGCCAGCACCCGCGGCAGGGCCCCCAGGGGCAGCGGCGCGGTGACCAGCGGCCCCTCGCCGAAGCGCCCGCTCACCGAGGCCGGGTCGGCCCCCACGGCCCGCAGGGCGTCCGCCGCGGCCGGGCCCAGCAGGTCCAGGCGCACCAGCCCCACGTTGCCCATCTGGAGCTCCTCCCGCACGTGGTAGAAGTCCAGGTGACCCGCCACGCCGTCGCGCTCCCCGGGCGCGGTCACCACCAGGAACTCCTCCGGCTTGGTGTGCACCAGGGTCAGCTCGAAGAGCACCTTCCCCTTGGTGGCGCAGATCAGCGTGGGCTGGGCCTGCCCCACGGGCAGCGTGGCCACGTTGTTGGTGGTGACGCTGTTGAGGAAGGCCCCCGCCTCCGGCCCGCGCACCAGCAACACTCCCGCACCCTCCAGGGGCAGCAGCCCGGCCCCCTCGGCGATGGCCGCCGCCTCGGCCGAGGCGTCGCCGTAGTGGAGGGGCGCCGCGGCCGGGTCGCCGGGGACCAGGGCGGCCCCATGGGCAGCGTTCAGCTCCTGGAGGGTGGCATACACGGGCATGGGCTCCAGCGTTGCCGGGCGGCGGCGAACGGGCGCACACGGCGCCCCGCCGGCCCCCGGATAGGGTTCCCCTCCAATCTAACACGGCGCATCGGGCGGGGCCAACGCGAGCGCCCCGGCCGGGACGCGATGCGTCGCCCCGGGAATGCACATAAATTAGGCACCTATCGCCGAATGTATGCGCAAATTATGTGCAACTGCTGGCGCCCGTGCCGCCGAGAATTGCATGATTTGCAAATTATTTCAATAACTTATATAAACATGATCCGAATGGCATCCTTCCTGCGATAGCAGGGTGAGGACACCGCTCCCCCTGCGGAGCGAAACGCCCGAGACCGGTTGGGAACGAGTCCCCGAATCGTCCGAACCCATTCATTCGACAGGACTGCTGAGGAAACCGATGAAAAAGATCGAAGCCATCATCAAGCCGCACGTGCTGGACAAGGTGCGTACGGTGCTGAACCAGGCCGGCGTGGAAGGGATGACCATCTACGAGGTGCGGGGCTACGGCCGGCAGAAGGGCCGCAGCGAACTGTACCGCGGCGCGGAGTACACCGTGGACTACTTGCCCAAGCTGAAGCTGGAAACCGTCGTCCCCGACGAGCTGGAGGACAAGGTGATCGAGGTGATCGCCGAGGCGGCCGACTCCGGCAAGATCGGCGACGGCAAGATCTTCACCTACGAAGTGGGCAAGGCCATGCGCATCCGCACCCGGGAGACCGGTTCCGCGGCCATCTGATCAACCCGCACTCCCCTGGAGGCAACCCTACCGCTGCAAAGGAGCTTCACGTCATGGAATTCAACGTGGAAATGAAATACGTGCTGGACACCATGTGGCTGCTGGTGACCGGCATGCTGGTGATGTGGATGGCGGCCGGCTTCGCCATGCTCGAATCCGGCCTGACCCAGGCCAAGAACACGGTCACCATCCTCACCAAGAACATCACGGTCTACGCCTTCGCGTGCATCATGTACTGGGTCATCGGGTACAACCTGATGTACGGCGAGGGCAACGCGGTGTTCGGGCTGGGGCTGGGCATGAGCGGCATCACCAACTCGGACCACAGCGTGCTGTCGGACTTCTTCTTCCAGGTGGTGTTCGTGGCCACGGCGGCCTCGATCGTCTCCGGGGCGGTGGCCGAGCGCATGAAATACTGGTCCTTCGTGGTCTTCACGCTGGTGCTGACCGCGCTGATCTACCCCATCCAGGGGCACTGGACCTGGGGCGGCACGGCCCTGGGGGGGCTGCTGAGCGGCTTCACCGACTTCGCCGGCTCGACCATCGTCCACTCGGTGGGGGGCTGGGCGGCGCTGGCCGGCGTGCTGCTGCTGGGCGCCCGCAAGGGCAAGTACCCGGAAGGCGGCGGGGTACGCCCCATCCCCGGCTCCAACCTGCCCCTGGCCACCCTGGGCACCTTCGTGCTGTGGCTGGGCTGGTTCGGGTTCAACGGCGGTTCGCAGCTCGCGCTGGGCAGCAAGGGCGACGTGGACGCGGTGGCGCTGGTGATCGTCAACACCAACATGGCCGCCTCGGCCGGTGCGGTGGCGGCGGTGATCATGACCCAGCTCCTCTACCGCCGGATCGACCTCTCCATGGTGCTCAACGGCGCCCTGTCCGGGCTGGTGGCCATCACGGCCGGTCCGAACTACTCCAGCGTGGGCGTGGCCGGGCTGATCGGCGCCATCGGCGGCGTGCTGGTGGTGTTCGCGGTGCCCATGTTCGACAAGCTGAAGATCGACGACCCGGTGGGCGCCCTCTCGGTGCACCTCATGAACGGCATCTGGGGCACCCTGGCGGTGGGCATCTTCAACCCGGAGGTGTCCTTCTTCACGCTGTTGGTGGGGGTGGTCGTGATCGGCGTGTTCGTCTTCGCCACCAGCTTCGTCACCTGGTTCGTCATCAAGAAGGCCATGGGCCTGCGGGTGAGCGAGCAGGAGGAGCTGGAAGGGCTCGACCGCCACGAGTTCGGCATGGAAGCCTACCCGGAGTTCCGGCCCGGGTTCGAGGTCGGTTAACCGGCACCGGCCTCAGGCCCCGTCCGCGTCGTCCCGTTCCCCCGGCGCGCGGCGGGGCCTCTCCCCCGCACCGCCTCCCCGCACCGCCCCCATCCCCGGCATCCACGCCATCGCCCCTTGCAGGGCCCCCAGGAATCCCCCCCGCCCCGGCGCACCCGCCGGCCGCTGCAACTCCACCCGGTCCCGCACCGCTTCTGCCTCGCGCAGGATGTCGGCGAAGGCGCGGAAGGAGGGGTTGCGGTCGTTCCCGGCGGCCGGCGGCCGGGCGGTCACGGCGGCGACCTTGTGGACGGGCAGGGCGAGCTTGTGATTCATGGTAGCCTCGGCTCGAAGGGCGGGCGCGGGCCCGCGGGTGGATGGCGGAGCGATGCACGCATGGACCTCATCGGCGGCTGGACGGAAAACTTGAGCAGTGTGGAACCGAGAGGACGGTCGTGACCGCGCCGGAGCGGCCCCCGGGGCTGCCGGCCGACTGCACCCCGCTGCGCCGGCTGGCCGGCGGCGAGAGCGCGGAAGCCTGGCTGGTGGAGCGGCGCGGGCAGCGGGGGGTGTTCCGCCGCCGCGAGCCGGGCGCCGGGCCGGGCCCGCGCCGGCAGGCCGAGCTGCTGCGCTGGCTGGGCGCGCAGGGCCTCCCCGTGGCACCCGTGTGGGAGGCAGGGCCGGCCCACCTGCTCTGCGGCTGGCTGCCCGGCGTGCCGGGGGGCGACTGGTTCCGGGCCCGCTGCGGGCCGGAGCGCACCGCCGCCGCCTTCGCCCTGCTGGCCCGGCTGCACGGCCTGCCCGCGGGGCCCGGCACGCCGCCGGCGGCGCTGCCCCGCGACCGCTGGCGGGCGTCTCTGGCGCCCGGACCGGACGCCGCCTTCGCCGACCTGCGGCGCGGTGCGGCCGCGGCCCTGGCCGGTCTGGCGCCGGGCGGGCCGGGAAGCGCGCTCATCCACGGGGACTTCCACCCCGCCAACGTGCTGTTCACCGGGGAGGCCGTGAGCGGGCTGCTGGACTTCGACACCGCCCAGCTCAGCCGGGGGGAGTTCGACCTGGGCTATGCCCTGCTCACCTTCTGCGGGCGTTGGCCGGACGGGACGCTGGACGTGGAAGCCGCCGCGGCGGCCCTGGCGGCCTACGGGGCCGTGCGGCCCTGGGAGGGGGTGCTGCTGGCGCCCTGCACCGTCGCCGCCGCGCTGATCCTGTACGACTGGTGTGCGGCGCTGCCGGCCGCCCACCCGCGGCGCGCGGCGCTGGTGGGGCACTTCGGCGGGCTGCTGCGGGGGCGGGCCTGGGAAGCGCTGCCTGGCGGACGCGGAGCCTAGACGAAGGGCCTGTTGTGGTCCGTGCCCGCCTCGAACGCCCGCTTGTCGGTGGCCATCTTCTCGATGGCCACCCAGTCGTAGCGGACGCCCAGGCCGGGGCCGTCGGGGATGGGCAGGCAGCCGTCGGCGTCGATGGCGTCCAGCTCGTCCGAGTACCCGTCCAGGTAGACCGGCGGGTTCACCGTGCGGCACTTGGGATGGGAGAGCCCACCCTCCAGATAATTCGTGTTGCGGATGGCCGCCACGAGCTGGCGCTGGGCGGGCCCGGCGCAGTGCACCTCGATGTCGAGGCCGAAGCCCGCAGCCATGGCGGCGTCCTTGAGCGAGCCGGTGATGCCGCCGTCGTAGTCCGGGTCGGTGCGCACGAAGTCGGTGCCGCCGTGGGCCACGAAGTCGGTGCGCCCCTCCGGCGTGCGGATGTGCTCGGTGAGCAGCAGGGGCGTGCGGATGGTCTCCCGCAGCTTGCGGTGGGCGTGGATGGAGAACCCGCCCGGGCACAGGGGATCCTCCATCCAGAAGAAGCCCGCCTCGTCGCAGGCCCGGCCCACCTTGACCACGTCGGCGAAGGTCATCAGGTGGCCGGCCGGGTCGATCATCAGGTCCATGTCCGGCACCCGCTTGCGCACCGCCAGCACCGTCTCCACGACCTCCCGCACCTCGAAGTGCTGCCAGATGTGCAGCTTGAAGGCCCGGTAGCCCAGCGCCCGGCACTGCTCGGCATAGTCGGCATAGGCGGCCGGGCTGTCCAGCCCCCCGTTGCGGTCGCCGGCGATGGTGCTCACGTACACGGGCATGCGGGTGCGCCAGCCCCCCAGGAGCTGGGCGATGGAGGCGCCGTGGTGCTTGCCGGCCAGGTCCCACAGGCACACGTCCAGGGGGCCGATGCCCGTGCCGTCCAGGTGGCGGGTGGCCATGCGCATCTCCAGGTAGAGCCGCTCCCGCTCCAGGGCCGGCCGGCCCAGCAGCAGGGGGATCAGGAACTCCACCTGGGCCAGCACCGGGCCCGTGCGGCCGCGGGCGGGGATGTACTCGCCGGTCACGCCGGCGTCGGTGTGGATGCGGAGGGCGAAGCGGTGCTGGAGGTTGCGGCCGCCGGGCGTGTAGGTGGCCTGCACCCCGCTGGTCTGTCCCAGGTCTTCCACGTAGTACTTGAACTCGGTGATGTCGATTTTGGTGATGTTCGGCGATGTGGCCATGGTGCGGCAACCCCTGGCAAGGTGACGTGACGGCCCGACGGCCGTCGCAAAAGACGCTCCGGCCCGCCGCGTCGTTCCGCGGAGGGGGAGGCGGTTCGGCCTTCTCCCTAGTCCTATTCGCCCCGCCGTGTAAAGGCGCCTTGCCGCACGGGCGGCCCGGCGCCGCCCGGATGCCGCCCCGGGCCCGCCCTGCCCTCTCCCCGCCCGCCCCCGGAGCGCCCGGCAGGCCGCGCGCGGCGGGGCCTGGCGCCGCTTGACCCCCGCGGCTGGGGTGTGCGAAGGGAAGGGGGGCCGTCCGCGCGGCTGCTTGCATCCCCAAGGAACCCTCAAGCCCACCGGGCATCCCCCGCCGAACCGACACGCCAAGGAGTCACCCAGATGGATTTCGCATTCAGCGACAAGGTGCGGGCGCTGCAGGACAAGCTGAACGCCTTCATGGCCGAGCACATCTACCCCAACGAGCGGGTGCACGCCGAGCAGGTGCGCGCCTCGGGCGACAAGCACCACCACGCCCCCATTCTGGAGGAGCTCAAGGCCAAGGCCCGCGAGCAGGGGCTGTGGAACCTCTTCCTGCCCGACGACACCTACGGGGCCGGCCTGAGCGTGCTGGAATACGCCCCCCTGGCCGAGATCATGGGGCGCAGCTTCATCGCCTCCCAGGTGTTCAACTGCAACGCGCCGGACACCGGAAACATGGAGATCCTGGCCGAGTTCGGCACCGAGGAACAGCGCAAGCAATGGCTGGAGCCCCTGCTGGACGGCAAGATCCGGAGCTGTTTTTCCATGACCGAGCCGGCCGTGGCCAGCTCGGACCCCACCAACCTCCAGGCCCGGGCGGTGCGCGACGGCGACCACTACTTCATCAACGGCCACAAGTGGTTCACCTCCAACGCCTCCCACCCCAACTGCAAGATCGCCATCGTGATGGCCGTGACCGACCCCGACGGGCCGCCCCACCGCCGCGCCAGCCAGATCCTGGTGCCCCTGGACACCCCGGGCATGACCGTGGTGCGGCCCGTGCCGGTGTTCAACGACGACGGCGGCCACGGCCACTGCGAGGTGCTTTACCAGAACTGCCGCGTGCCGGTGAGCAACCTGCTGGGCGAGGAAGGGGGCGGCTTCGCCATCGCCCAGGCCCGCCTGGGCCCGGGGCGCATCCACCACTGCATGCGCGCCATCGGCGGGGCGGAGCGCGCGTTGCAGCACATGTGCGAGCGGGCCCAGAGCCGCTGGGCCCACGGCAGCCTGCTGGCCGACAAGGGGCTGGTGCAGCACTGGGTGGCCCAGTCGCGCATGGAGATCGAGCAGGCCCGCCTGCTGGTGCTCTACACGGCCTGGAAGATCGACACGGTGGGCAAGAAGGAGGCCCGCCAGGAGATTTCCATGATCAAGACGGTGGTCGCCAACATGTTCGAGCGGGTGTGCGACCGGGCCATCCAGACCTTCGGCGCCGCCGGCACCACCAACGACTTCCCCCTGGCCCACTTGTGGGCCTATGCCCGCACCATGCGCATCCTGGACGGCCCCGACGAGGTGCACAGCATGGTGGTGGCCCGGCGCGAGCTGCGCAAGTACGCCCCCGCCCAGCCCCAGGCCCAGGCCGCCCGCTGAGCCGCCGCCCCGCACACGGGGCACGCTCCGCCGCCCCGGGGACCGTCGCGGCCCCCGGCGGCGGAAGCGTCGGGCGTGGAAAGGGTCGGTGGGTGCGGGCAGGGATGTGCTGCGGGGAGAGGCTGCGGTCAAAGCCTGTGAATTTATTGCCTCCGGCGGGTCAGGGGCTTTGCCCCCGACACCCCCAGGAGGGAGCACGCCCCCTCCACCCCAATACATTACAAGTTATTACAACATGCTAC
>Ga0326597_10009949_pt1 | contig 12700 bp, 13 predicted proteins | sample RVTome_12_FD_203789 | JGI IMG/M metagenome (GOLD analysis project Ga0326597, IMG submission 203789) | Soil microbial communities from uranium-contaminated site in the Upper Colorado River Basin, Wyoming, United States - RVT100D185 | ecosystem: Environmental > Terrestrial > Soil > Contaminated >... | reverse complement strand
GTCGTCGAGGGTCCAAGCACCGCTCTGCGAGAAGTTTGCGAGGCCCTTGGCGTCGAGGCGGCATCGTCCCTCGAAAAGCCGACATTCAATGGGAAGCCGCTCGAGGAAGTCTATCCATGGGGAACCATCCGTTCCGCGACCGCGGAAGCGAACCGCGCGACGGCGCTCGAGCTCTCTCCAGAGGAGAGGGAGGAGGTTCAACTCCGCGCTCAGCCCTATCTCGAGCCGTTCGGGTACGAAGGCTTCGTCTGACATGCGCGTTCTCGTCACGGGGGCCGCTGGGTTCGTGGGGGCGGTCCTCGCGCGACGGCTGGTCGGAGACGGCCACAAGGTGCATGCGCTGGTTCGCCCGGGGAGCGATCTCTGGCGCCTCGAGGGTCTCGAAGCCCTGATCCATCCGATCGACCTCGCCGAAGAGCCCGCGGTCGGAGACGTCGTCGCTCGCATCCAACCCGAATGGATCTTCCACCTCGCGGCCCACGGCGCCTATCCTTCCCAGTCCAACTTCCGCGCGATGGTGCGGACGAACGTTCTCGGAACCATTCACCTGGTCGAGTCGTGTCTTCGGGTCGGATTCGCCGCCCTGGTGAACACCGGAAGCTCTTCGGAGTACGGCTTCACGGATCACGCACCATCCGAGGGCGAGGAGCCTCGGCCGTCGAGCGACTACGCGGTGACCAAGCTCACCGCCACCCTCTACTGCCGCGCGGCCGCAGCCCGGAGCGGCTTTTCGATCCCGACGCTGCGGCTTTACTCGGTCTACGGTCCCTTCGAAGAGCCCTCGCGGTTCGTGCCCCAGCTCGCGGTGCGAGGTCTTGAGAAACAGATTCCGCCGCTCGTCTCCCCCGAGATCGCCAGGGACTTCGTGTTCGTGGACGACGTCGTCGAGGCCTGCCTCTCCGCCGCGCGCCATCGCGGCCCCGAGCCCGGCTCCGTTTACAACGTAGGAACCGGAAGGCAAACGACGATCCGAGAGGCCGTCGAGATCGCGAGCAGTATTCTTTCGATCTACTCCCTTCCCCAGTGGGGCACGATGCCGAACCGCGCCTGGGATACGTCGGTCTGGGTCGCGGACGCGAAGAAGATCGAACGAGAGCTCGGCTGGAAGCCGCGGACGACGTTCGAGGAAGGATTCTCTCGATTCGTCCGCTGGCTATCGGAGAATCCCGACCGACTCCAGCTCTATCGCGACCGCGCGGCTTCGAACTTGTCGCGCTTCTCGCAGAGCCGCCGGTAGGCTTTCTCGTCCCTGGGCCGGGCGCAGTCCCAGCCCACCCTCTCCCAATCGGGGTCGTCAGAATCGAGCCCGATGCTCCGAATCGCCCCCGGCGGGCAGATGAAGAAGTGCTTCTTGTAGGGAAGAAGGTACCCGCCTTCGGCTTGTCGCGCCTCGCGAGCCTTCTCGTAGTCCGCGAACCAGAGGTTCAGGTATTCCTCGAGACGAGCGGGATACCAGGAAGTGTCGCCGTCCATGAAGAGAATCTAAGCAGGCGCGACGGCCCTCGCGCCAAAATCTCAACTTGGTCTCCCGGCCATCGGCGTGTACATTGGACATATACGCGGCGGGTGTCGCTTTAGCTATCGCAGTTCACGGGGTTCGAGTGGCTAAACGCAAGACACTGCCGCGGTTTCGCTCGGAGAAGGCAGAGCGAGACTTCTGGCTCACTCACGACTCGGCGGCGTATGTTGATCTCGACAAGGGCAGACCGGCCGTATTCCCTGAGCTGAAGCCCACCACCAGGACGATATCTCTCCGGATACCTGAGAGTTTGCTGGCGAAGATCAAGACGCTGGCGAACAAGCGAGACATTCCCTACCAGTCGCTCATGAAACTGCTTCTCGACGAGCGCGTCCAAGAGGAGCTCACGTCATCGCGGAAACGGAATACCGGGTAGATTCACCGAATCACCACAACCAGCATCCGAACCCGCTGGAAAGTGGAGACCGGTCCCTTCCCGGGCTCGAAGACGGTTCCCCATTGGTGATTCCGATGAGCTTGATCTCCCGTCCGTTCCGCCGCAGCTCCCCGAGCGGCAATCCCGCCGGAAATTCTCGAAGGAGAGGTGCGGGCTCTGGATTCCAGAAGTCATGACGGCAGCCTGGCCGCTGTCTGAAAATCGCGAAATTATGGGCCGTACTCGCTCGCACGTGCGACCGTGGTAGCATTCAAGAAGGAGCGGTCGATGACTACGGAAGCGCTTCTGCAGCGTATTACGGTGGACCCGCGCCTCTGCCACGGGCAGCCATGCGTTCGTGGGATGCGCATCATGGTGCACCAGGTTCTGGATCTTCTTGCGACTGGAGTCTCACCTCAGGAGATCATTGAAAAAGACTTCCCCGACCTCACGCTCGACGACATCCACGCCTGCATCGCATATGCCAACCAGCTAGTAAAGAACGAGGAGATCCTCGTCTACCCCGACAAATCTGCCCAATGACCCAATGAGGTTGTTCATCGACCACTGTGTCTCCAAGCGTACGGTCGAGCATCTTCGGGAGCTGGGTCACGACATCGTTACATCGAGGGAGATAGGTCAGGAGAAAGCCTTCGATCCCGACGTACTGGAGCTTGCAACGAATACGGACCGGGTCATGGTTACCGAAGACCGGGGATTCGGGGACGTCAGAAAATATCCTCCGGAACGGTATCAAGGCCTCCTCGTTCTGAAGGTGAGAAGCCCTGCTGCAAGGACTGCTCTACATCGAAACCTGGAAGCGTTCCTCAGCTCGACGGACCGAGATGCCATCCGCGGGTGTCTCGTTCTCCTTGATGAGGCGCGTGTGCGCGTTCGAAGGTAACGCGTGACTCTCGCGGGCTCACCAATCCGGGAACCTCGCCCAGCCGGGGAAGGGACCGGGCTCGACGTTGTATCCCGTAGCGGAGTGGGCGTCGGTGACGACGCGGGGGTTGGTGAGCGCGTGCAGCTTCGCGAGTAGCTCTTCATAGGGAAGCTTATGGAGCGGCCCGCCCTCGGGCATGGGCAAGAGCCGTATGGTGCCGTCTTCCGCGGCGGAGGCGATCCACCGGCCGTCGGGCGAGACCGCGACGCTGGTGACGAGGGCGGTGTGGCCGTAGAGCAAGTGAAGCCCCTCAGCTTCATCCAGAGGGCCGACTCGAACGAGCCCGTCCCCGCTCCCGGTCACGATGAAGCGGCCCGTGGGATCGAGCGTTGCCGCCGTGACGTGGTCTCCATGCGAGACCACGGGCCTCTCCGCCCGTGTCACGAGGTCGAAGACGGCGAGCGCCGATGTCCGGGCCGGGTCCTCGATGAGGTGGGCGATGAGGACGGTGCCCACGGGCCCGAATGAAGCGTGATGGGCGCGAACCTGACGTCCGAGATGCTTCTAGGCCACCGCCTCTCGCTCCATGAGACGACGGTGAAGCGGCTCCTCGATCGCTTGCTCAGACCCCTCGAGCCATCCGGGAAAAGCTGAAGCGCTACACCCGGTTTCGATCGAGATCCCAGGGCGCGTCCGCGTCGAAAGGCGCCCGATCATCGCCGCCACCTCCTCGGTGCGAGCTCAAGATTGAGAGCGCTTTATCGCACCCTGAGCCTGGGGCTTCTATCTTGGCACGACAATGAGCGTTCGGACGGGTGTTTCTGATTCCGCATCCTCGGAGACGAGCTCGACGTAAACCAAGCCGGCCTTCCCAGTGGGGTAGCGGAACCAGTGTTCCGTCGCTTCCACGACTTCGTCCCCCACCCGCTTGCCGTCGAGATAGACCGAGACCCGGGTCGGCCTCCCTTCGTTTCGCGGACGGACGGCGAAATCGACGAATTCCTCGGAGGTGAGCAGGTTGAAGCCCGCCCTTCCTTCCATCGCCGCGCGTTTGGGGGGTGGATCGAGAGGCCAGTGGACTCCGTAGTCCCCTTTCGCCGCGAAGCTTCGCCCGAGCTGGGGAACGACCGCGGAGAGGAGCGCGAGCGAAACGAAGCCCGCTCCCCATAGAGCGTACGACCGACTGCGGCGCCATTCTCCCGCCAGAAACACCGCCGCTCCCACCATGAGCTGCGGTTCGAACGGCGCCCGCAGCCGCGGGCCGCCGAATCCCGAGATTACCGTGAGACCGAAGGAGAGCACGATCCAGGCGGCGAGAAACACCGCGCGGTCGAGCCTCTGGCAAACAACGAACCCGAACGGCGCGAGAGCCAGAACCAGGACCAGCGAAAGATCCGAGAACACGTGGGCCGCGAGCTTCCATGCCGTCGCTCCGAGCTTGGTCTCGGCGCCGAGATAGATTTGAAGAAGACGTCCGCCGTTGACGTAGAGGATCGTGTGGGCCGTAGTGTTCCAGTCCCCGACCGTCTTTCCCGGAGCCGCCGCGAATTCCCGCAGAAGGGTGGCGGCCGTAACGATCGGTCCCGGGGGTCGGGCGCCCTGGGCTCCGTGCTCGGTGGCGATGCGAAGTCCCGCGTGGTTCTCGATGAAAGTCGGACTCCCCAGGTGGCGCGAGAGCGCGGTGCTGTAAGGCACGGTGAGGGCCGCGAAGCCCAGAGCGAGCCCCGAGGCAAAAAGCGCTCCCGTGCGGATCCCTTGGCGCCACATCAGGAGGCCGGCCGCGACCGGAACGTAGTAGAGAGGCATCGAGCGCGTGAGCGCCGCGAGGCCGAGGAGGAGTCCCGCGAGGGCGAAGCCGCCGAACGCGCGAGCGCGGAGGAGGACGGCGAATCCGGAGAGGACCAAGGGAATGAAGAGCGTCTCCTGCATCGTCGACCAGACGGCAATGATGTTGGGGAACCAGAGCGCGTAGAAGCCAGTGCCAATGAGGCCGGCGCGATGGGAGTGGATCTCCCTTCCGAGAAAAAATACGGAGAAGCACCCCAGCGCAGCGAGCATCGCCTGCGCGACCAGAGCGTTGAGGGGGAACCCCGGGAGGAGCGCGAAGAGAGACAAGAAAACGGGATAGAGAGGCGGTAAAGCGTAGCGACGGCCTTCGACCGCGTGCTCGACCACTTCGAAGTCGAAACGCCACCCCGTATCGCCGAGGGCGATCCTCTCTCCCTGACGCAGGTAGCTGTCCGGGTCGTCGAGGCGGTACCCCGGCCGCGCGGTGGCGTGGGCCAAGTACAGGAGGCGGAGGAGAAGGCCGGCGCAGACGATCGCGCCGAGAAGGACGCGCGCTCTTCGCGAGGGCTCTTCAGGCAACGAAGTCATTGGCCAGGAGATGCTCGAACAGCTCCTGGGGAAGCGCAACCAGGAACCGGGACGGCATCGACCAGCCGTATGCGCCCCTCGCGATCTCGCGCGGCCAGACGAGGCAGAGGTGGTCTTTCGCCCGGGTCACCGCGACGTAGAGGAGCCTCAGATCTTCGTCCAGAGACTCCTCTTCGGGCTCGTCGTCGAACGAGGCCACCATGGGGATGGTCCCGTCTCTCGCCTGGAGCACGAAGACCGCCCGCCACTCGAGCCCTTTCGACGAATGGACGGTGGAGAGAACCAGCTCGTCCGGATCCCTCGAAGGTTCCGCCAGGCCGTCCCGTCTGGAGGCCGTGGGAGGCTCGAGCGTGAGATCGGTGAGCATCGAGTTGAGGCTTCGATACCGGGCGCAGAGGCCGATCAGCGTCTCGAGGTCGCGGATCCTGCGGGGCCAGTCGTCGTAGCGCGTCTGGAGAAGAGGCTTCAAACCGAGGACGGCGGTCTCCAGACAAAGCGCCGGCGCCTCCCGCTGCGGCTCGAGATCGGAGAGGAGAGCGGCGACCTCGTCGAGGCTTGCGCGGGCTTTCCCTTTCGCTCGATAGCTTTCGAGGCCCTCAACCAGAGGCTTTCCGACGAGGGACTGCTGGATCGCGCGGGCTCCGCTCTTGCCGATCCCCGGCCGCATGGTGAGGACGCGGGAGAGCGCCAGGTCGTCGCCGGGAAAGACCAGGAGCCGCAGGTGCGCGAGGACGTCCTTGATATGGGCCGACTCCATGAACCGGAAACCGCCGTACTTGACGTAGGGGATGCCGAGGTGGGCGAGCTCGACCTCGAGCGCGAACGCGTGCCGGCTCGCCCGAAAGAGCACCGCGATCGAAGGGAGCGGAACTCCCTCGCCGCGAAGCCGGAGAACCTCGGACGCCACGTACTGCGCCTGTGCCGTCTCGTCGGCCGCCTCGACCAGCCGGGGCTTTCCGCCCTCCCCTCTCGCCGTGAAGAGCCGTTTTCGAAACGCCTCCGCCATCTGGCTCATGAGGCCGTTCGCGACGTCGAGGATCCCCTGGGTGCTGCGGTAGTTCTCCTCGAGCGTCACCACGGGCGCGTCCTCGAAGCTCCGGTGGAAATCGAAGAGGTTCTCGTGGCAGGCCCCGCGAAACGCGTAGATGCTCTGGGCGTCATCGCCCACGACCATTACGTTCCGCGACTCTCCCGCGAGGAGGTGTGTGATCCGCGCCTGGAGAAGGTTCGTGTCCTGGTACTCGTCGACCATCAGGTACCGATAGAAAGAGCGGACGCGCGCGGCGGTCTCGGGACTCTCCTCGAGCAGTCGAACAAGGAGCACCAGAAGGTCGTCGAAGTCGACGAAGGCACGTTCGGCCTTGTAGGCCCGGTAACGGGACGCCGCGACCTCGAAGAGGGAAATGAGCTCGAAGAACTGAGAGAACTCCTCGGAAACCACGTCCTCGATGGGAGACTGCTTGTTCACCGACTTGCTGAGGATGGAGGCGATGGTTTCTCGCCGGGGGAGCGTCGCTCCCTCGGCCGCGTCCTTCAGATCGGCGCGGATGTTTCCCAGGATCTCGAGGCTGTCGGACTGGTCGAGGATGGTGAAGCTCGAGGGGATACCGATCGCCTTCCCGTACCGGCGCAGCGCCAGGTTGGCGAAAGAATGGAAGGTCCCGCCCGCGACCGGCTCGCGCCTTCCCAGGATCTCAGCGGCGCGCCCGATCATCTCCTCGGCCGCGCGTCTTGTGAACGTGAGGAGCAGGATCGACTCCGCCGGCACCCCCGATTCCACCAGGCGGACCAGCCGGTGCACCAGCGTGTGGGTCTTCCCCGTGCCCGCGCCGGCGATGACCAGCAGCGGTCCCTCGAGGATCTCGGTCGCCCGCTGCTGTGCGGGGTTGAGGGTCAGATCCTCTCGACGGATTCGGGCTCTCCCATACAGTGGCCCACCACCGCCTCCCTCAGGACTTCCTCTATGCGATCCACGAAGATGAACTCCGTCTCCTCGCGGACGTCCTGGGGAAGGTCGCGCAGGTTGGCCTCGTTCTCCCGCGGAAGAATCAACCGCTTGAACCCGGCCCGGTGCGCGGCGAGCACCTTTTCCTTCACTCCCCCGATGGGGAGCACCAATCCCTTTAGGGTGATCTCTCCCGTCATCGCGGTGTCGGATCGGACGGGCTTGTCGCAATAGAGAGACGCGAGCGCGGTCGCGATGGTGATACCCGCCGAGGGGCCGTCCTTGGGGATAGCGCCCGCGGGGACATGGACGTGGACACCCTGCTCGCGGAAGCGATCGGGCTCGATCCCGAGCTGCCTCGCGTTCGCCCAGAGATAGCTCTGGGCGGCGCGGGCCGATTCCTGCATCACGCTTCCGAGCTGGCCGGTGAGGGTGAGCCCGCTTCCTCCAGGAAGGAGCGTCGCCTCGACGTAGAGCACCTCGCCACCAACCTCGGTCCACGCGAGGCCCGCGGCAACCCCCGACGTCATCTCCCGCCGCGCCTTCTCCAGTCGGAAGGGCTCCGGTCCGAGCATCTCCACCAAATCGTCGGGCCTCGTCGTGACCGTGCCCGCCTCGCCCTGGGCAAAACGAACGGCGACCTTCCGCACCACGCGGCCGATGACTCGCTCGAGCTGCCGGAGCCCCGCCTCACGGGTGTACCGCTGGATGATCCGCATCAGGGTCTCGTCGGGTATGACGCAGCGGGCAGGCTCGACACCGCTTTCCTGAAGCTGGCGCGGAAGGAGATAACGTCGGGCGATCGCGAGCTTCTCGTTCTCGCTGTAGCCCGCGAGGCGGAGCAACTCCATTCGATCCAGGAGCGGCCGGGGAATGGTGTCGAGCGTATTGGCGGTGGTGATGAAGAAGACTTTCGACAGATCGAACGGGAGATCGAGGTAGTTGTCGCGGAAGCTGTTGTTCTGCTCAGGGTCGAGGATCTCGAGCATCGCGGACGCGGGGTCTCCGCGAAAGTCACGTCCGAGCTTGTCGATCTCGTCGAGCATCAGCACGGGGTTTCCCACCTTGACCCGGCGAAGAGCCTGGAGGATGCGCCCGGGCATGGCGCCGATGTAAGTCCTTCGGTGTCCTCGAAGCTCGGCCTCGTCGTGAAGCCCACCGAGGCTCATACGCTCGAACTTCCGGTTCTGCGCCCGGGCGATGGATTTCCCGAGAGACGTCTTCCCCACTCCCGGCGGACCCACGAAGCAGAGGATGGGCGCCTTCGCTTCGGGATTGAGCTTGAGCACCGCGAGGTGCTCCAGGATCCGGCTCTTGACGTCATCGAGGTCGAGGTGGTCCTCGTCGAGGACTTCCCGGGCGCGAGCGAGGTCCAACACCGTTTCCGACCTCTCGTGCCAGGGGAGCTCGAGAACCAGCTCGATATAGGAGCGGATGATTCCCGACTCGGGCGATGCCGCCGGCAGTCGCGCCAGGCGCTTCAGCTCCCGCTCCGCCTCCTTGCCCGCCGCCTCGGGAAGGCTCGCCTTCTCGATTCGCTCGCGCAGGAGCTCGATTTCCGCCCCCCCCTCTTCTCCCTCCCCCAGCTCCTCCTGAATCGCCCGCATCTGCTGCCGGAGGAGGATCTCCCGCTGCTGTTTCGTGAGCTCGGTCTGCACCTTGCTCGCGATGTCGTGCCGCAGCTCGAGGATCCGCACTTCGTGCTGCAGGTAGTCGAGCATCAACGCCAGCGCTTTGGAGAGGTTATCCGCGGACAGGAGCTCCTGAGCCTTCGACATCTCGAGCCCCATGAGGGAGGCGAGGATGTAGAGCCAGCGCAAGCGATCTTCCTCTCCCCCGGTGAGCTGCGAGAGGTCGATTTCCGAGGCGTCGGGCCTCGCGAGCGCGAGGGCCTTCGTTCCCAGCTCCTTGACTTCGCGCTCCAGAGCTTCGACCTCGTCACCCACGTCGAGCCCCACCGGGGCGGGCTCGAAGCGGGCCTTGACGAACGGCTGCGCCTGCACCAGCTCACCGATGCGCACCCGCTGGATTCCCTGCACGAAGATCGAAATCCCGCCCTGGGGCGAGGGAGCGAGGCGGCGGATGACCGCCTTGGTTCCGACGCCGAAAAGATCGTCCTTCCCCGGCTCCTGGACCGCGGCGTCCCGCTGGGCGACCACGAGGATCTCTTTCTCCTCGGTTCCCACGGCGGCCTCGATGGCGGCGATCGACACCGGCCGGCCGGCGGTGAGCGGCATCCCCAGATAGGGGAACAGGACAGCATTCTTCAGGGGAAACAGCGGCAGAACCAGGGTATCGTTGCTCACGTTATTCTTTCTCTTGCAAGGTGACGATGAGCATCCCCTCTACGTACTCCGTCCGAATCGAGGCCGTATCGGCGCGGCAAGGCAGCCGGATCGTCCTTTCGAATCGAGAGTAGGAGATCTCCATGGAATGGTGGCGGTACCCTTTCTGCACGAATCGGTCCCGGCGCACCCCCGTGACCCGGATCTCGGAGCGCGTCGCTTCCACCGTCACCTCATCAGGGCTCACCCCGGCGAGATCGAACTTCACCAACCAGCCGGTGGGAGTGCGGTAGACATCCGCTCGAGGGGACCAGTCGAGACCCCGCAATTCGTCGAATAGAAACACGATTCCTCCCGCGCCCGTGCCATTGTACAGTACACGACGAGATGAACCGAAAAGAGGGAGCCGGCCCACCGCCAATCCGCCGTATCGCGATCAATACGGGCGGTGGGGACGCCCCGGGGCTCAACGCCGTCATCCGCGCGGTGGTTCTGACCGCGACCCGGCGAGGATGGGACGTCTACGGGATTCGCGACGGATACAACGGACTGATGATGCCCGAGCTCTACCCCGAAGGAGGCCTCGTGCATCTGACTCCGAGCTCGGTGCGGGGCATCACCCCTCTCGGAGGAACCATCCTGGGGACGACCAACGCCGGGAATCCCCTCAAGTATCCGACGACCTCTCCCGACGGGACGGTCGTCGAGGTCGACCGCTCCGACGAGCTCGTCGGTCTCTTTCGCGAGAATGGCCTGGACGCCCTCATCGCCATCGGCGGCGACGGGTCGCTCGGCATCGCCAGAGTGCTCCAGGCGAAGGGGCTCCCGGTCGTGGGTGTGCCCAAGACCATCGACAACGACCTCGAGGGGACGGTGATCACGTTCGGCTTCGACACCGCCGTCTCCTTCGCAACGGAGTGCATCGATCGACTGCACACCACCGCCGCCTCCCATCGCCGGGTGATGGTGGTCGAGGTCATGGGGCGCTATGCCGGCTGGATCGCGCTCAATTGCGGGGTCTCCGGAACCGCGGACGTCATCCTTCTTCCCGAGATCCCCTACGACCTCGAGACCGTGGCGAAGAAGATCCGCGAGCGGGAGCGCGAAGGAGGTCTCTTCTCTATCGTAGTCGTGGCCGAGGGCGCCCGGCCCAAGGGCGGAAGCCACGTGGTCGTCGAGAAGAAAATCGGCTCCGCCGAGCGTCTCGGGGGGATTGGCCAGAAGCTCGCTCTCGAGCTCCAGGAGATCACGGGAAAGGAATCCCGCTACGTGGTGCTGGGGCACCTCCTTCGGGGAGGCACCCCCACGGCGTTCGATCGACTGATCTCGCTTCGGTTCGGCGCCGCAGCGGTGCGGTGCCTGGCGGAGGGCATCCACGGTGTCATGGTGGCGCTCGATCCTCCCCGGGTACGGCACGTGCCTCTGGAAGAAGCGACGCGGAGGATGAAGGTCGTGCCTCTCGACTGCGACACGATCCAAACGGCGCGCGATCTTGGCATCTGCCTTGGCGACTGAGCTCTCAATACAAGGGGGATAGGGGACAGCAGGAGATAGGGGGATAAATCATATTCTCGTCTTATCCCCACATCCCCCCAATCCCCTTATCCCCCTGACTTCTTACACCAGGTGACTATTTCGGAGCGGTGGGGGAGCTGATCGCGCCCAGGGTTTCGCCGACGTCCGCAGCGGCTACCGGCGTCTTTTTCGCGCGGGTGCCTTTCGAGGACACCGCGACTCTCGCGAGATCGCTGATGGAAAGCACCCCCACGAGCTTTCCCTCGGCGTCGACCACGGGGAGCCTCCGGACCTGATGGGCCCGCATTGCCTTCTCCGCTTCCTTCACGTCGTCTTGCGGGCGGCAGCTCCAGAGCCTTCGGCTCATCGCGCTCGACACGTGAATCTCGGCGAGCGAGCGACCCTGGGTCAGAGCCGCCATGCAGATGTCCCGATCGGTCACCATGGCGACCACGCGACCTTCCTGGTCTACCACCGGCACCGCGCCGCAGTCCCGCTCCCACATGATCTTCGCGCTTCGGTCGGCGGTATCGAACGGCCGGCTCGAGCCCGCTTCCGTCGTCATCAGATCTTCAACTTTCATAGGAGCGCATTTTATACCGCCGGTTTCGAGTTGACGACCGCCCGTCCCGTGGAGAGTATCTTCCCATGCTGACTCAAACCGAGCTCCGCGAGCTCCTGCTCGCCCGGCGAAAAGAGCTTCTCGCCCGAGTTCACAGTATCGAGAACGATTTCCGCCGCGACGAGAACCCGCTGGAGAAGGACGCCGAGGAGCAATCGCTCCAGATCGAGAACGACGACGTGCTCCAAGCCCTCGACGAGGCCGGGCGGAAGGAGATCGCGGGGATCGAGCAGGCGCTCGCGCGGATGGACTCCGGGCGGTACGGAACCTGCGCCCGCTGCGGAGAGCCCATCGCCCCCACCCGACTTCGCGCTCTACCCGCGGCGGAGCACTGCATTCGCTGCGCCGAGAGAATCGGAGGTTCGAAATGAAAGCCCTGTTGATGGGTTTGCTCTGGTTGGCGCCGCAGGAAGCGTTCGTTCCCGCCCGCTTCGCGAGCGGGACGGCCCCGGCCCTCGCACCGCTTGCCCCAAACGGCGGCCTGGTGGGGCTCGAGCTCCGAATCGCTCCATCGGGTATCGTGCAGGACGCGATCGTGATCGATGACTCCCCTCCATTCACCGAGGAGGTGAAAAAGATCATCCGACTCTGGAAGTTCGACCCCGCGCGCCTCGAAGGGGAGCGGACGTCCACCCGGGTCGCGGTGGTGGCGCTCTTCCGTGCGCCTATTCTGCTCGGGGGAGCCCCGCCACCACCGAAGAGACTCTCGAGCCCGTCGCCGGAAATCCCCTACCCCACGTCGACCGCGACTCCGGCCTATCCACCCCAGGCGATCTACGAAGGTGTGGTGATGATGGAGGTCGAGGTCGACGAAAAGGGGGCGGTCGCGGACGTCGAGACCCTCGGTCAGGCAGAGGGTTTCGCCGCCGTTGCGGTAGAGGCAGCGCGGCAGTTTCGATTCCAGCCGGCGAAGCGAGACGGACGTCCCGTTCGGTCCTACGCCGTCCTCGTCTTCGGATTCCCTCAGCCGGTGACTCCCGTGAGACCTCGGCGAAGACTCGCGGGCCTCGATTGAAGTAAAGTCTCGCGGAGGTTTATCCATGACGAAGTACTCACGAAGGCAGTTCCTCGGCACCGGCGCCACCACCGCCGCCGCTCTCGGATGGTCTCAAAAGAGCGAAGCACAGACCCGCACCGGGCCCGCCCCTGACACCATCGTGTGGAACGCCAGGGTCT
>Ga0326597_10009948_pt1 | contig 12700 bp, 8 predicted proteins | sample RVTome_12_FD_203789 | JGI IMG/M metagenome (GOLD analysis project Ga0326597, IMG submission 203789) | Soil microbial communities from uranium-contaminated site in the Upper Colorado River Basin, Wyoming, United States - RVT100D185 | ecosystem: Environmental > Terrestrial > Soil > Contaminated >... | reverse complement strand
TGGATGCGCTCGAGCGCCGCCTGCGTGTCCGCCTCGAAGCGCAGCACGATGACGGGCGTGGTATTGGAGGCACGCGCCAGGCCGAAGCCGTCGGCGTACTCGGCGCGCACGCCGTCGATGGTGACGATGCGCGCGGCGTTCGGAAAAGGTTTCGCCGCCTGCAGCTTGGCGACGAGCGCATGCGGCTCGCCTTCGGCGAGCTTCCACTGCAGCTCGGGCGTCGAGGGCGCATCCGGCAGCGAGTTCAGCACGCCGCTCGCGTCGCGCGAGCGCGACAGGATCTCGAGCAGGCGCGCCCCCGCGTAGAGCGCGTCGTCGAAGCCGTACCAGCGCTCCTTGAAGAAGGTGTGCCCGGACATCTCGCCCGCGAGCGGCGCGCCGGTCTCGGCGAGCTTCGCCTTGATGAACGAATGGCCCGTCTTCCACAGCAGCGGCCGCCCGCCGTGGCGCTCGATCCAGGGCGCGAGCAGCCGCGTGGACTTCACGTCGTAGATGATCTCGGCGCCCGGGTTGCGCGACAGCACGTCGGCGGAGAACAGCATCAACTGGCGATCGGGATAGATGACGCCGCCGTCCTTCGTCACCACGCCGAGGCGGTCGCCGTCGCCGTCGAAGGCGAGGCCGAGCTCGGCCTTGCCCTTTCTCACGGCGGCGATCAGGTCGGCGAGATTCTCGATGTGCGACGGGTCCGGGTGGTGGTTGGGGAAAGTCGCATCGACTTCGCAATAGAGCTCCTCGACCTCGCAGCCGAGCTCGCGGTAAAGGCGCGGCGCCGCCATGCCGGCGACCCCGTTGCCGCAGTCGATGGCGATGCGCATGCGCCGCGCGAGCCTGACGTCGCCGGTGATGCGCTTCACGTAGTCATCGAGCACCGCAGCGCCGTGGCGCTGGCCGGCGCCAGCGCGAAAGTTGCCGCGCTCGATGCGCGCGCGCAACGCCTGGATCTCGTCGCCCGAGAGCGTGTGCCCGTCGACGACCATCTTCAGGCCGTTGTACTCGGGGGGATTATGGCTGCCCGTCACCGATACGCAGCTGCCGCAGCCCAGATGGTGGGCGGCGAAGTACGTGACCGGCGTCGGCACCATGCCGATGTCGAGGGCGTCGGCGCCCGAGGCCTGCAGCCCGGCGCACAGCGCATCCACCAGCCCTGGGCCCGAGGCACGGCCGTCGCGGCCTACGGCGAACGCGCCCGCCATCGAGCCGAGCGCGCGGCCCACCGCGTGCGCCGCCTCGACGGTGAGCGTCTTGCCGGCAATGCCGCGGATGTCGTAGGCGCGGAAGATCTCGGCGGGGATTTTCACGCTGCGGCGAAGTGCTCGATGAAGCGGCGCGCGAGCCAGTGCCCGCGACCGGGAAATCCGGCATGACCGCCGGCCTGCGGAAATTCTAGCACCACGTCCTTTGCCGCCTCGCGCGTCGCCGCCTCGAGCGCCGCGCGCGGCAGGAACGGATCGTTCCCCGCGTTCAGCACCAGCGTCGGCACGCGGATGGCGCGCAGCCACGGCGCGCTCGAAGCGCGCGCCCAGTAGTCGTCGGCACCGCGAAAGCCGTGCAGCGGCGCCGTGACCAGATCGTCGAATTCATACAGCGTGCGCGCACGCGCCACGCGCCCGGCGTCGATGCGCAGGCGGTGGCGCTCGATCTTGGCGAGCGCCTTGACCTTGAGCGTGACGAGGAAATGCCGCGCGTAGAGCCGGCGGTTCAGGCCGCGGCCGAGCGCGCGTCCCGAAGCGGCGAGATCGAGCGGCGCGGAGGCGGCCGCCGCGCGCCGCACGACGCGCGCCGCCGCCGGGCCGCGCTCGCCCAGCCACTTCAGCAGCGCGTTGCCGCCGAGCGATATGCCCGCCGCGTAGTCGGGCGAGAGGCGCCGCAGGATCCAGTCGAGCTCCGCGCTGTCGCCGGAGTGGTAGGCGCGCGCCAGGCGGTTGGCCTCGCCCGAGCAGCCGCGGAAATGTGGCACCACGCAGCGCCAGCCGCGCGCCTGCGCCTGCGCCGCGACCTGGCGCGCATAGTGGCTGGACGAGCCGCCTTCGAGGCCGTGGAACAGCGCGACCAGGGGACCCGTGGCGCCGCCCTCCGCCCAGTCGAGGTCGATGAAGTCGCCGTCGGGCGTGTCCCAGCGCTCGCGGCGCCAGGCGATGCGCGGTGCCGGCCCGAGCGCGCCGTACAGGGTCTGCAGGTGGCCGCCCGGCAGCCACCAGGGCGCGCGGTAGGGGCTCAATGCAGGATCTTCGGCGCGGGCGGCGGCGGCTCGGCCGTGCCCGGGGCGGGCGAGCCGTGATGCGCCACCATGCGCCAGCCCGCCGCGGTGCGCAGGTAGACGTTGGTCGCCACCACCGCCTGCCTCGGGCGCGCCTCCCCGGTGCGCGAGAAGTTCTCGTGCACGCTGTGCACGGCGACCATGGTGCCGGTGATCGTGATCTGCTGCGTCACGTGCAGCCGCGCGGCGGCGCCGCCGGCGAAGATCTGGCGCCAGCTCTCGCGCACCTGGTCCTGGCCCGAGAGGCGCGGGCCCCCGGGGTGCACACAGACAATTTCCTCGTCCTCCGACCACACCGCCATCATCAGCTCCAGGTCGGCGCGCTCGAGCGCCTCGTAGAAGGCGGTCTCGGCGTCCTGCGGGGTGGGGAATATGCGTAATGGCATGCTCTATTGAACTTGCTTTACCTGCTCCAGCACGTGATCCACAGTCATTTCCCGCATGCAGCGGAAGTGCCCGAGCGGGCACTCGCGCGCGTAGCAGGGGCTGCATTCGATGCCGAGCCAGATGACGCGCGCGCGCGTCGAGAGCGGCGGTGTGTGCCGCGGACTCGACGAGCCGTAGAGCGCCACCTGCGGGCGGCCGAGCGCGGCGGCGACGTGCATCAGGCCGGAATCGTTGCTCACCACCAGCTCCGCGCCGGCGAGCACGTCGAGCGCCTCGTCGAGCGTGGTCTCGCCGGCGAGATTCCGGCCGCCGACCGCGGCGCACAACGCGCGCTCCTGCGCCGAGCCGAGCACGACGACGGCGCGATCGAGCCGCGCGGCGAGCTCGGGAAAGTACGGCCAGCACTTCGCCGGCCCGTACTCCGCGCCCGGGCAGAGCACCGCATAGCGTCCCTCGAGGCCGAAGCGCCCGCGCGTGGCACGCACGGCATGGGCGTCCGCCGCGAGCTTCGGCTCCGGCAGCGGCTGCGCGATCGCGGCACCGGGGGCCTCGGCGAGGCGCGCGTAATGCAGTGCCATCGGCTCGCGCCCGGGCTGCTTGCGATGGATGACATTGAGCAGGCCGTAGCGCGACTCGCCACGGTAGCCGCAGCGGATCGCGATGCCGGCGAAGAACGGCACGAGCGCCGCCTTCCACGCGTTGGGCAGCACGAACGCCTGGTCGTAGCCGAGCGCCTGCAGCGTGCGCGCGAGGCGCCAGCGCTCGCGCAGCTGCGGCGCGCCGTGCGCGAAAGGCGTTTCGATGACCCCCGCCACTTCGGGCATGCGCCGGAACAGGGGCGCCACCCAGGCGCTCGCCACGACGTCGATGCGCGCCTGCGGCAGCTTCTCGCGCAGCCGCATGAGCAGCGGCTGGCACATCAGCGCGTCGCCGATCCAGTTGGGCGCAACGACGAGCAGGCGCGCCAAGCGTCAGTGCCCCTTGGGCGGGGCGCCCTTGTAGACGTACTTCGTCCCGCAGTACGGGCAGAGCGCCTGGCCCTGATTGACGACGTCGAGGAACACGCGCGGGTGGCGCGCCCAGAGGGGCGCCCCGGGCAGCGGGCAGTGCAGGGGCAGGTCCTGCGCCGTGACCTCCACCTCGCGCGCGGTATCGGTGCTCACCGCTTGCCCTTCTTCATCGGCACCGGCGTCAGCCAGTGCGCGTGCTTGCGGTCCTTGCCCGTGACCACGTCGAAGAACGCCTTCTGCAGCTTCTTGGTCACCGGCCCGGCCTTGCCGGCGCCGATGACGCGGCTGTCGAGCTCGCGGATCGGCGTCACCTCCGCCGCGGTGCCGGTGAAGAAGCACTCGTCGGCGATGTAGATGTCGTCGCGCGTCAGGCGCCGCGCTTCGACCTTGTAGCCCAGCCCGGCGGCGAGCTCGATGACCGAGGCGCGCGTGATGCCGGTGAGCGCCGAGGTCAGCTCGGGCTCGACGATCACGCCGTCCTTGACGATGAAGATGTTCTCGCCCGCGCCCTCGGCGACGAAGCCGTCGACGTCGAGCAGCAGCCCCTCGTCGTAGCCGTGCATGGTCGCCTCCAGCGTCGCCAGCACCGAGTTGGGGTAGGTCCCGGACATCTTGGAGCGCGCCATGGTGACGTTGATGTGGTGGCGCGCGTAGGAGGAGGTCTTCACGCGGATGCCCTTTTCCAGCGCCTCGGGCCCGAGGTAGGCGCCCCAGGGCCAGGCGGCGATCGCCACGTGCACGCGCGCGCCCACCGGCGACACGCCCATCTTCTCCGAGCCGTAGAAGGCGATCGGCCGGATGTAGCAGGCCTCGTGTCCATTGGCGCGCACCACCTCGACCTGCGCCTTCATCAGCTGCTCGACGCTGTAGGGGACCTTCATCATGTAGATGTGGCCGGAGTTGATCAGCCGCTGCGTGTGCTCCCGCAGCCGGTAGATCGCCGTGCCGCGCACCGTCTTGTAGGCGCGAACGCCTTCGAACACCGCGAGCCCATAATGCAGGGAATGGGTGAGGACGTGGGTGGTGGCCGAGCGCCAGGGAACGAGCTTGCCGTCGTACCAGATCCAGCCGTCGCGATCGGCCATCGAGAGCGGGGCCTTGGGCGCCGCCTTTGCTTTCGCCATGGAGCGGGTTCTCCTTGAATGAGGCGCCATTCTAACCAGCGTGCCGCCGCCTGTGCCATACTATTAACATGAGTGCTAATCCTCACGCGCGGGTGTTCGCGGCGCTCGCCTCGCCGCCGCGGCGCCAGGCGATCGCCTTTCTCGCGCAGACCGCGCTTTCCACGACCGACCTCGCCGGGCGCTTCGGCATGAGCGCGCCGGCGGTGTCGCGGCATCTGGCGGTGCTGCAGCGCGCCGGGCTGGTGTCAGCCGAGCGCCAGGGCCAGCGCGTGCTCTACCGGCTGAACCGCGACGTGCTGCTCGACGCGCTCGCCGGCCTCGCTTCGACGGTGGACGGGCCGCTGCGGCGCGCCACGCAGTGGCCGCCCGCGCCGCGCGAAGCGATCTGACAACACGCAGCGGTCGGCGCGCGCCCTAGCCGAAAACGCGCGCCCACAGCGCGCGTACCGCGCGCACTGGCGCCGCCACGCGCTCCGGCGGCACGCGCGCGAACTGCGCGCCGTTCAGGCGCAGCCCGTGCTGCAGGCGGCGGAACTCGCGGTAGGCGTCCTGGCATGCGCGCGCGAGCTCCGGCACCACTAGGCCGTGGCCGGCCGCCAATCCGAGCAGCGCGATGTTGCCGAGGTTGCCCGTCAGGTCGGGGTGGCGCTGCGCGTGCGCGAGCACCAGGTACTGCACGACGAACTCGACGTCGATCATGCCGCCGCGGTCGTGCTTCACGTCGAACAGCCCCGAGCGGTTCGGGTGCGCCTCGTGCATGCGCTCGCGCATGCGGATCACTTCGCGCGCCAGCTCGGCCGCGTCGCGTGCGCGCTCCAGGATGCGCACGCGCAACGCCTCGAAGGCCGCGCCCACCCGCGCGTCGCCAGCGCAGTAACGCGCGCGCGTGAGCGCCTGGTGCTCCCAGACCCAGGCCGAGCGCTCCTGGTACTCGCGGAAGGCGTCGACGGAGATGACCAGCAGCCCCGACTCGCCGGAAGGGCGCAGCCGCAGGTCGGTCTCGAAGAGGACCCCGCTCGAGGTGCGCGTGGTGAGCCAGTGGTTCAGGCGCTGCGCGAGGCGCGCGTAGTTCTCCGGCGCGCGCTCGTCGGCGTCGTCGTAGAGGAAGATGAGATCGAGGTCGGAGGCGTAGCCGAGCTCCTTGCCGCCGAGCTTGCCGTAGGCGATCAGCGCGAAGCGCGGCGGCTCGCAGTGCCGGGCGTCGAACTGCGCCCAGACCACGCCGAGCGCGGCGCCGAGCACGAGATCGGCCGCCTGCGACAGGTGATCGGCGAGGCGCTCCACCGTCAGCAGGCCGGCGAGGTCCTGCGCCAGCAGGCGGAACACCTGCGCCTGGTGCAGCTCGCGCAGCACGTTCATCTGGCGCTCGACGTCGCCCGCGGCCTCGTCGAGCAGCGCGGCGAGCGTACGCTCGAACACCGGCCAGTCGGGCGGCGCATACAGCATGCGGTCATCGAGCAGCTCGTCGAGCAGCAGCGGGTGGCGCGTGACGAATTCCGCGGCCCAGCTCGAGGCGGCGATCATCTTGGTGACGCGCTCGAGCGCCTCGGGGTGCTCCGCGAGCAGCGCCAGGTAGGCGGCGCGGCGCGCGATGGCCTCGATCAGCTCGAGGCCGCGCGCGAGCGTGGCGTCGGCATCGGCCGTCTGCGCGGCGGCCGCCGCGAGCGCGGGCACCAGCGCGTCGAAGCGCCGCCGCGAATCCGTGGGCAGCACCGCGTAGCGCAGGCCGCGGCGCGCGGCGAGGAGGCGCTCGGCGCTCATGTCCGGGTTGCCGAAGCCGCGTCCGGCGAGCGCCTGCGCCATCGCAGCGCGGTCGTCCTGCCACAGATCGGGCGCGTCCACTGCGGCCGACTCGGCGAACACGTCCCGGAAGTGCCGCTGCACCGCGTCGCGGTGCGCCTGCAGCCGGGCGTAGAACTCGTCCCAGGCGGCGCAGCCCGACATGCGCGCGACGCGCTCGCGGTCCTCGGCCTGCTGCGGCAGCGTGTGCGTCTGCTGGTCCTCGAGGTACTGCAGGCGGTGCTCCGTATTGCGCAGGAACACGTAGGCCGCGGCCAGCTCGCGCACCGAGTCGGCGGGCAGCAGCGCTCGCTCGCCGAGGTGCGCCAGCGCCTGCAGCGTCGGACGCACCGCCAGCGCCGGGTCGCGCCCGCCCCGCACCAGCTGCAGCGCCTGCACGATGAACTCGATCTCGCGGATGCCGCCCGGGCCGAGCTTCACGTGCTCGGCGAGCTCGCGCCGCGCCACGTCGCGCCGCACTTCGGCGTGCAGCCGGCGCATCGCCGCCAGCGTCGCGTAGTCGAGATACTTGCGGTACACGAAAGGCCGCACGATGGCGGCGAGCTCGTCGTGACGCGAGCCGGTGATGGGGCGCGCCTTGATCCACGCGTAGCGCTCCCATTCGCGGCCCTGCGCCACGAAATAGGCCTCCAGCGCCTCGTAGCTGGAAGCAAGCGGCCCCGAGTCGCCGTAGGGGCGCAGGCGCATGTCGACGCGGAAGGCGAAGCCGTCTTCGGTCGCTTCCGAGAGCAGCGCGATGAGCTTCCTCCCCGCGCGCTCCAGCGGCTCGGGGTCCGGGCCGGCAGGGTAGACGAAGATCAGGTCGATGTCCGAGGAGACGTTCAGCTCGCGTCCGCCGAGCTTGCCCATCGCCACCACCACCAGCTCGCGCGCGCGCGTCCAGTCGAGCGCCGCCGCGATCTCGAGCTCGGCAAGGTCGCTCATCGTGTCGCAGACTTCCGCCAGATCGGCGTTGCCTTCGAGGTCGCGCGCCATCACGCGCAGCAGCACCTCCTGGCGCAGGCGGCGCAGCCGGCGCTTGAGCGCGGGCTCGTCGTCGCCGGCGGTGTCCCGCAGCGCGGCAGCGATTTCCGCCCGCGTGCAGCGCGCCGGAGCGTGCAGCTGCGCGACCAGCTCCGGGCGCGCCGCGAGCACGCGCTCGGCGTAGCGCGAGAGGGAGATCTTGCCGTCGAGTGCGGGCATCTGCGGTTAGAATGACGCGTGGGAACGACACTCGCGCGAGAACTTTTCGCGCCGCGCCGCCCCAAACCAATACGCCGGGCGTAATTCGGCTGCGACTATAGGGGCAACGCGAAGCGCAATGCAATCTGCGAAGCAGCGCTCAGCCTTGGGCACGCTGCTGCGCGTGCTGGAAATCCTGGCATGGACGGCCTTCTTCGCCTTCGCCGCGGTTTTCTTCGCGCTTCGCTTCTGGCTGCTGCCCCAGATCGAGAGCTACCGGGGCCATGTCGTCGCCGCGCTGACGCGCGCGGTGGGCCAGCCGGTGACGATCGGCGCGCTGCGCGCGGACTGGGACGGGCTGCATCCGCACCTGGCGGTGAGCGATCTGCGCGTCTACGACCGCGACGGGCGCGAGGCACTGGTGCTGCCGTCGGTGGAGCCGGTGGTGGGCTGGGCGAGCCTGCTGGCGCGCGAGCTGCGCCTGCACTCGCTCACCATCGAAGGGCCGCGCCTGACCGTGCGCCGCGGTACCGACGGCGTTCTGTCGGTGGCGGGCATCTCGCTCGGTGCGCGCGCCGGCACCGGCAGGGGCGAGGGCCGCCTTGCCGACTGGATCCTCGGGCAGCGCGAGATCATCATCCGCAACGCCGAGATCGAATGGGTCGACGAGCTGCGCGGCGCGCCCCCGCTCACGCTGCGCAGCCTGCAGTTCCGCCTGCGCAACCGTGGCGAGGTGCACCAATTCGGCCTGTCGGCGCGTCCGCCGCCCGAACTGGGCGCCGGCCTGGAGCTGCGTGCGTCGCTCGTCGGGCGCAGCGTTGCGGTGCCGGCGGCCTGGAACGGGCGCGTGTACGTGGAGCTCGGCTATACGGATCTGGCCGGCTGGCGCGCATGGATCGACTACCCCGTGGAGGTGCGCAGCGGCCAGGGGGCGCTGCGGCTGTGGGCCACCTTCGGCGCCGGCAATCTGGTGGATGCCACGGCGGACCTCGCGCTCTCCGGCGTCGCGGCGCGGCTGGCGGGCGATCTTCCCGAGCTGCGCCTGGCGAGCGTCGCCGGCCGGGTGCAGGGCCGCGCGACCGGGCGCGGCTACGAGTTCGGTACGCGGCGCCTGGCACTCGTGCCGGTGGACGGGCAGCCGATGCACGGCACCACGTTCCGCGCCAGCTGGGAAGCGACCGAACCGGCGCGCGGCACGCTGAGCGCCGACCTGCTCGAGCTCGAGCCGCTGGCACAGCTCGCCGAGTACCTGCCGTTCCCGCCCGACCTCAGGGCGCTGCTTGCCGAGCTCGCACCGCGGGGCAGGGTCAGCGACGCGAGCTTCGAGTGGCGCGGGAAGCTCCCCGACGATGCCCGCTTCAGCGGCCGCGCCCGGTTCGACGGCATCGGCATGAGCGCCTGGCGCGCGCTCCCGGGCTTCGCCAACCTTTCCGGGCGGATCGACGCCACCGAGACCAAAGGGGTGCTCGCCCTGGCCACGCGGAACGGCGAGGTTGCCCTGCCGCGCCTGTTTCCCGAGCCGCGCATCGGCCTGGCGTCGCTCAGCGGCGAAGTGAGCTGGGAGCGGCGCGTCTCCGGCGGCGTGGGCGTGCGCATCGCGAGGCTGCAGTTCGCCAATGACGATCTCGCGGGCAGCGCCTCGGGCAGCTACGCCTACACGGGCGAGGGGCCCGGTACGATCGACCTCAGCGCGCAACTGCAGCGCGTCGACGCGCGCAGCCTGCGGCAGTACCTGCCGAGGCCCGACATCATAGGCTCGAACACGCGCGCCTGGCTGGTGCGCGCGATCCGCGGCGGGCGCTCGGCGGACGTGCGCCTGCGGCTGCAGGGCGACCTGCGCCACTTTCCGTTCACCGATCCGAAGCTCGGCCAGTTCCAGGTCGTCGCCCAGGTGCGCGACGGCGTGCTCGCCTACGCCGAGGGTTGGCCGGAAATCGAGCGCATCGAGGGCGAGCTGCGCTTCGAGCGCGAGCGGGTGGAGGTGCGCGCGCGCCGCGCGCGCGTGTTCGGCGCGACGCTGAGCGACACGCGCGCCGCCATGAGCCTGAAAGCGCCGTCGGTGCTGGAGGTCGCGGGCGAGGCCGAGGGGCCGAGCGCCGATTTTCTCGAGTTCATCCGGCGCAGTCCGCTGCGCGTCCTGCTGGGCGAGGCGGGCGACGCCGTGAGCGTGGCCGGGCGCGGCCGGCTGCGGCTCAGCCTGCAGCTGCCGCTCGCCGAGCGCGACAAGTTCACCGCGTCGGGCCAGTACGATTTCACGGGCAATACGCTCGGCCTCGGCGCCCGGCTGCCGCCGATCGAGCGCGCCGCGGGGACGCTGGCGTTCACCGAAGCGTCGATCCAGGTGCACAACGCGAGCGGCCGCTTCCTCGGCGGGCCGCTGCGCGTCATCGGCGCCAGCCAGCGCGGCGGCGGCGTGGTGCTCAGCGCCGGCGGCACGTTCACCGTCGACGGGCTGGCGCCGCTCGTGCCCGCGCCGTGGCGCAGCCGGCTGCAGGGCTCGTCCACCTACGCCGGCTCGGTGCGCCTGGCGCGCGGCGCCGCGCCGCAGATCGTGCTGGAGTCCAATCTCGCCGGCGTCTCGAGCGACCTGCCGCCGCCGCTGGCGAAGGACGCCGAGCGCATCCAGCTGCTGCGCGTGGCCCTTCTGCAGGGCGAAGGCGGCGCTCGCGGGCGCGTCAGCATCGCGCTCGGCCGCCTGCTGCGCGCCGAGATCCTGCAGCAGCGCGACGGCGAGGAGCGGGTCGAGCGCGCCGCCATCGCCTTCCATCCTCCGCCGGGGGCGCGGGTGCGCTTTCCCGAGCGCCCGACCCGCGCGCTGCTCTACGGCTCCCTGCAGGAGCTGGACCTGGACCGCTGGCGCGCGCTGCTCGGCGAGGCGGTGGGCGAAGGCGGCGGCGGGGGCCGCATCGCCGTCGACATGAGCTTTGGCACGCTCGACGCGTTCGGCAAGCGCATGCGCGACATCTCGGTGAACGCGCAACTCGAGGACGGCGGGTGGACGGCAAGCCTGAACTCGAACGACATCGCCGGCGATGTGGCCTACACCACGCGGGGCGAGGCGAAGCTGCAGGCGCGCATGGCGCGCTTCGACGTGCCGCCCGACGTGCCGGGGGGGCCGCCGGCGCGCGCCGCGCGCGAGCTGCCGGCGCTCGATCTGGCCGCCGAGGATTTCGGCTTCCGCGGCAAGCGCCTCGGGCGCGTGGAGATCGTCGCCCGCCGCGAAGGCGCCGACTGGCGCGTCGAGCGCCTGCAGATGCAGAACCCCGAGGGCTCGGTCGCCGGCGCCGGGCTGTGGCGCATCGCACCGGCGCCGCACACCACGTTCAGCTTCGAGATGCAGTCGAGCGACGTCGGGCGCTTCCTCGATCGCGTGGGTTACGCGAACCTGGTGCGCGGCGGAAGAGCGAGCGCCAAGGCCGAGCTCGCCTGGGACGGCGAGCCGGCGGCGATCGACTACGGGAGCCTCAGCGGCAACCTGGAGCTGCACGCCGAGGACGGACGCTTCCTCGAGATCGACCCCGGCGTCGGCAAGTTGATTTCGCTGATGAGCCTGCAGATGCTGCCGCGGCGCATCGCGCTCGACTTCCGCGACGTGTTCTCCAAGGGCTTCCAGTGGGACAATATCGATGCGACGGCGCACATTGTGCAGGGCACGCTGCAGACGAAGGATTTCAGGATGCGCGGCGGCGCGGCCGAGGTGCGCATGACCGGCACGGTCGACCTGGCCGAGGAGACCCAGGATCTGCACGTGCGCGTGGTTCCCGCGCTGGACAGCACCGCCTCGACGGCGGCGGCCGTGGCGATCAACCCCGTGGTCGGCCTGACCGCGCTGCTGGCGCAGAAGCTGCTCAAGAACCCCCTCGGCCAGATCTTCGCCTTCGAGTACGGGATCCGCGGCAGCTGGACCGACCCGAAGGTGGAGAAGCTGGCCAAGGTGCCGGTCGAGGCGCCGAAACCGCCCGCGGGAGACTGAAGGAGCGTCATGGATATCGATGACCTGCTTGCCACCGCGGACGCCTGCCTGCTCGCGCCCTACGACCTGCAGGCGCGGCGCCTCGACGACGTGTTCGGCGCGCTCGCCGCGCCGCGGATGGACTATGCCGACCTGTATTTCCAGTACACGCGCGCGGAAGGCTGGAGCCTCGAGGAGGGCATCGTCAAGGCGGGCAGCTTCGCCATCGAGCAGGGCGTGGGCGTGCGCGCCATGCAGGGCGAGCGCACCGCGTTCGCCTATTCGGACGAGATCAGCTTCGCGGCGCTCGAGGACGCGGCGCGCGCCACGCGCGCCATTACCCACGCAGGGCAATCCGGCCGGATTCGGACGGGGGGTACGGGGGGGCGCCACCGCCGCCCTGTACCGATTCGCTACGCGCCGCTCGATCCGCTCGCCTCGCTCGATTCCGGCGCCAAGGTGGCGCTGCTGGAAAAGCTCGAGCGCCTGTGCCGCGCGCGCGACCCGCGCGTCGGCCAGGTGATGGCGCAGCTCGGCGGCGAGTACGAGGTGGTGCTGGTGGCGCGCGCCGACGGCCGGCGCGTGGCCGACGTGCGCCCGCTGGTGCGCCTCTCGGTGCAGGTGATCGCCGAGCAGCACGGGCGCCGCGAGAGCGGCAGCGCGGGCGGCGGCGGGCGCACCGACTACGCGATGTTCAGCGACGAAGTGCTCGAGGAGTACGCGCGCCAGGCGGTGGACCAGGCGCTCGTCAACCTCGAGGCGCGGCCCGCGCCCGCGGGCACCATGACCGTGGTGCTGGGACCGGGCTGGCCGGGGATCCTGCTGCACGAGGCGATCGGCCATGGGCTGGAGGGCGATTTCAACCGCAAGGGTTCTTCTGCGTTCGCCGGGCGCATGGGCGAGCGCGTCGCGGCGCCCGGCGTCACCGTGGTGGACGACGGCACGCTCCCCGGCCGGCGCGGCTCGCTCACCGTCGACGACGAGGGCAATCCTACGCGGCGCACGG
>Ga0326597_10009946_pt1 | contig 12701 bp, 9 predicted proteins | sample RVTome_12_FD_203789 | JGI IMG/M metagenome (GOLD analysis project Ga0326597, IMG submission 203789) | Soil microbial communities from uranium-contaminated site in the Upper Colorado River Basin, Wyoming, United States - RVT100D185 | ecosystem: Environmental > Terrestrial > Soil > Contaminated >... | reverse complement strand
CGAGGGGCTGATCGAGCGCGACGACCCGATCGTCATGGTCCGGCCCCGGGTCCCCCACCTGGGCGACAGCCAGCTGCGCCGGCTCCGACCGGCAATGCGCTCCGAGTACCGGGCGCTCCTCGACGCCTGACGAGTCCGCGGGCCGCTCCTACGATCGGCCGGTGGAAGTCATCTCATCTGCGGCCGCCGTGCTCGCCGACTGCCGCCGCATCCTCGCCTTCACCGGCGCCGGCATCTCCACGGAATCGGGGATCCCCGACTTCCGCGGCCCCGACGGGGTGTGGACCAGGGTCGATCCCGAGGAGTTCACCTACTCCCGGTATCTCGAGAACCCGGAGACCCGCCGCGCCTCATGGCGGATGCGCGGGGACTCCAGGATCCTCGACGCCGAGCCGAATCGGGCCCATCTGGCGCTCGTCGACCTGTGGAACGCCGATCGGATGGTGGCTTGCATCACCCAGAACATCGACGGGCTCCACCAGCGCGCCGGGCTCCCCCAAGACGCGGTGATCGAGCTCCATGGCAACGCCCACCACACCGTGTGTGTGGGGTGCGGCGAGCGACAGGACACCGTCGCGGTGTTGGCCCGGGTGAGCGCCGGCGAGGCCGATCCGGCTTGCCACGACTGCGGGGGCATTCTCAAGGCGGCGGTGGTCTTCTTCGGCGAAGCGATGCCGCGCCGCGACTTGATGCGGGCGGCGATGGCCGCCTCCGAGGCCGACGCGGTCCTCGCGGTGGGCTCGACGCTCTCGGTGTTCCCCGCCGCCTCCTTCCCGATCGAGGTGGTCGAGGCGGGCAACCCGATGGTGATCGTCAACCGGGGCCCCACCGAGCTCGACGATCTCGCCACCGTCATCGTCACAGGCGCCGCCGGTGCGGTGCTGCCCGACCTGATCGGCAAGCTCCTCGGCTGAAGCCACCGTCCTGACCACAAAAAGTAGTCAACCCGACTACTTGACCCTCCGATGCGGAGCGTATGCAAATTGGCTACGCAAAGCAGTCGGGGATGACGCGCCGGGTAGGGGTGGTCGGCGTCCTTTCCCTACTCCTGGCCATGGTCCCGGTGCTCCCGGCCCGTGCCGCCGACCCCACGTTCACCTTCGAGGGCGGTGGATTCGGCCACTCGGTGGGCATGAGCCAATTCGGGGCCTACGGCATGGCGCGCCAGGGCTACTCGTGGTCCGAGATCATGACGCACTACTTCACCGGCGCCACCCCCGCCGACGTCTCGCCGACGCTGTCCGCCGACCCGATCTGGGTCAATCTCACCATGGAGCGTTCATCGATCTCGCTCACGGTGCGCACCATCGGCAGCGCCCCCCACTCACCCATCACCTTCACCTCCTCCGCCGGCACGGTCGTCGTCAACCCGAGCCAGACGGCGACGATCACCCGGCTGAGCAACGGCAGCTGCCGGCTGAACGCCCCTGGCGGCTCGTTCGACGGCCCATGCACCATCGACGGGGAGTGGGACGGGTGGACCGACTCCCCCACCGCCGCGGTGATCCTCGACGGCTGCACGCTCATCAACTGGAACCTCCCCACGGGAGGCCAGGCCCAGCCGTGCACCTACGCCCGGGGCGGGCTCCGGGTTCGCCCCGACAACAACACCAACACCGTCGACCTCTCCCTGGAGATCGACATGGAGTCGTACATCCTTGGAATCTCCGAGATGCCTTACTTCTGGGCAGACCGCGGCGGCATGGCCGCCCTCGAGGCCCAGGCCGTCGCCGCCCGCTCGTACGCGTACTCCCGGGTGATCGGGCGCGCCGATCCCGAAGACCGGCCATGGTGCTGGTGCTCGCTCTACGACACGCCGGTCGACCAGAACTATGTCGGCTGGGGCCATGGCACCCAGGCCTGGATCGACGCGGTCCGCAGCACCGCCGGCAAGGTGATGACCCACCCGTCGCGCACCATCGGCGGGCAGCTGGTGCCGATCGAGACCTTCTACTCGTCGAGCACGTTCGGGCTCACCGAGAACTCCGAGAACGGGTTCACCGCCACCGTGCCCTACCTCCGTTCGGTCGACGACCACTGGAGCCAGCTCCCCGAGGTCAGCAACTCGAACGCACGCTGGACGCGTCAGTTCAGCGGTCCCCAACTCGCCGCCAAACTCCCCGGGATGAGCACCGTCACCGGCCTGGCGGTCACCAAGTGCTCGACCACCGGCGCGGCGCTCGAGATCACCTTCTATGGATCGGGCGGACCGCGGATCTTCAAGACCCGGGATCTGCGCAGCCTGCTCTCGTTCAAGTCGATGCAGGTCTTCAACATCGGTTCGCCCACGCCGGGAGCGCCGCCGTGCTCGGGGCCGGGCGTGCCCGCACCGCCCCCGCCGGGCCCGGTGAGTTTCGTGTCGGCCACGCTCGATGACGACGCCGTCGGCGACAGCTTCGGTGACGCCGACGGCCTCGCCGATTGCGCCGAGACCGTCGAGATCTTCACCACCTTCCGCAACGAGGGTGCGGCGCTGACCGGGGTCGCCATGACCATCGCCAGCAACCATCCGAGCGTCGCCGTCAAGTGGAACACCACGTCGACCGCGCCAAACGCCGCCGCCGGCGGCACCACCACGAACGACGGCGACTGGGACCTCGCCATCGCCACCGATGCCGCCTCGGGCCTGGAAACGACGCTGACCGTGACCGTCACCGCCGCCGAGGGCGGCCCCTGGGCGATCGAGGTCCCCCTCAGCATCTCGTGCGACCGAACCATCCCCGGCGCGGCAACCGGCGTCCCCGACGCCAACAACGACGGTATCGACGACGTGGCGATCGTGTTCACCGACGCCGCCGGTGCGCTGCGCTTCGTCGTCAAGAGCGGTGCCAACGGCGCCCAGATCTCCGCCGGCGAGGTCGGAACCGGCCTCGAACCCGCCGGCGTCGCCGTGGTGGGGGACTTCGGCGGTGGGCCCGCCGACGAGCTCGCCGTCCTCGTCGACGACCCTTGGACCGGGAAGACCAAGGTGATCCTGTTCGACACCGGGACCGGTGAGCGGCTGGCCACCCACCAGTTCGGCGGTGGGCAGTCCGCCGGGATGGCCCTCAACCGCGTCGCCAACTTCGGCGGCTCCCCTGCCGACGAGATCGCGGTCATGGTCGGCCTTCCCGACGACCGGACCCTCGTGGTGACCCGCGACGCCGCAACCGGCGAGCGCCTCTCCCGCCGCGGGTTCGCGGCGAGTAGAGATATCCTGACATTCGTGGTCGCCGCCGACTCGGGACAGACCCCGGCCGACGACTATGCGGTGCTGCTGGTGCTCCCCGACGGCAAGGTCAGGGTCAAGGTCATCGATGGCGACAACGGCCGCAAGGTGTCGGCGCTCCGGCTCGGCCCGGCGGTGGAGCCGGTCGGCCTCGCTTCGACCAACACCGTGCTCGCGGTCGTCGGCACCAAGAACGGGTCGATCGTCGTGGCCACCGCCACCAACCGCCGCTACCTAGCGGGTTCGGTGGTCGTGGACGTCGGGGTGTCCGACGGCAACATCGTGCTCCTCATCCGGGACGGCTCGACGGCGCGGGTTTCCACACTGAGCGGCCTGGTGCCGATCGGATCGAATGAGTTCCCCGGGGTGAACCCGCTGGCACTCGTCGTGATCGACGGCACTGCGGGCGTGTTGCACGAGGCCGACGGCTCGGCGGCCGTCACCCTTCCCGACGCGCAGTATTCGGCCTGACCGCTCCTGGCACCAGCGCCAGCCACCACAGGGGGAGGCTGAGGAAGGACAGCGCGTAGACCGCAAAGGTCTCGCGCGACGACGGTTCCCGAATCGTCAGCACCGCCAGGGCGACGAATCCCACCAGGGCGGCTGCCGGCCACAACAGATGGCGGCGGCGCACCGCCATCGTGGCGACCGCAGCCAGCGCCGGCCACAGGAGCAACGCCGGCCGCCACCACAACCACAGCTGATCGGGTTGATCGGAGCGCACCAGGATCGCCTTGGTGAAGTTGAACCCAGGCTTCCAGAGCGAATCGCGAACGATGCCCAGCGTGTTGGGAGGCACGTTGTAAACATAGGTCTCGAATCGCTCACCATGCGGCTGGACCGGCACGAAGAGCACCCCCGCCGCACACACCCGATGCCCGACGGTCGTTGCCGGATGGCTCAGCGCACTCCGCAGGAGAAGCCCGCGGTACGCCCCCGGATCGGCGCGGATGACCTCGCGGTCGAACTCGCGATCGGACACCAGGGCGGCCCCATCACCACATCGGTACGCCTCATCCCAGACCTCGAGATCGGCGACGGCGCCCAGCAAGTCGAGATCGGCCTCGTCGAACCACTCCGGATCGTGACGAAGCACCGCGGCGATCTCAGGGGCGTAGGCCTCCCCGACCGGGGGCACACTGCGATCGACGCCGAACGCCGCGTACAGCGGGCCCTGGACGAGCAGGAAGAGCGCAACCGCCCCGCCCACCGGCACCGCCAACAGGTCGAGGCGCCGCCGCAGACCCAGCCCGAGGGCGGCCACGGTCACCAGGACGACCAGGAAACCCCCGCGATGGAATACCCAGGCACCGCCGAGCGCCACCCCGAGCCGCGTCGCCGACCACGGGTCTGCGAGGTACTCCGCGGGATCTGCGGCCAGCCCGAGGAGCTCGACCAGCAGCCAGACCCCGACCAGCGCCAGTGCGACCTGCACCTCGACGGCGATCGACGTCGCGGCGACGGCGGGTAGCCAGGTGAACATCACGACGGCGCTGGCGGCGAGCCACCCGGGCACACCGAGCCTGCGGACCCGCCGCTGATACGCGGCGAGCAGCGCGACCAGGGCAACCACCTGGACCAGGCTCACCGCCGCCGGTGAATCCCACACCCGGGTGACCAGCCATATGAGGATCGCGTAAAGGGCCGGGGTCTCGTTGGTGAACTCGCCGGAGTCCGCCTCGGCGAAGAACCGGAGCGAGTCGACGGACAGGAAGCCCGGATACCACGACGCCCACCACACGATGAGCGGCAGCGCGGCGAGACCGACGAACCACCACGACCAGTCGGCGCGCCGTGGCGGCCCTGCTGCTGCGGTCTGCTCCCCCGGTTCCATCGCGGCGTGGGAGCCTATCGCTGTTGGCGGAACCGTGAATTGCGACGGGTGGCGCGGCAGTACGCTCTGGCCTGCCTCGTCGGCACCCGCACACCCAGCATGACCGATTCCCCCCCAGCAACTTCGCCCGGCGCCGCCCGAGTCGCATTCGGCTCGGGCACGGCGTACATGGTCGTCGGCACCCTGATCGCGGCGATCGCCGCATACCTGTTTCAGCTGCTGGTTGGCCGCGAGTTGGGGCCGACCAATTTCGCCCCGATCACGGTCCTCTGGACGATCCAGTTCCTCGTCCTGACCATCGTCTTCGTGCCGATGGAGCAGCTCACCATCAGGCGGCTCAGCGTGGACGATCCCGACGCTGCCCCTTGGCGACTCTTCATCGGGGTGATCCTGGCCTCGGTGATCGGCGCCACCGCGTATGCCGGCGTCAGCCTCGATCACCTCCTCGACGGCGAGCCGATCTATCTGTTCATCGTCGCCGCACTGATCGCCGGGTACGGCGGCTTCGCCCTGGCCCGAGGGCTGCTCGCCGGTCATCGCCGCTTCAAGGAGTACGGTCTCTCGACAATGGCGGAGTCGGTCCTCCGGCTCGGCCTGGCGGCGATACTCCTCACCCTCGGCGTCGGCACCGTCGGCCTGGCGTGGACACTCGTGGCCGGATCGCTCGTGGTCTGGATCTGGCTGCCCTTGCGACACGAGCCCCGCCGGGCGATTGCGGCCGATCGAACGGCCGGCGTCGGGCTGGCCACTTTCGTCGCCGCCAACGCCGCATCGCAGACGATCGTCGCCGCCGGCCCGCTGGTGGTCGGCGCGCTCAAGGCATCCTCGGCAGAGGTGAGCGTCTTCTTCGAGACGTTCCTGCTGTTTCGGGCGCCGCTGACCGTGGCCTACAGCCTCATCGCCCGCATCCTTCCGCCATTCACCCGGTTCGTCCAGCGCGGCGACCGTCCCACCATCCGGCGCTGGGCGATACGGCTCGGCGCGCTCGGTGCGGCCGGCGCGGGCCTCGGGTACGTGACCGGCCGAATCATCGGCCCGGCGCTGGTCGACTTCCTCCTTGGAGCGGAATTCCGGCCGTCGAGCTCCCTTGCCGCGTATGCCGCCTCGGGAGTGGCGGTCGCCACGGTCGCCCTCTTCTCGCAGCAGATCCTGATCGCGATGCACTCCACCGGGAAGCTGGCGATCGCCTGGACGGTGGGGCTCACCGCCGCCGCGGCAACCGTCGCCGTCGCCGGAGGATCGCCCAGTCTTAGGGTCGGCTCCGGCTTCCTCGTGGGCGAGTTGGTGGCGTTCGCGATGATCATCGCCATGATCGTGATGGCGTCACGACCCGACGCGACCCGTTTCACGAGCGAGAGCTAGCGCGCCCCGAACCCGGAGACGACGGTCCATACCGATCTGCCGAGGATCTCGAGGTCGAGCCATACCGACAGGTGCTTGACGTAAAAGAGGTCATAGGACAGCTTCTCGACGGTGTCGGCCTCGTTGTCGGCATACCCGAAGTTCACTTGGGCCCACCCGGTCAGGCCGGGCCGTACCAGGTGACGATGGGTGTAGAAGGGGATCGACTCGGCGAAGCGGTCCACGAACGGCCCCTGTTCGGGGCGGGGGCCGACGAGGCTGAGGTCTCCCTTGAGCACGTTCCACAGCTGGGGCAGCTCGTCGATCCGCACCCGCCGCAGCACCTTGCCGACCCGGGTCAGCCGGCCGTCGCCGCGCTCGGCGAACCTCGCCTCGTCGGCCGTTCCGGCTTGCATCGTCCGGAACTTGTACAGCCGGAATGGCCGGCCATCACGGCCGATCCGCTCCTGGCGAAAGATCGCCGGGCCCCGGGAGTCGATCTTGATGGCGATGGCGATGAGCACGCCGAGCACCAGCGACACGGGCAGGGTGATCAGGACCAGGGCGGTATCGGCGATCCGCTTGGCCTGCACGTACAGCTTGTGCCCCGACAGGGGTACGGTCAACTCCCAGCCCTCGTGGAGGTGGACGATCGGAAGTCGGCCGGTGTGGTCCTCATAGGCGGCGGTCAGCGACCGCACCGGCAGCCCCGCCAGGTTGCACGACGAAACGAAACGCGCCATCTCGTCGCTGAGCACCGCCCGCAGGTCGACCGCCAGCGTCGCCCCGCGGGGAAGCCGATCGGGTGCCGTCCCCGAGGGATCGAGCACCGACACGACCTCGGCGTGGGGGGCGCCGAGGAGGTGGTCGACGAGGGCCTTCTCGGCGGTCACCACGACCAGGGTCTCGGTCCACGGGCGGAGCCTGCGCAGCCAACGGTGGAGCAGGCCCAACCCGAGCCAGACCCCCATGGTGACGAGCACGAAGGCCCTCGACCAGAAGGCCCGGGAGAACACCAGGGCGACAGAGGCCGACCCGAGCATGATGAGCGCCATCGAGACCGCCCGGCCGTAGGACGGCCGCGCCACGCCGGTGCCGGCGGGGCGGAACGCGATGAACATCCCGAGAATGCCCCCGCCGAGGATGGCGGCGAGCATGGTGCCCGACTGCTCGCGGGCGCGCAACGGAAGGGCATCGCCAAATACGACGAGCGAGGCGATCTCCATTGCGATCACCAGTGCGGCCAGGTCGAACAAGACGGCCACGACGAGTTTGCGGCGAGCCATGACGAGGTGAGGCTAATGCGGAAAGAGGAGGCAGCCGGCAGAGAGCCTCTGGCCCCTGTTCTTTGCCCCCTACGACCCCGGCCCGGCCTTCGAGGGCGGGCTCCCTCCGCGAGTTGTTACCTCACTGACAGCCTCTTGGCCACTTCGACCAGCGTGCGCACCCCGAATCCGGTGGCACCCTTGGGAATGTAGTGCTCGGCGTCCGTGGCCCGCGCCGGCCCGGCGATGTCGAGATGCACCCAGGGGACCTCGCCGACGAACTCCTTGAGCAATAGCGCCGCGGTGATTGCTCCGCCCCATTTCGACCCGGTGGAGTTCTTCATGTCGGCGATTTCGGAGTCGATGATCTTGCGGTAGTCGTCGGGCATCGGAAGGCGCCACACCCGTTCGCCGGCCGCGGCGGCGGCCCCCGACACCAATGCCGCCGGCTCGTCACCGCCGAACAGCCCGGCGATCTTTTCGCCCAGCGCCACCTTGCATGACCCGGTGAGAGTGGCAATGTCGACGATCAGGTCGGGCTGCTCCTCGACGGCGAGTGACAGGCCGTCGGCGAGCACCAGCCGACCTTCGGCGTCGGTATTGAGCACCTCGATCGTCTTCCCGTTGCGGATCTCCAGGACATCACCCGGGCGCATCGCCGACCCGCTGGGCATGTTCTCGGTCAACGGGGCGATGCCGAGCACCTTTACCGGGAGGCCCAGCTCGGCGATCACCTGCATCGCGCCGAAAACGGCCGCCGCCCCGGACATGTCCGTCTTCATGGTCTCCATGCCGTCGGCCGGCTTGATCGACAGGCCGCCCGAGTCGAAGACGATCCCCTTGCCGACGAATGCGACGAACGCCTTGGCGCCCTTCGGCTCGTACCGAAGCTCGACGAGGCGCGGGGGGTTCACGGAACCCAGCGATACGCCGCGCAGCCCCCCGAGTCGCTCGGTGACGATCTCGGCCTCGTCGAGCACCCGGATGCGCAGACCGACCCGATCGGCGATTCCCCTGGCGACCTCGGCGAGCGCCTCCGGCGCCTTCTCTATCGCCGGGGTGTTGATGAGATCGCGGGCCAGGTTCACCCCGGTAGCGATCGTCTGTCCGCGGCGCCCCTCCTCGACAATCGCCTCATCGGCGTCGAGCAGCACCAGAGTCGAGATGAGGGACGGCTTCGGCTCGCTCTTGTGGCGAGTGAAGGTGTAGGCGCCGAGGGTGAAGCCCAGGCCCACGGCCTCGGCGGCCCCGTCGACCGGGACCGAGTGGAGGGTGGTCGCCACCGTCGCCGCTCTCGGCAGCAACCGGGCACCGGTCCCGGCGGCGCGCCGCAGCTGCTCGGCATCCGGGGCCGGACCCAGTCCGACGAACACGACCCGGGTGTAGGGGATGTCCCCCGAGCCGGCGATTGACAACGACTGGCCCGACTTGCCGGTGAACTCTGCCTCATCCATAAGGCGCTCGAGGCGCGGCATCCGCTCGGCAATCCATCGACCGGCATCATCGAGGGCGCGGTCGGCACCCACCCCCAGCACGACGGCGTCGGCGGCCGACTCGCCGGCGACGTTGCCCCGGATCTCGATCATCCATCCTCCTCGTTGTCGGTTCTGCTGGGTATCCACGCGGTCTCGGCCGACCGCGCCAGCACGTATAGATAGTCGGCGAGGCGGTTCAGGTATGGCACGACGAACGAGTCCTCGATGGCGCACTGGCGGACATGGGCTACTGCCCGCCGCTCGGCGCGTCGGGTGATCGAACGGGCGAGGTCGAGAGCGGCCGCCGCCGGCGATCCGCCCGGGACCACGAATTCATTGGGGAGCCCACGCTCGGCCTCCACCGCGTCGATCCGTTCCTCGAGGGCCACCACCATCGCCCCGGTGGTCAGCGACACCCCCGCATCGAGCATCCCCCGCCGCTCGGCGGATGTCGCCAGCTCGGCGGCCACCACGAACAGCTCTCGCTGAACCTCGAGGATCTGGTCGGCGAGCCTGCCCACGGCCGCCGCCCGGGCCACCCCGAGAGCGGATACCGCCTCGTCGACCGTTCCGTAGGCCTCGGGCCCGGTCTCGTCTTTGGCGACTCGCCCCCCATGAAACAGCCCGGTCGAGCCGTCGTCTCCCCGCCGGGTGTAGATCTTCATGAGGCTTGAGTGTACGGAAGAGCTTGGGGCCGCTTGTCAACGGCTCCAACCGCGATTGGCGATTGGCGATTGGCGATTAGCCGATCTGGACCTCGGCCCGTCTTGATTCTTGATTGTTGCGGGCGTCGGGCGTCGGGCGTCGGGCGTCCCCTCCGGGAAGCGGGCAAATTCTTAGAGCAACATCCTCCCCAACACCACGGCGCCGACGGCGGTGAGCAGCGCCAGATAGGACAGTCCGGTGGCCGCCATGACCCCCGAGTACCCACGCTCGCGCAGGGCAAAGAAGACGGCCACCATCAGCAGTGCCGACGTCGCCGAGAGCGCGACCCATGCCCAGCCGATGACGAGGTCATCGGAGGCCCAGGGGAACGCCCCGAGGATGACGACGGCGATCGCGTCGAGGATGGCCCCCCCACCGCCGACCACCGCCAGGGTGCGCAGCGCCGATCGCGGCAGGCGAGGGTCGACCAGGTACCAGTGCCCCAGCATCATCTCGCTGGTCACCCCCCCGAGGAACACCGCCCCCGAGGCCGCGAGCACCGGCAGGCCGTCGAGGCCGGCGGCAATGGCGAAGCCCCCAGCGGCAAGCGCGGCGGCGACCCCGACCACGACCGGCCGGCGCGCCATCGCGCCCGCGGTGAGCGCCAGGGCGCACCCCACCCACGCCCATGGGCTTCCGGCGGCGACGCCGGCAGGGATTCCGAAGACCAGGGTCACGACCGATGCCAGCCAGGTGTAGCCCGGCCCCACGATCCGCCAGGAGGAAACGAGCGCCAGACCTGCGGCGAGGCCGGCCGACCATGTGGCGAGGAGGTAGGAGGGTTCCACGGCGCCGGCGAGGGTACCGGCTGCCCGTGACCGGTTGCCCCGGAGTCGGCTGCCGCGTCGAGAAGCGGGAGACGCCTCTTGTACACTGCGCCCCGCCGCGGCCCGCCCCGGCCACCTCGGAAGGAACCGCACCGTGCCCGACAACCTGATCGCGCCCCATGGGGGATCGCTCGTCGACCTCCTCGTGTCGCCCGAGCGCGCCGCCGCGATGAAGTTGGACTCGCGCGACTGGCCGTCCTACGACCTGTCGCCGCGCCATCTCTGCGACCTGGAACTGCTGATCAATGGTGGCTTCTCCCCCTTGACCGGGTTCATGGGGAGGGGCGACTACGAGCGGGTGCGTGACGAGATGCGGCTCGCCGACGGAACGCTCTGGCCGATCCCCATCACCCTCGATGTGCCCGCCGACCTGGCCGGGGGCCTCGCGGAAGGAGACATGCTCGCCCTCCGCGACGAGGAGGGCGTGATGCTCGGAGCGCTCCGCGTCTCCGACGTGTGGCAACCCGACCTCGAAGACGAGGCCGGCAAGGTCTTCGGCACCACCAACCGGGAGCATCCCGGCGTCGCCCAGCTGCTCGACCGCACCCACCCGTGGTACGTGGGCGGAACCATCGAAGCGGTCGCCCTCCCTCATCATTATGACTACGCCACCCTGCGGATGAGCCCATCCGAAACCCGGCAGCGTTTCGCCCGACGAGGCTGGCGGCGGATCGTGGCGTTCCAGACCCGGAATCCGATGCACCGCGCCCACCTCGAGCTCACGGTTCGGGCGGCCCGTGAAGTCGGCGCCAACCTGCTGGTCCACCCGGTGGTGGGGATGACCAAGCCGGGCGACGTCGACCATTACACCCGGGTGCGCGCCTATCAGGCGGTGATGGGTCGCTATCCGAACAACACCGCCGAGCTGTCCCTCCTCCCGCTGGCGATGCGGATGGCCGGCCCCCGCGAGGCGGTGTGGCACGCCATCATCCGCAAGAACCACGCCTGCACCCACTTCATCGTCGGGCGTGATCACGCCGGGCCGGGGAGCGATTCGACCGGCCAGCCGTTCTATGGGCCCTACGACGCCCAACAGCTCCTGGCCGAGCACCAGGAGGAGATCGGGGTCGAGATGGTGCCGTTCCAGATGATGGTGTACCTCCCCGACGAGGATGAGTATCGGCCCGTCGACGAGGTCGCCGAGGGGACCCGGACCCTCTCGATCTCCGGAACCGAGCTGCGCGATCGGCTCCAGGACGGCCGCGACATCCCCGAGTGGTTCACGTTCCCCCAGGTCGCCGAGGAACTCCGCCGCACCCACCCGCCCCGAAGCCGGCAGGGCTTCACGGTGTTCCTCACCGGACTGTCGGGGTCGGGCAAATCGACGGTCGCCAATGTGCTCCGGGTGAAGCTCCTCGAAATGGGTGGCCGCCCGGTGACCCTTCTCGACGGCGACATCGTCCGCAAGAACCTGTCGTCCGAGCTGGGATTCTCCAAGGAGCATCGCGACCTCAACATCCTCCGTATCGGGTACGTGGCCTCAGAGATCACCAAGAACGGCGGGATCGCCATCTGCGCCCCGATCGCCCCCTACGACGACGTGCGGCGCCAGGTGCGGGGCACGATCGAGCCCCTCGGCGGGTTCGAACTTGTCTGGATCTCGACGCCCCTCGAGGTATGTGAGGCGAGGGACCGCAAAGGACTCTATGCCAAGGCGCGGGCGGGCATCATCAAGGAGTTCACCGGCATCTCCGACCCCTACGAGGAGCCGGCCGACGCCGAAGTGGTGATCGACACCAGCGACATCACCCCCGAACAGGCCGCCCACCGGCTGATCCTGCACCTGGAGTCGCGGGGCTACATCGACGCCTCGCGGGAGTGAGCGGACGCACCTCGGGCCGTGGGCCGTAGGTCGTGGGCCCTTAGGGGGTGAGCGAATAGGCTCGCCCCGGGAACAGGTCTCGGCTTGCCACAAGCCGAGACCTGTTGAAGCCAGCGACCTATTCGCTCACCCCCTTTGAGCCTTGCGGCCTACCGGTCCTTCAGCCACCCCTTGACGCGCTTGGCCACCGCCTTCGGGGTGAACCCGCACTCGTCGGCAATGCG
>Ga0326597_10009945_pt1 | contig 12701 bp, 11 predicted proteins | sample RVTome_12_FD_203789 | JGI IMG/M metagenome (GOLD analysis project Ga0326597, IMG submission 203789) | Soil microbial communities from uranium-contaminated site in the Upper Colorado River Basin, Wyoming, United States - RVT100D185 | ecosystem: Environmental > Terrestrial > Soil > Contaminated >... | reverse complement strand
ATCGGGGCCGGGGGGGCGTCGGATAGAATCGCCCGGTGCGGGAGGGTGTCCCCGCCCGAGGTTCGAGAGGAGGACAGATGGCGTACACCTACGAGGAGCTGCACAAGAAGACGGTGGCCGAGCTGCGCGACATCGCCAAGGGGATCGAGCACGAGGCGGTCCAGGGGTACACCCAGCTGAACAAGGAGCACCTGCTCCCCGCCATCTGCACTGCCCTCGGCGTCGAGGTGCAGAAACATCCGCACCACGCGGTGAAGGGCGCGGAGAAGGCGAAGCTGAAAGCGGAGATGAAGAAGCTGAAGGCGGAGAAGGACAAGGCCCGGGGGGCCCACGACGCCGCGCGGCTCAAGCAGCTGCGCCGCCAGTACCATCGCCTGAACCGCCGCATCCGCAGCGCCACCGTCTAGGGCTGGTCGCGGCGGCCCCGGTCCTCAAGGCCACTCCTCGCCGCACAGGCAGTGCGCGTACGCGCCCCGCGGGTCGTTCCAACGGGCGAGGCGGTCGAGCTCGGAGCCGAGCCTGTCGAGCGTGCGGCCGACCGCGGCGTCCGGGGCCGCCCCCCGCTCCGCGTGGTCTTCGCCGAGGCGAACGGTGTCGGTCCACCCGAGCAGCGTTCGGATGAGCCGGTGGCGGAGGGAGATCGGCTTCTCGACGTAGAGCACCCGGAAGCCCTCCGCCAGCTTCGCCCTCCGGGCGGCCGAGGCGATGGCCTGGGGCAGGTCGCCGAGCTCGTCCACGAGGCCCTTCTCCTTCGCCGCGGCGCCGCTCCACACCCGGCCGCGGGCCAGGGCCTCCACCTCCTCCCGGGTCATCCCCCGGGCCTTCTCCACGCGCGCGAGAAAGTCCTCGTACCCCCGGTCGATGACGCTCTGGACGACCCCGGCCACGGCCGGGTCGAGCGGACGAGCGGGGTTGAACGCGTCGGTCCAGGGCGTCGTGCCCACGCCGTCGAAGTGCACGCCGAGGTGCCGGGCGAGGGCCTCGTGGATGTCGGGGAAGAGGCCGAAGATGCCGATCGAACCGGTGATCGTGGCGGGGCTCGCCCAGATCTCGTCCGAGCTCGTCGCGATCCAGTAGCCGCCCGAGGCGGCGACGCTGCTCATCGACACGACGAGGGGCTTGCCCGCCTCGCGCACGAGCTCGCACTCGCGCCGGATCACCTCGGAGGCGAAGACGCTTCCCCCCGGGCTGTCGATGCGCAGCACCACCGCCCGGGCCTCGTCGTCCTCTCGAGCGCGACGAATGAGGGCGGCCGTCGAGTCGCCGCCCACGAGGCCGGGCGGCTGCGAGCCGTCGAGGATCTCGCCGCGGGCGACGACCACCGCCACTGCGTCGCCCCGCGAGCGGGGGCGGCGGTCACTCGCGCGCGCCGCGAGGTACGTGCCGAACCCGACCCGCCGGAACCCGTGCCCGTCGTCGTCGGGTCCCACGAGCTCGATCATCCGCGCGCGGAGCCGGTCGCGGGGAGCCAGCTCGTCGACGAGGCCCGCTTCGATCGCGGCCCGGCCGAGGTCGCCCCGAGCCTCTTCCACCCGGGCCGGCCAGGTGTCGATCGACCTTCGCAGGGAGTCGGGATCGAGCGCTCTTGCCGCCCCGACGTCCGAAAGCCAGGTACGCCACAGGTCGCCGTACACGTCGAGGGCGTCCTCCTTCGCTTCCTTCGACATGTCGTCCCGGGTGTACGGCTCGACCGCGGACTTGTATTCGCCGACGCGGAAGACGTGGACGAGCACGCCGAGGCGGTCCAGGCCCTCCTTGAAGTACGGGCGGTGGCCCCCAAATCCCTGGAGGAACACGAGTCCCTGGGGATGGAGCATCACCTCGTCGGCCATTGCGGCCAGGTAGCAGGGCCCCTGCCCGAGGCGTTCGGAGTAGGCGACGATCCTCTTGCCCTTCGTCTTGAAGGCGGAGAGGGCTTCGCGAACCTCGCGGAGCTTGCTGAAACCCCCGGACACGTCGTCGGCCTCGAGGACGAGGGCCTTGATGCGCGCGTCGTCGCCGGCCAGACGCAGGCCGTCGAGCACGTCACGGAGAAGGATCTCGCTCGGCCCCGTCGGCCGTCCCGTGAGCTCGCGGGCGAGTCGGCCCGCTCCGTCTCCGGAGAGCTGCTCGACGAGGGGACCGTCGAGGTCGAGCACGAGCGCGGCGCCGTCGGGCACTCGCGGGCGCGACCGCCAGGCGAGAACGACGAGGGCGAGCAGCGCGCCCCAGAACAGGGTGTTGACCAGGACCCGACGCAGCCTGTCGAGAGTTCGGCCGATCCGGGACAGTTGCTCGTTCATGCGGACCTCCTGTCAGTCACCCTTGCCCTCCGTCCGCGCGAGGCGGTCGAGGATCAGGCCGTGGAAACGGCTGGGGCCAGAGAAGAGCCATCCCAGATGCTCGCTGCAGCTCCGGCACAACGCCACCTGCCACGCGTGGGCGGGAAACCAGGTGTGGGCCGTGCTCGGGGCGCCGGTCGTGACGCACCCGGGGGCGGCGGCGAAGCAGCCGATGTGGAAGACGAAGCCGTGCGGGTTGGCGAAGGTGTGCTCGTGCCGGCCGCCCCGGTCCACGCGGGCGGCGGGGGTGGTGATCACGCGGTGACAGCGGGCGCAGACGAGGAAGGGGCCGTCGTCGTCGTCGGCGCGGGTCGTCGCGTCCGGCGAGATCACCCCCGCCGGGGGGGGCGGGATGCTCTCGAGCGCGAGCCTTGGGGCCGGGTTCAATGAAGAAGTCTCCACGACGATGGTACCCCGCGCCGGAGGGCTGGCTTGACAGCCCCGGGGGGCCCCGCCAAAGTGTCGGCAAACGTTCGACCGGCGAGGATCCGGGGGGAGACCATGACGCGCATCAAGCTCGAGAACTTCGAGAAGAAGATCCACGTTCGACCGCTCCGCCTGCAGGACTACGAGGCGGTGGTCGAGCTGCAGCTGCGGTCGTTTCCCGGGATGAAGCCCTGGCTCCGGGAACAGTTCGAGAGCCAGATCCGCACCTTCGGCGAGGGTCAGATCGGGGTCGAATACCGGGGGAAGCTGGTGGCGAGCTCTTCGTCGCTCGTCGTCGACTTCACCCGTTACTCCGAGTGGCAGAACTGGAAGGAGGTCGCCGACAGCGGCTACATCCGCAACCACGACCCCGAGGGCGACACCCTCTACGGGATCGAGATCATGGTGGACCCCCGGTACCGGGGTCTGAAGCTGTCCCGGCGCCTCTACGACGAGCGCAAGCGAATCTGCCGCGACATGAACCTCGAGCGCATCATCATCGGCGGGCGCATCCCCGGCTACGGCCAGCACGCCGAGAAGATGTCGGCCCGCGAGTACGTCGAGCGGGTGATCGACAAGAACTTCGTGGACCCCGTGCTGACGGCCCAGATCTCGAACGGCTTCGTGCTCAAGCAGCTGATCCCGGACTACCTGCCCGCCGACTCCGAGAGCCGGGGGTACGCGACGTTTCTCGAGTGGGTGAACCTCGACTACGACCCGCGCAAGGAGGCCGAGAGCGGCCGCATGTACCGCGCGGTGGCGCCGGTGCGAATCTGCGTCGTCCAGTACGAGATGCGGCGCATCACGTCCTGGGAGGAGTTCGCGCAGCAGTGCGAGTTCTTCGTCGACACCGCCTCGGACTACCAGACCGACTTCGTGGCGTTCCCCGAGCTCATCACCAACCAGCTCCTCTGCCTCGTCGCCCCCGAGCGGCCGGGGCTCGCCGCCCGGAAGCTCTCGGAGTACACCCCCCGGTACCTCGAGCTCTTCACCAACCTCGCCATCAAGTACAACACCAACATCGTCGGCGGCTCCCACTTCACGGTCGAGGACGACAAGCTCTACAACATCGCGTACCTGTTTCGCCGGGACGGGACGCTGGGCAAACAGTACAAGCTGCACATCACCCCCAACGAGCGCCGCTGGTGGGGCGTGACCCCCGGTGCCGACCTGCACGTGTTCGAGACCGATCGCGGCCGCATTGCCATCAATCTCTGCTACGACGTGGAGTTCCCGGAGATCGCCCGCATCGCCGCCGACCAGGGGGCGCGGCTGCTCTTCGTGCCGTTCAACACCGACGAGCGCTACGGGTATCTCCGCGTCCGCTACTGCGCCCAGGCCCGGTGCATCGAGAACCACATGTACGTGGCCATCGCCGGCTGCGTGGGCAACCTGCCCTTCGTCGAGAACGCCGACATCCACTACGCGCAGTCGGGGATCTTCACCCCCAGCGACATACCGTTCCCCCGGGACGCGATCGCCGCCGAGTGCACGCCGAACATCGAGACCGTCATCATCCACGACGTGGACATCGAGCTCCTCAAGCGTCACCGCGACAGCGGCACGGTGACGAACTGGCTCGACCGGCGGCCCGACCTCTACTCCCTGAAGTACCGGCAGGGGGAGACGGAGGTCGTGGTCGACTGAGAGCCGAGGCCGGTCGGCATGAGCCCTACGTACCAGGGCCATTTCGTGACGCAACCGTGACGAACGGGCTCGCGCCGGCTCGGTAGATTGGGGGACATGCGCGTCACCTCGACCGGCCCCGCCCGGCACCCCCTCGGCTCGCGAGCGCGGGTGCTGCTGTGCAGCGTCTTTGGTCCCTATGCCAAGGACGACGAGCACGGCAGCCGCCTGGTGAACCCGATGGAGCTGTACCAGAACCAGGTCACCCGGGTTCAGGGAGTCTTCTCCTTGCGGATGTTCCACCGCTCCTGGGGCCTGATGCTCATCCAGGCGAACGTGGCCGCCCCCTGCACGGTGCTCGATTTCCCGACGCTCGAGCGCTTCGAGACAGAGCTGCGGGAGAACGAGTACGACGTGGTCGGGATCGGCGCCATCCCGCCGAACCTGGGAAAGGTCGCGGCCATGTGCGCCCTCGTGCGGCGCCTCAGGCCACAGGCCACGGTCGTGGTGGGGGGGCACGTGGCCAACCACCCCGACATCGACGAGCGGGTCGACTGCGACCACGTCGTGCGGGGCGAGGGCGTGGGGTGGTTGCGCCGCTTCCTGGGAGAGGACGCCGAAGCGCCGATCCGGCACCCGCTCATCGTGTCGGGCTTCGGGACCCGTATCCTCGGCATGCCCGGGTCGGACGACCCCCGCGAGACGGCGGCGACGGTGATCCCGTCGGTGGGCTGTCCCCTCGGCTGCGACTTTTGCGCGACCTCGGCGATGTTCGGGGGCAAGGGCCGGTTCGTCAGCTTCTACGAAACGGGCGACGAGGTGTTCGACCTGCTGTGGCGGATCGAAGCGACCACGGGAACTCGCTCCTTCTTCGTCATGGACGAGAACTTTCTCCTCCACCGGCCGCGCGCGCTGCGTCTTCTCGAGCTGATGCGGCAACACGAGCGTTCCTGGTCCCTGCTCGTCTTCAGCTCCGCGAACGCGCTGCGCCGCTACACCATGGACGAGCTCGTCCGCCTGGGAGTCTCCTGGGTCTGGATGGGGCTCGAGGGCGAGGGGGCGGCTTACGACAAGCTGCGGGGCACCGACACCCGGGCCCTCGTGCGGGAGCTTCAGTCCCACGGCATCCGGGTCCTGGGGTCGACGATCATCGGCCTCCCCGAGCACACGCCGCAGAGCATCGGCGAGGCGGTGGAGCACGCGGTGTCGCACGACACCGACTTCCACCAGTTCATGCTCTTCACCCCCGTCCCCGGCACCCCCTTGTGGCGCGACCAGCTCTCGCGCGGGACCCTCCTCGCCGAGGACGAGTGCCCCCCCGCCGACGTCCACGGGCAGACGCGCTTCAACTTCCGGCACCCCCACATCCGCGACGGCGAGGAGGGCGAGATGCTGCTGCGCGCCTTCCGTCGCGACTTCGAGAGAAACGGCCCGAGCATCGTCCGGATGCTGCGGACGCTGGTGCAGGGGCGACGGCGGCACCGCTTTCACCCCGATCGCTGCGTGCGCGAGCGCTTCGATCGGGAGTGCCGGAGTCTGGTGTCGTCCTACGCGGGTGTCCTGTGGGCGGCCGAGAAGTGGCACCGGCGGGGCAGCCCGGGCCGGGCCCGGGTCCGTGCCGTGCGCGAGGCGGCCATCCGCGAGTTCGGTTGGCGGTCGAAGCTCATGGGCCGGGTCCTCGGCCCCGTGATCCTCGGCGCCATGCACCTCGAGAAGCGTCGTCTCGAGCGCGGGTGGACCTACGAGCCGCCGACCTTCTACGAGACGAATCGGCCCGAGGAAGCGGGCCGTACGGCCTCGGGGCTCGTCCGAAGCCTCTGCCGGTGGGTGGAGCCGGGCGCGGCCCGGTCCACCCCGGCCGACGCCCGGATCGCCTGACCTTCTCTAGGAGGCCTCGGCCGGCAACCGGCCCGGCCCGCGGCGGACATGGACGGACCCGTTGACCGTCTCCATCTTGAAAGAGCCCTGGCCCGGCCCGAGCCGGCCCTCGAGGCGTCGCCGGCTCTTCTGGACGTCGTCGATGGGCAGCTCGCAGCTGACGGAGCCGTTCACCGTCTTCGCCGCCAGACGCCCGGTGGACCCTTCGGGCAGCGACACCTCGATCCCGCCGTTGACGGTTTCGAAGCGGTGGTCGCCCGTCCCCGAGGCCACCGCGTAGCGCGCGTCGATGCCGCCGTTGACCGTCTCCGCCCGGACCGCTCCCGAGGCGTCGCGGATCGTCACCGGGCCGTTGACGCTGCTGACACGGAGCTCTCCGGAGACACCCTCCACGCTGATCGGACCGTTGACGGTGGACACGTGGACCCGGGCCCCCGCCGGCACCCGCACGCGGTAGTCGACCTTCCCGCCGCTCCCGATGAAGGGAAAGCCGCTCCGCCGGTGCCGCGTCTTCACCTCGACCTCGTCGCCCTCGCCGAAGATCTCGACCCGAACGTCCTCGAGGGCAGCCTTGCTGACCGCCGCCCGATCGGCCTCGATGCGGACCTCCGATCTCGACCACGTGGTGAGCTCGACCTTTCCGTTCACGTTCTCCAGGGAGAGGCGTCCGTCGGGGTCGAGAGGACGCGTCTCGACCACGCGGTCGCGGGCATTGAGCGGGCCGCCGGGGACGACGCAGGCGGAGAGGGTGCAGACCGCGACAAGCAAGAGGGCGGTCTCCAGGATTCTCGGCAGTCGCATGGGTTCCTCCACCTCGAGCAACGAGCGGGCGGGGCGCGGAGTTCCGCGAATCCCGCCCCCGCCGGGCCGGGCCCTCCGGAGGAGGCGAGGCGTGCGGCGCCGGCTCCCCGGACCGGGCCCGCCGGCGAGGAGCAGGATCGGGGCTAGAATGCGCCCGTCCGACCCAACCAACCGAGGGAGCCGATGACCACGAGATCCGCCTTTCCGAACGTCTTCTGGGTCGCGAACCTGATCGAGGTCCTGGAGCGCTTCGCCTACTACGGGATCTACTTCGGCTTCGGGATCTACATGAAGTCGCTCGGATTCTCGCCCGAGCAGCTCGGGTGGGTGCAGTTCGTCTTCCTGCTCCTCTCCTACACGATCCCGGTGATCTCCGGCACCTTCGCCGACCGGTACGGCTTCAAGAAGGTGCTCATCGCCTCCTACCTGGCCTACCTCCCCTCGATCCTGCTCCTGATCCACAACAAGACCTTCTCCGGCATCGCGCTCACCATGCTCACGATCGGCCTCGCCGCGGGGATCTTCAAGCCTCTCATCGCGGGGACGGTCCGGGCGGTCACCGACAAGACGAACAAGACCCTGGGCTTCGGCATCTTCTACGCCATGGTGAACGTGGGCGGCTCGTTCGGGCCGATCGTGGCCGGCAAGCTCCGGGCGATCTCCTGGGACCACGCCTTCTATGCCGCCGCCGGAATGATCGTCCTGATGCTCGTCGTCACCGTCCTCTTCTACAAGGAGCCGCCGCGGCAGATCGAGGGCGTGACGCTCCGGCAGAAGTTCAAGGACCTCGGCACCGCGCTTTCGGACACGAAGTTCCTGGCGTTCCTGGTCATGCTCGGCGTCATGTGGTGGGTGCCCTTCTGGGCCTTCTTCAACCTGTGCGCCCTGTACGTCGACAGCAACGTGGACACGGCACGGCTCTACCTCAACATCCGCAGCGTCCTCGGCCCCGGGATCGCCGACTTCCTGTCCCATGTCGACGCGGACGGCACGCGGCGCGTGCTGGGCGAGTCGATCTCGCACACCGGATACATCATCATGTTCCTGCAGGTCTTCGTCTCCCGCACCATCGAGAGATGGAAGGCGCTGCCCACGTTCATGGGCGGTCTCGCGCTGGCCGCCGCCGGCTTCGTCGTCCTCGGCTACGCCCGGGTCTCGGTCCCTTCCATGATCTTCGTCGGCATCTTTCTCTTCGCCATCGGCGAGATGATGGCCTCGCCGCGGATCCAGGAGTACATCACCTGGATCGCCCCCCCGGAGAAGGCCGGCCTCTACATGGGCGCGAACTTCCTCGCCACGGCCTTCGGCGCGATCAGCGGCCCCATCTACACCGGTCTCTACGGTCACTTCGACGCCGGTGGCCACTCCGAGTACGTCTGGTACGTCCTGGCCGCCCACGTCGTGGTGGCCATCGTCGTCATCAACCTGTTCGTGAAGGTGGCGGGCGACTTCAAGGAGCAGGAGGCCTGAGGCCGGGGGGCGCCTCGGCGGGAAGGCCCGGGTCGGGCGGCGCCTCGGCGGGTCGGGCGGGTGAGGCGGCGGGGGGAGGGACCCACACGCCCTCGGGGAGCGGCGCCTCCTCGATCGTGAGGCTGCCGAAAGGCCCGCCGAAGCTCACGGCGTAGCCCGGCTCGTCCTCGCCCAGCGCCTCGTCGGTGGCTGGTCCCCTGAAGACCAGGCTCATGGGGAAGGTCTTTCCGAGGTGGACCCGGCTGCCGTCGGGGACGATCAGGTGAAAGGCGCAGAACGGGCCGCCGAGCTCCACGGCGACTCGCCCTCGCGCGGGCGGCAGGCGCAGCACGACGGCCTGAAAGGCGCCCCGGGCCTCGACCCCCGAGACCACCCCGCGCTCGAGGCGAAGGTCGCTGCGGCTCATGACGCCGCCCAGATCGACGCTCATCGGCACGTCCTGCGCCACCGCCAGCTCCCAGATCGACTTGCGGCCGGGGACGACGGTGGCGCCGCCCCCGTGCCCCTCGAGGCGCAGGGTGATCGTGTTCCGGGCCGTGGGCGGGGTCGCGTCTCTCGGCTCGCTCCCCTCACTCGCTTCCCTTGGCGCGTCGATCTCTCCTCTCGGCTCGTTCACCTCGCGCAGGCGGGCGAAGTCGCCGCGTGAAGCGGACCGACCCTCGGCGAGGACGCCGGCTCCGAGCGCGCGGGCCTCCACGAGCACCCGAGCCCCCACCCCGCGAACCTCCAGCCGCGCCGCGTCCAGGCCCTCGGGCCGGACCGCGGAGACCGCTCGCCACTCGCCGGGCGGGGCGATCGAGGGCGGCGTGCCCCACGCCAGCCACGACAACGTGCCGAGCACGACGAGCGGTCCGAGCACGACACCCCACGGCAGCGGCGACTTCTCGAAGGTCACGCGGATGCCCGCGGAGATCAGGAGGACGGGCCAGAACGAGAGGGCGTCGAGCCAGAAGCCGGGCGGGAGGCCGCGGGTCGTGGCCAGGAGAAAGAAGACACCGAACCCGGCGAGGCCGATGCCGTCGGCGACCTTGCCCCAGTCCACGCCGGCTCCCGCGTCGTGGTTTCGCGTCGACTCGCTCCCGCTCATGCCGCTTTCCTTCTCGCACTGTGGTGTACGACCGCATCCCCGAACGGTTCCGTCACTGGCCGACGCCCACCGTGCGTCGACCGAAATCGGAGGCCCGGTCGCCCATTCTCGATCCCGCCGTCACTCCCGTTCGAGATCCTCGAGCAGGGTGCGGTGGGCGTCGACGACCGAAGCGCCTCGCGCCCGCAGCGCCCGCGCGAGCGCCCGCGCCAGGTCGAGCGCCCGCCCGCGGGCCACGCGCTCCTGATACTGCTGTCGGAAGAGAGGCGGCACCCGGATCGCCCAGTTCTCCTCGCTCACCACCCCGGGGCGGTTGTAGATCTCCTCGCTGCCGAGCAGGTCGGTGAAGAAGACCATGACGTTCGCGGCGGGCCCTACGAACAGCTCCGCGAACTTGGCCTGCACCAGCGCCTCGCGGTCGGCGCCCACCCGGCGCGTCCAGGTCTCCTTGTCCTCCTCCGGGGCGAGGAGCCGCGTGGCGAGGTAGGCGGCCTGCTCGCGGGCGGCACCCGTCTTCATCCACTCCCCGGCGACCACCCAGATCGGCCGCGTGTCGTGGTTGCCCAGCATGATCCAGTCCTGCGGCCGGGCGTTCTCGCCGCGGTAGACGTCGTCCGGCCGGTGCAGGTCGGCCTTCTGCGTCACCCGAAAGCGGCCGATGCCGTGGCGGTCGATCACGCGGCCGAGAGGGTGGGGTTGCGTGCTCAGGATCTCGCACGCCACGCGCTCGGCTCCTCGCCCGCGCGCTCGGGCCGCGGCCACGATCACGTCGAACAGCGTCGCGTAACTGTCGACCTGGTCGTCGTCGAGCTCCCGGACCCAGCCGTCGGCGTAGCGGGGCAGCGAGCGATCGAGCTGCTCCGGCCGAGGGATCGAGTGCGGCGCGAGCTCGGGGTGGTCGGGCAGATCGGGCGAGGCGAACAGCCTCGCCCCGTGCTGGACGGCCCGCGCGGGATCGTCCCCGGCGCGGTAGATCCAGGGGGAGACGAAGCCGTGCGGGTGGTCGATGCGCAGGCCGTCGAACTCGGCGAACGCCTTCTCGACGCGGGCGGCGAGAAAGAGCTGGGCCGGACCCGGGCGCCGGACGCCGTCGCGACCGCTCGTCCAGTACCGGGCCGGGTCGAGGACGGCGTAGTTCCAGGGCTGCCCGTCGGGGTTGGTCCGGGAGGGAGGCGCGCCCATCAGGTAGTCCGTCATCACGAAGCCCTGGGCGGCCCACGCGTCGCGAGGAGACAGGCCGATCTGCAGGTCCCCGAAGAGCTCCACTCCGAGGCGGTGGGCGCGTTCGAGCAGCTCGCCGTGCTGGAGGTGCAGCACGTATTGCACGAGCGCCCACGCCCGCAGGGCCGAGGCGTGCGCGGCGCGCAGCTCGCGCCGGCGCGCCTCGGCCCGGGCCTCGTCGCCGGGGAGGGGTGCGTACAGACGGCGATCCGTGTCGTCCGGCCATTCGGCGAAGTGGCGGCCGCCGTTCTCGTGCCGGAGGACCCCGTAGAGCGCGTCGCGCTCCAGCCAGTCGGCGTGCGCGCGGCGGAAGGCGTCGAAAGGCCCGGCGTGACGCACCACCGTCGGGTCGCCGCCAGCCCGCACGGCCTCGGCGACCCGGCCCGTCACCGTGGCGACGACACGTCGCAGCGCGGCGTACGCGTACCGGTGGGCCACCCGGTCGGGAGGAGAGGGCCGCTCCGCCACGATGCGCGCGAGCTCTGCGGGATGAAGAAACCCGCCCCACTCGGGGCGGGTCAGGGGCTCGAGGGCGAGGGAGACGGGGTTGCGGGAGAAGAGGGTGCCGTCGTAGGGGGAGGGGTTGTCGGCGCTCGTCGCTCCCTGGGGCCCGAGCTGCAGGCCCGAGAATCCCAGCTCGGCCACGAACGCCACGAAGTCGGCCGCCCCGCGGGAGTAGGGCGAGCCCCGTCCGACGTCGCTCGCCTCGTCGGCGGGAAACGCGGCGTCCTGGATGCCGAGGAGCAGGTTGCGAATGCCGAGGGCCCGCAGCGCCTGCCGCACGCTCTCGAGCGGCACGCGGGAGACCGGGGCCGGCGTCACGATTCCCGGGACCGGTCGGGGGCGCCGGGGGTCGCAGACCTGAGCACCGCGAGACGTTAGCATGGGTCCCTGCTGTATATTCGATGCCCATGTCCACTCCTGAAGACGGCCCCTCTCCCGACACGTCCGGCCAATCCCGCCGGTCCTTCACCCGGACCGACCTCGTCGCCCTGGGTCTCGTGGTGGTGGTGGCCGTGGTCGGCTACGTGGTCTCGCAGGGAGGAGTCGGGGGTACCCCGCCGCCCAGGGTGGCTCTTTCGACCGGCGCCGCCCGCCGTCTCATGGCGGAGCGTCCGCGGGTGTCGACGGCAGCGAGCCTCGAGTTCATCGGCCTCCCCGCCCGAGAGGATCTCGTGATCACCGAGGGCGCCGCCGTGCCCCTCGCCTTCCGTGTCGAGGCCGACTCGCGTCCCCTCGTTCTCGAGGAGCGCGCCAACGCGGAAATCGTCCTCCTCTTCCCCCCGGCGGGAAAGCCGTCGGTCGTCATCCCCGCCTCGCGGACGATGAGGGTCGAGGACCCTCGGGGAGGCACGTACGTGCTCCGCGAGCCCGCGGGCCCGCGGCGCGTGCGCCTCATCGTCTTCCCTCCGGACGTCGACCCGCTCACGATCCAGCCCACCGAGCTCAGCCGCCTGCTGCCTCGCCTGACGATCGTCGAGCGGCACTTCGTCGCGGCGGCTCGCGAGGAGAGCGGTGAGTGAAGCGCTGCTGGGGCGCGTGCGAGACCTGCGCACTCAGCTCGGGGGGGGCGTCCCCGGCAAGGACGAGGTCCTCGAGCACGTCGTCGTCGTCCTGCTGAGCGGCCTGCATCTGCGGCGCGACGTCGCGGGGCTCGACTGAGGCAGGGCGATGGAGCTGTCTCGTCTCGTCGAAGTGGCCGGCCGAGTGGAGGCGACGTCGCGCAAGACGGGCAAGGTGTCGGAGATCTCCGATCTCCTGCGGCAATCGAGTGGACGCGACACTGCCCTCGTGGCGTCGTATCTGACGGGACGGCTGCCGCAGGGGCGGATCGGGATCGGCTGGCGGACGATCGAGGCGGCGATGCCCGC
>Ga0326597_10009944_pt1 | contig 12701 bp, 8 predicted proteins | sample RVTome_12_FD_203789 | JGI IMG/M metagenome (GOLD analysis project Ga0326597, IMG submission 203789) | Soil microbial communities from uranium-contaminated site in the Upper Colorado River Basin, Wyoming, United States - RVT100D185 | ecosystem: Environmental > Terrestrial > Soil > Contaminated >... | reverse complement strand
CCACTATACGGACCAACGGGCCCGCCGAAGCCCGCGCAATGGACGAGGTCAACGCCAGCATGGAAGCGAGCATTCGTGACCTCCAGTCCAAGGATGGGCTTGAAACGCTAAAGGCGATACTCCGGTCTTATCGCGAGGAGCAGCGCGCCATGAAATGGGACTTGAGAGACTTTCCCTTCTGACGGCAACCTGGTTAGAACCTATCGCAAAATCGTTTGAGCGGCATATCAATGTGACTGCCCTGAAGGATCCGGAAGAGGTGTGGGGTGCTATCTGTCAAACTCTCCCATGGAAGCCCTCATCGAAAAGCTACAGGCTGGAACTGGCCCGATGTGACACCGGCCTGATTCTCATTTCTCGGAGCGGGTGGCGGGGTCGTCGATGAGTTCCTGTCGAGTTTAGCGATGATCGCCGGCGCCAGCAGCTTGAGGAGTGTCACCGGCAGGGCGCTGGTAAAGTGGTAGTTCTCGGCTTCGCGTCCCTGGACGAAGGCGGTAACGACACCGTAGTAACGCTCGCCGATGTAAAAAACGAAGGCCGCCGTGCGGTTGGTGGCGCGGGAGGTGACGACGTCGCCGGCCCGATTGAAAGTTCCGAAGCGATTATCGCCGGAACCGGTTTTGCCGCCGACGCTAATGCGTTTGCCGTCCACCAGCTTGAAGACTCCGCTGAGCCGCCGCGCAGTTCCCTGCTCGACCACCTCGGCCATCGCCTTGCGCATGGTGCGCGCCACCTCCGGGGGCAGGACTTGCTCTCCTTTGTCCGGTATGCGTTCAAAGACAGTTTCATAGGGCGTGGCGCGGGCGAAATGGATTTGGGTGAGGCTGGTCGGCAGACGGCGCACACCGTCGTTGACCAGAATCCCGACGAGCTCGGCGAGCGCCACGGGCCGGTCGGATGAAACCCCGATGGCCGTCGCGTAGGACGGCACCATTGTCTTGAACGGAAATCCCAGTCGTTGCCAGTAAGGAGTCATGCGGGCGAAAGCGTCTTTCTCGAAACGGATACGCAGGCGCAGATCCTGTGCCCGGCGGTTGCGCGGGTTGAGCAGCCAAGAGGAGCCCACACGGCGAGCTTCGCGGCTGCGGGCGAATATATCCTGCCAAGAAAGATTAGCGTTTTTGGAAAGATCACCGGCGCACCAGAGATCGAGCGGATGGACCGACAGCAGGTAAGCGTAATCCGCCAGTTTGAGCCGTGAACTCTGGTAGGCGCGAAACAGTTTCGCGACCTCCTCCGCGGTGGCGAGCACGCCGTTTTGCGCCAGCCAGTCGGCCAGCGCTTTTTCGTCGTTGCCGATCGCCCAGGCAAAAAAGACAATCGCCAACCGGCGGTTGGCGTTGGCCTTGGTCCCGATAAGACGTTTCAGCAACTCCTCGCGCGTGTGCCCTCGGTAATTCTGGTAGGCGCGCCGTAGCACAGTCAAGGACTCTTCTTCGGCGATTTCCTGGAGCATTCGTTTACGCTCCGGTTGGCCGGGGTCGGCGAGCACGTCGGCCGAGTTGTAGGACAGTCGGACGCGATGATAGGCGACGAGATCGCGCATCAGGCGGATGAAAGCCAAGTTAGTCGAGTTGCGGAGGGCCTCGCGCAGGGTCGGCACGCGGCTATTCTCTTCGCTCTCGAAGTTTTCGAAATGGTGCACGCCCCCGCCGGTAAAAAAGGCTTCGCTCGGGTTGGCGGAGTAGTGGCGCTCCAGGGCGCGCTCCAGGAACGGCTCGAGGGCGAGATTTTTTTCGTTGCGCAAGGTTTCTCCAGCCCAGCGCGTGAGCGGGTCGCGGGCGCTGGCGATTTGCTTGATCGATTCCGCATCGCTTGCCTGTCCAAGTTCTTTGTGCAGCTCCGCTATGATCTCGAGATAATGCGTCAGCGTGCGCAGTTTGGCGGTGCTGCCGAGCTCTAACTTGACGCTCTTGTTGAAATCGAAGGGCGCGGCGAGATTGTCGGCCTGGACGCGCACGAAATTTCCTTCCGCCGTAGGCGCCACCAGGAGAAAAGAATAGATCACTTTCGCCGGGTCGGCGTTCTGGAGCAGCCGCTCGCCGTTGAGCCCTTTGGCTTGGATCACTTTCGGATCGGTGAGGCTGTGCAAAAAGTCGGTTATTTTCTTCTGCAACTCGACGTCGATGGTGCTCTGAACGTCAAGATGGAGGCGATTGAGGTCATACAGATTGGTGATGCCCAGATGCTCCATCATCGCCACGCGGATGGCGTTGGCCGCCTTGTTCTTGCCGGAAGACGGTTGGGGTGGCAACGGCGCGGCGGGCAAAAACTCAATGGGGCTCCGCCGCAGCGCCCTGGCCATCGACTCGTCGATGATCCGGCGCTTGGCCATGAGACCGATGAACCGCGTTACTTTTTGATCCAGCGACGCGCGCTCTTCGCCGAGAAACACCGACGGCGCGCGCACCGAGATCAGCAAAGTCAGGACATGCTTAAATGCGCGCACCTTCGCGGGCGCCATGCCGGGCGCGTTGAGCGCCGCGACGGCCTCCGAGAGCGGCATGCCGAACCAGGCGTGGAGACCTTCGCCCAATCCATGGATTTCGCCGTAGCCCGGCGCAGCCGCCAGCGGAACGGTGTTGAGATAATCGACGATGATCCGTTCGCGCCAGGCGCGCGTGTTCTTGCCTGCGCGGTAGGCTTTGAGGCTGGCGCCGACCACCTGACGAAACTTTTCCACCGGCGTATCCGTGCGACCGTTCGGCGAGTGGCGAAATTTCTCCAGCTGCACGGCGAGGGTGCTGCCGCCCTGAACCGAGACGGGAAGAAAAAGCTTGGCGCCAATGTAAAGCAGCCCGGCCTTGAAAAGCCGTTCCCATTCGATGGCCGGGTTTTGCCACGACGTGCTCGGACGGCCGAGATCGCGGTTTTCCAAAAAAAGCAGAGTCTTGATCAGCAGTGGCGGAATCTCGTCAATTTTTTCGAAGAGAAACTCCGACTGCGCGTACCGAAACAAGGGCGCGCCGTCGAAACCGCGAATATCGATGCCCGTTCCGGGCCGTTCGTCGTAGGGAGGCGAAACGCCGCGGCGGATCAAATCGAGCAACGTTTCGGATTGGCGCGTCTGTTGCGTTAGGCGGTAGCCCTGAGTCTGAAGTCTCGCTCGGAAGGCGGGGATCCTAGGGTACCCGCGGCGATCGTCAAAGGGACCCGCGCGCGGAAACGCAATGCTCGGACTGGCCCCCGCCGCGAGCTCATAGGTAACTTGGCCATTGACACGGGTAAAGATCCAGGATTGCAGGACCGAGGTGTGAATTTCGACAAGGACCAGAGCGGCCAGGATTAAAAACGCGACCAGCCACCGGAGCCACACCTTCAGCCGGCGCTTGTTTAAAAACAGAGTAACCCGCGAGGCCAAGGAGGATAGTTGCGTGAGGCCGACGGGAACCGACCCTTCGACTCGAGCCCCGGCCTTGGCCGCGGACTCTTGCTCAGGATTCTGCCCCACGGGCGTACTGGAAGATGCAACCGACTTGCCCGTGGGGCTCCACTTGCCGTTCATTTTGCTTTACGAGTTCCTGCTACAATAACATGCCACTCGCATAAACGAAATTGCCGCCGGCAATTTCTTATCGGCGTGCAATGTAATAGATATTTTGGACTGGCAAATCGCCCCGCAGGGGCATTATACTCGCCCGAACCAAGGAGGGCCTATGCTTGCCACGCGGATCACCCAGAAAGAGGGCGTTTTCTATTTCGTCGCTTTCAAAGCGGTCGATCTCTTGGACCATGTGAGCTTCAGCAGCCGCTACTACTTCGAGGGCGAACGGATCGACGCGGATGAACCCGGCGACGACGAGGTCGCGAAGTTCATCGCCGGCATCGAAAAGAGCGAAAAGTCGTTCCAGCGCCTGCTCAACCGCAGGAAGATTCGCCAGATCGTCAACTTCTACGAGACCGCGGTCAACCAGCCGTTGATTCCCGGCACGATTTTGCTGTTTACGGATGAAACGCTGCGCTTTCGCCGCTCGGACTCCTCGGAGAGCGTCGGTTTTCTCAGTGAACCTAACGGCCATTACCTGATCATCGACGGACAACACCGGCTCGCGGCGCTTCATTTCTTTCGCCAGAAGCATCCCGACCAAACGAACAGGATCGAGGTTCCCTGCGTGCTCTTCGACGGCAAGAGCGCCGATTTCGCCACCGAGATGTTCGTGATCATCAACTCGACGCACACCCGGATCAACAAATCCCACCTCGTGGATCTTTACGAGCGGGTGTCCTGGGAAACGGCGGAGAAAAAATTCGCCGCCAAGTTGGTGAATCTGCTCTACGAAGAAGCCGATTCGCCGCTGCGCTATCGCATCAACCGCCTGGGGGGCAGGAGCCGCCAGGAAAAATGGATTCTTCAGTCGGAGGTTTTCAACGAGGTCTACAAAGTGGTCATGGCGAACCGGCGGTTCTTCGAGGAGCGCTTTCAGATGCGCGCCGACCGGACCTATGGCTTGGTGCGCGATTACTTAAAAGCGGTGCGCGACGTGATGGAATCGGTCTGGGGCGAGAACGACAAGTTTATGTTTACGCGGGACGTGACCCTCAAGGCGCTGTTTCGCGTCTTCGGCGATCTGCTGCGCAACCGCAAGATCGTTCAAGGATGGGATGAGGAACGGTCGGCGAAGGCATTCACGAGCGTCGTCAAGCCATGGGCGGAGATAACGCGGGAGTTTCGCGCGGATGGTTTCTACGAGCGTTTTCCCGCCAAGGGTCAGGTCGAGCGGGTGCGCCGGATTCACGTAAAACTCACGCAAGCGCTAAACCTCTCATGAGGCGCCGTAGAATCCAATGCTCAGTTGCGGGGGAACCCAGCCCGGATTATTCATAGGCCGAGGAAGAGAAGCAATAGCCCGTAGTCCGAGAGGTGAGCCTCGTAGTGAGCGAGCACAGGCCTGTCCTGAGCAGAGTCGAAGGAAGCGTAAAGCCACGCCGGCTTGTACGGTGCGTGAATAGGTTTGCGCTCTTTCTCACTGTGCGCTCTGCCTCTTAAGTTTGCAGACCGCGTCAACGGACGGACCATTTCCGCCGGAGGCGGATCAGCCTCAGGCTGAGCCTTCGCGAACGGAGAGGCTTGCTCCTCGGACTACTTACGGTGAATAATCCTGACTAGGGAGACGACCATGATGAACATCGATGGGTTGCGCGAGTTGGCGATGCGGCGCCGCAGTATTCGCGGTTATGACGAGAGCCGGGAGGTGTCGGAGGAGGCGGTCCGGGTGATCCTGGACTGCGCGCGTTGGGCGCCGTCGGGCGGCAACGGCCAGCCGTGGGAGTTCGTCGTCGTCAGAGACAAGGAGACGCGGGACAAGATCGCCGACATCTATCTGAAACAGCTAGAACCCAAGCGCGAGATGGATTTGGCCGTGCGCGGGACGGCCAAGATGACCGGCGACGGCTTTCGCCACGCTCCGGTGCATATCATCATTCTCGGCGATCCAAGAGTCAAAGAGGCCTACCCGATCAGAACCAAGCTGGAGAAAGCCGAATCCCACTTTGTCACTGGCTTAGCAAATGCGACTCTGTTGATTCACCTGGCGGCGGCTTCCCTGGGACTCGCCTCGCAATACGTCAGCGACGCCAATTCGCCTTACATGGAGACCCTGTTGAAAGTGCTGCTGAAGATTCCCGAGCCGCTGCGCATCTATCACCTGGTGCCGATCGGTTACGCCAAGGGTAATTTCGCCACGCCGCCGCGCCGGGAGTTGCATGAGATCGTGCATTACGAAAGGTATGACATGGACAAGCTGCGCGACGATCAGGGCATGAGCCGGTTTATCATGACGCGGACACTGCAGGGCGCCTACGGGCGGCGAAAACTGGAAGAAGATCCCATAGACTAATTCCGGTCTGGGTGATTTAGTATCCTTGCCGTCAAGTGTCGGCTAATGGAGGCATTCAAGTAACGGCTCGATCAACGTGTTTTGACTTTAAGACCTACACGGCTTATGAGATGGATGTTTACTTTTACCCCAAACGCCACAATCGTACGCAAGGGAGGTTGGTGATGAAATTAAATGCGATCATAAGATTACTCTTGGCTGCGGCATGGCTGCTCGCGGGCTTTTGCGTTGCCGCCCAAGCGGCAACCGTCGAAGAGTCGCTCGCCGCCATCAACAAACTGCCCGCCAAAGAACGACAGCGGCGGCTCGAAGAGGGCGCGAGAAAAGAAGGCAACCTGGTTTTTTACTCTAACCAGGGGATCGAGACGATTCAGGAGTACGCCAATGCCTTCGGTAAAAAATATCCATTCATCAAAGTCGACTCTTCGCGTCTTCAGGGAGCGAAAGGGCTGGACCGCATTCTATTGGAACACCGGCTAGGAAAACTTCCAGCGGATGTCGTCAGTGTCGATTTCGACAATATCGAGGAATTGCTCAAGACCGGGATGCACGCGCGCTACGATTCGCCGGAGAAGAAAAATTTTCCGAGCCAATTCTCGGACAAGGACGGTCGCTGGTACGTCGCCGAATCCACCCTCGTCGTGCTGGCCTATAACACAAATTTGGTCAAGCCGAACGAAGCTCCCAAGAGTTATCAGGATCTGCTCAACCCGAAGTGGAAAAACGATATCTCGATCGATACCGAACCGGAGCAGCTCGTGTTCGCCTTGATGATGGAGTGGGGCGAGCAAAAGACCGCGGATTACCTGAAGGCTTTGATGCGCAATGGTGCGGTGCCAAGAAGGGGGCACACGCTGCAAGTGCAGCTCCTCTGCAGCGGCGAGACGAAAATCGCCGTCGAAGTTTATCCGGCCCGGGTCATGCAGATGAAATATGAAAAAAAGTGTCCCATCGCCATGGTTTTTCCCAACCCGACGCCGGGCTCTTTAGGAAGTCATGCCGGCATCGTCAAGACAGCCAAACATCCGCATGCCGCAGCGCTTTACCTGGATTTTATCCTGAGCGAAGAAGGCGTGGTCGCTTTGGTTAAAGGAGGCGGCACGATTCCGGCGCGCAATGGCGCCAAGGCCGGCTGGCAGGAAATCCTCAATGCGCTGGAGAACAAGAATCTGCGCAAGATTTTGATCGGTCACGATAAGATGGCGGAGTTGAAGGACAAGGGCTACAAGATGATGGACGACATCATCGTGCGCAAGCAGCTCAAGTAGTTGCCGTTCAAGGTTCAAAGTTCCAAGTTCAAGGTCGAAATCGGACTTGGAATCTCGATTCTTAACATTGAACCTTTGAACCTTGAAACTTTGAACCGCGGCCCCGCAGGGCGTCATACCTGCTGCACGGAATATTTTGCGCCGATGGCGCGCGCGATTAAACTGATCGCTATAAGAATCGCGACCAGGACCATGCCGAGGGCGGCGAGCTGCGGGTACTGCCCGCCGTCCCATAATTCGAATAGGACGATGGAAATGACTTCGGTGCCGCTGCGGTACAGCATGATGGACGTCGAGAGCTCGCGGAACGAATGGGTGATGACATAGATCCATCCGGCGACGAAACCGGGGGCGAGCAAGGGCAGGATGACGCGCCTGAAGGTGTGCGACCAAGTCGCGCCGCTGGCCTCGGAAGCTTCCTCCAGTTCCTTTTTGATTTGCAGCATCGAAGACGAGCAGGCCCTCATGCCGTAAGGCAAATATTTCGTCACGTAGGCTATTAATAGAATCCAGAGGGTGCCATAAACCGGAACGGGTAGCACGAGGTAGAGCCACAGAATGGCGATGCCCAAGACCAGACCGGGCATGGCGATCGGACTGAACGCCAGGAAGTCGAGGGAACCCTTGCCGCGCCATTTGGTGCGGACGATGATCCAGGCCACGATCGCAGTTAGAACCATGGTGATCGTGGAGCTTGCAATGCCGAGAACTAAGCTGTTCCACATGGCCCGGTGGACCAAGGGCAGGCGCCAAAGATTTTTGTAGTTGTCCAGAGTGACACTCGCGAGAGCGTTTTGGGACGGTGCCATGTAAAAGGGCAGGAACGAGGACCAGACGACGACTAATATGGGCAGAATAAAAATTATCAAACAGACTAAAAGACTCAGCGCCGCCATCGGCTTTCGCCAGGGGCCCAAGTCGAAGACCGTCGGGCGATAGCCTTTGCCGGTAATCGTGGCGAACTGTTCCGAAGCCGCGGTCCAACGTAAATAGAGAATGACTCCCAGGGCGGTGATGCCGAGGTAAACCACACCGAAGGTGCTGGCGAGACCGAAGTCCGTCGGTACGTTCTTGGTCGCGAGATAAACTTCCGTGGCAAAAACCAGGATGCCCGCGGGCATGCCGATGAGCGCCGGCACTTCGAAATTTTCTATCGCTCGGACGAAGCTGATCATCCAAACGGCTAAGATCGCGGGCAACAAGACCCGCGCCGTGATGCGATACGTGGTGCGCAGCACGCCCGAGCCGGCCACCATCGCCGCTTCTTCCAAGGAGGGGTCCATGGAACGGAGCGCCGCCGCGAGCAACAGGAAGGCGAGCGGTATCTGGTCGGTCCCCTGGACCCAAATCATTCCCGGCATGTTGTTGATTTCAATGGGCTGATCGAAGCCGAAATATTGCGTCGCGATGATATTGATGATTCCCGAACGGCGGCCAAAGAGAATGATCCAACCAACGGTGGTCAGGATTCCCGGCACGATCATCGGCGCCAAGACGCAGGCATAAATGGTCCGCCGCCACGGGACATTGGTTCGCTCGGTGATCCAGGCTAGATAAAGCCCGCCGGCGAAAGCCAGGAGGCTAGAGCCGACGCTGAAGACGAGTGAGTTAAACAGTGCTCCGGCTAGGCGCCAGTTGTCGAAAAGGACGAGATAGTTCTTAACGGTGAAGTGTCCCGGGGCGCCCGGCGGTCCGCTTTTGAGACTGCCATAGATCAGCATCACCAAGGGGACCAGCGTCAAATAGGCCATGACGGCCGCCGCCAGCGCAACGAGAATAAACTGCGGCCTCATCTTGTAACGGGCGCGGCTCGTCATGGGAAACTTTTCTACCACGCGACTAATCCCGGGTACAACCCTACCCCGGTCAACAAAGCCAGTTTCGTAGCCCTGGCCGCAGGCTACAGGGAGAGCTCAGACTCCGCTATTGAATGCCCTGGTGCTTGTTTGCGCTCTGACCCATCGTACTATAAAGGAAGGACATCGGAGAGAAAGACATGAGCCTCGTCCGCCTCAACGTCATGTACGGGCACCTCGAAGGAACCGAAGCGAAGTTCGCCCGCGACCCGTCGGGTTACCTCTCGATCGAGGCCGGCATTTATCAGAAGCACTGCTTGGAAATTTCCTGGAACCACGTCCAGGGCACGGAGGAAAGATACCGGCGGCTCGAGAGCGGTGAAGCCGACATATCTTTCGTCGTCGGGCGCGCGTCGCTCCAGCATTTCCTCGATACCAAGGCGACGTGCATCCTCGGCTGCGCGATGAATAGCTGCCCCTACTACTTGATTGTCGATGCCGCCATTCGGGAGCTGAAAGATCTCAAAGGGAAAGTGGTTGCGTGCCGGGAAGGGCCTGCGCGCGGTGTGCCGTTTGCGCAGGTTTTTGAAGAGCGAGCCGGGCTAAAATTGGACGGGGATGTCACGCTTCAGTTGCTCAGCAGCGACCTGGACGCATTGAACCTGCTGATCGGCGGCCACGCCCACGCCGCGTTGCTGCCGCGCCCCTATGGTTTCATGGCCGAGGAGCGGGGATTCGAAAGGATCAACCCATGGCCGGCGGTCGTCGATGATCCGCTGCCGATCACATTAGAAACGCCGCAGGCGCGGGCGAAGGAGAAAGAGCGAGAGTTTGCCGCCTTTTTGATGGCTCATCGTGAGGGCATTCGATACGTGAAGGCAAATCGGCACGAGGCGATGCGGGTCCTTTCCGCCAGGTTCGGCCTCCCGCCCGGTCTGGTTCGCAAGACCTGCGACGATTATCTCGTGTGTATGGACGAGTCGCTGACGGTCGACTTCAAGCAGTTCGAGCGGCTGCTGTCCCAGGTTGCGCCGGAAAAGACCAGCGACGCGCGGCAGATCGCGTCGGAGTGGATTGTTGCAGGTGCCCTCAGAGGCTAGGTCATTCCTTTAGGAGCTCCGCAGGGCAGATTGCCTGGCCGGTGGCGCAACAGCGCTCATTTTTGATATATCTCCATCCGAATGCAGGGTTGGAGTGGTGGTGTGCGCGAACCGTCAACCGCAACAGTAAGGGAGAAAACCTATGCCGGGAATCATCGATGCGGACACTCATATTTCAGAGGGCGAGACGATGTGGTCGATGATGGACAAGGAGATGCATTCGCGGCGCCCGGTGATGCTCAAGGCTCCGGAGGACACGCTCTACGGGCCGCGCAACGCCTTTTGGCTCATCGACGGCAATATATTTCCCAAGCCCAACGGCAAAGGCAGCTTCCGTCTAATTACACCGTCGGCGACGAAGCTGGAATCATCCCGGGGAGACATCGCGATCGCGTGTAGGGAAATGACCGATATTCAGGCGCGGCTTAATGATATGGACCGGCTCGGCGTCCAGACTCAAGTCGTCTTTCCCACATTGTTTCTGATTTACCTGACCGACGATACCGCTTTGGAAGTTGCGCTCTGCCGCGCCTACAATCGATTCCTCGCCCAGGCTTGCGCAAAATCCGGCGGCCGGATGCGCTGGATCGTCGTGCCGCCGCTGAAGTCGATTGACGAATCTGTCAAGGAACTCAAATGGGCCAAGGACAACGGCGCCGTGGGCGTCTTTTTCCGCGGCATCGAAGGCAGGTGGACTCTCGATAATCCCTATCTGTTTCCGATTTATCGAGCCGCCAATGATCTCGATCTGCCGATCTGCATTCACACCGGCGCGGGCTGCCCGTTGTTCCTCAATCTCTTCGACGTCGAGCGCAATCACACCTTCGGCCACAGCCGGGTGCAACCGCTGCTGGCTTTTCGCGATATCATCGCCAACAAGATTCCGGAGCAGTTTTCCCGTCTCAAGTTCGGCTTCATCGAAGCATCCGCCGGGTGGGTGCCCTTCTTGCTCCATATTCTTAAACGACTCTTCAAGGAGAAATGGAAGTTTTCGTCGGACCCAGACATGTTCCGCGAATACCGCATCTTCGTCGCTTGCGAAGCCGACGAGGATGTCAATTACGTTGCCCGATTCACCGGTGAAGATCATCTGATCATCGGTTCGGATTACGGCCACCAGGACCCGTCGGAAGAGCGCCAACTGGTGGCCACGCTGCGGGCGCGGGAAGATATTCCGCGGGCGTTGACGGATAAGATCCTGTTCGACAACCCGAAGTTCTTCTACCCGCTGAACTAATACAAACGCCTTTATCGATGTTACATTTGGATTGTCGCGAGGGGAAGGAAAACTGAGGAACCGGGAGCGTAGGAACGTGAAAATCATCCCAGGCCCAGACCGTCACTATAAACAGCCTAAGGGGTTGGCGCGGGTCGCCTTCGAGGTAGAGGCCCATCGCTCCCGGTCCGAAGGCTTTTTTCCCCGAGCAGGTAACGTTACTTAACACGTTTGTATTAGCTGAGGAGGAAAAATCATGAGACGTGGATTACAAATCTTTCGTTGGCAGAGTCGGAAAATAATGCTGGCGCCGGTCATGCTCGTAGTTTGCCTGGTACTGATAGTCCCACAAAATGGCGGCGGGCAAACACTCCAAACCGTCAACATGGCGATTCCTTCGAAGAGCTTTCAGATGGTGATCTACCCGCTGGCGCAACAGAAGGGATACATGAAAGAGGAGGGAATCGACCTCAAGGTCATTTATATCGCTCCGGTGACGAGCATCCAGGCGATGCTCGGCGGCGATGTCCAATTTACCGGCGCGGGATCGAGCGCGCTGGTGAGCATCGCCAGGGCGAACGCGCCTCTGAAGGTGATCGTGTCAACCAACGATCGGGTGCTTCAGTGGCTGCTCACCCGGCCCAATATCAGCGACCCCAAGGAGCTAAAAGGGAAGAGAATCGCGACTACGGGAGTCGCCTCCATCGCAACCTTCATGCTGAAGCAGATTCTCGCCAAACATGGGCTCGATGCCGGCAAGGACGTTATTTATCTCGACCCCGGCACCAACAACCAATTGCCGGCGCTGCTGGCGGGAACCATGGATGCCGCGGTGCTGAGCGTGGAGCAGCGTTACGTTGGTCTCGACAAGGGAATGCGGGAGATGTTTTTTTTCGGCAACGAAGTCAAAAACTCTTGGGGCACGCTCGGAACGACCGACAAGCTGATCAAGGAAAATCCCAAGCTAGTTAGCGCATATGTTCGCGCAACGATCAAAGCGTTACGCTATCTGCGCCAGGACAAAGAAGCTGCCGTCGCGGCGCTTATAAAGTTCTCCGGAGTATCCCGCCAGCAGGCGAGCCGGCTTTACGACGATCTGATGCCCACTTTTAGCCGCAGCGGCGCGGTGGACGAAGAAGCGCAGAGAAACGATTTGAACATCGTCCGCCAGGTCGTCAACTCGAACGATACGGTTCCGACCGCGAAGGCCTACGACTTCAGTTTCGCGCTGGAAGCGGATCAACAGTTGAACAAGACGGGGTGGAAGCCGTGAAATAGTGAGTTAGCGGCTAGTGAGTTAGTAATGGAGTGGGATGTGCTCCGCGACCAACTGATGTCTTTCGGCGTAGCCACATATTGCCCCTGTTCGTCTTCGCACGACCAAACGAAGGATCGAATTGACGAGAACCGCGAGAACCGCTAGACTCCACCACAAGTTTTCGACAGGAAGAGAACTATGAAGCAAAGCCACCAAAGAAAAAATT
>Ga0326597_10009942_pt1 | contig 12703 bp, 11 predicted proteins | sample RVTome_12_FD_203789 | JGI IMG/M metagenome (GOLD analysis project Ga0326597, IMG submission 203789) | Soil microbial communities from uranium-contaminated site in the Upper Colorado River Basin, Wyoming, United States - RVT100D185 | ecosystem: Environmental > Terrestrial > Soil > Contaminated >... | reverse complement strand
CCACGGGGCGGTCGAGCCGCACTTCGCGGGCGAGGTAGACCACCCCCATGCCGCCGCGCCCCAGCTCGCGCTCGAGCGAGTAGCGGCCGGCGATGGCGGACTGGAAATCGAGAAACAGGCGGTCGGGGGGGGAGGGGGGGCGGTCCATGGCACCCCCATTCTAACGCTCGGGCGTTCAGGCCGGCGTTTCGAGCCGTCCCCCCCCCAGGATAGTGACGATATGCGGCGCGCTCCGCAGGCCGAGCCCCGCGAACTGGAACAGCCAGCGGCCGAGCGGTCCGCGCCAGAAGCGCAGGCGCCGCTCGCCGCCCGGGTCGGTGCGCTGCTCGGTCCGCGCGCGTGCCACGACTGCGGCGAGCAGGGCGACTGCCCCGGCCGCGGCGACCAGCTCGGGCGGCGCCGCCGGAAGCCACACGCCCGCGACCGCGACGAGGACCGCGACCCGCGCGAGCCACTGCACACCCCGCTCGAACGGGGTGGGCGTGGCACCGTAGATGAAGGCCAGCTCCTCCCGCCGCCGCCCCCGCTCCGCCGCGAGCGCGGTCGCGAGGTCCTCGTGCCGGTACCCCGCCGCCAGGAGGCGGCGCACGCGAACGATCGCGAGCGCCGCGGGGAGAAGCAGCGCGGCGGCGAGCGCCGCGCTCGCGGCGGCGCGGAGCGCCTGATCGCCGGTATGGAGCCAGCTGAACGCCGCGACGGGGAGCAGCGCGAGACCCATGAGGGCACGATTCGCGCCGCGCACCAAGAACGCCCGCACGGCGAGCGGCGCCCGCGGCGGCTCGACGGCGTCGAGGACCGCGCGGACCATCCTCGCAACGTCGGGGAAGCGCGCCCACGGATCCTTGGCGAGGCAACGATCCACGACCTGCGCGAGCCGCGGCGGTACGGTGGGGACGGCCGCCCGCAGCGGGGGCGCCGGCTTGGTGATGTGAAGAACGAGTGTCGCACCGTCGGTCGCCGCGTCGAACGGCAGCCGGCCCGACAGGGCATAGTAGGCGACGACGCCGAGGGAGTAGACATCGCTGCGAGCGTCCATGGGCTCGCCACGCGCCTGCTCCGGGCTCATGAACGCCGCGGTGCCCAGGACCTGCCCGCCGGGGGCGGAGGCCCGTCCGTTGGCGCTAACGTGCGCAATCCCAAAGTCGAACAGCAGGGCGCGGCCGGTGGCCGTCTCGATCAGGATGTTGTCGGGCTTCACGTCGCGGTGCACGATCCCGCGCGCGTGCGCATAGGCGAGCCCGTCACCCACCTCGGCGAGCAGCCGGCCGGCTTCCTCCGGCGCGAGCGGGCCGCGGGTCGCGACGCGTTGCGCCAGCGTTTCTCCCGCCACGTAGGCCATGGTGAAGAAGACGAAGTCGCCGACTTCGTGCACGGAGAAGATCGGCACGATGTTGGGATGCGCCAACCCGGCCGCGGTGCGCGCCTCGCGCAAAAAGCGCTCTCGGCATGCGCCGTCCGCCGCGAGCTCGGGCGGCAGCAGCTTGATGGCGACCGGCCGGTCGAGCCGCAGGTCCAGCCCGAGGTACACGAGCCCCATCCCGCCGCGCCCGATCGGCGCCTGAACGTCGTAGCGTCCGGCAAGGGCCCGCCGGATCGCGGGGAGATTCGATTCCGAAAGCGTCGTCATGAGGAGACCGCTATACCCCCCCGCGCTCCTCGGGTTCGCGCCGCGCCCCGCTGGACAGGTGCGCTGCGGGGTGCAGATTGTGCCAGCTATGACCACCCACCAGCCCTACATCCCGGCCACCCAGTCACCGGCCGAAATGACGCCCCGCTCGCTGCTCCTCGGGGTGGTCCTCGGTCTCGTATTCGGCGCGTCGAGCGTGTACCTCGCGTTGAAGATCGGCCTGACGGTGAGCGCCTCGATTCCCATCGCCGTGCTCTCCATCACGATCTTCCGCGCGCTCGGCAAGGCGACGATTCTCGAGAACAATATCACGCAGACGGTCGGGTCCGCCGGCGAATCGATCGCGGCGGGAGTGGTCTTCACCATCCCGGCGATCTTGTTGATGGGCTATGACCTCGACATCGGCCGCGTCGCGGTGTTGGCGGTGGTCGGCGGCGTCCTTGGGATTCTGATGATGATTCCCCTGCGGCGCGCCCTGATCGTGAAGGAACACGGCACTCTCACCTATCCCGAGGGGACCGCCTGCGCCGAGGTGCTGATCGCGGGCGACAAAGGCGGGATTCACGCGAAAACGGTGTTTCAGGCGTTCGGCATCGCGTTCGCGTTCAAGTTCCTGATGGTGGGCCTGAAGCTCTGGGTCGAGTATCCCGGCAAGGTGCTGCGCTGGTTCAAGGGTGCGGACGTGCGGCTGGACATGGGACCCGAGCTGATGGGCGTCGGTTACATCATCGGCCCGCGGATCGCCGGCTACCTGTTCGCGGGAGGCACCCTCGCTTACCTCGTGCTCATGCCGGTCGTCAAATTGTTCGGCGAGAGCATGACCACACCGATGTACCCCGCCACGACCCTCATCCGGGACATGTCCGCCGCCGAGATCCGGGCGGCCTACGTGTTCTACATTGGCGCCGGCGCCGTGGCGACGGGCGGGATCATCGCACTGGTCCGCGCGCTGCCGACGATCGTCGGCGCGTTCCGGGCCGGCTTTGCGGACCTGCGGGCCAGCCGCCTCGGGCAGGCCGTGGGGCGGCTCCGCACCGACGACGACCTGCCCGTCGCCTATGCCGCACTCGGGGCCGTGGCGCTCGCCATCCTGCTGGCGCTGCTCCCGCAGGTCGGCGTCAATCTGCTCGGCGCCGCGCTGATCGTCGTCTTCGGGTTCTTCTTCACCACGGTCTCGTCGCGCATCTGCGGCCAGATCGGCAGCTCGGCGAACCCCATCTCGGGGATGACGATCGCGGCGCTGATCGGCACCGCGTCGATCTTTCTGCTGCTCGGTTGGGTCGGTGTGGATCACCGCGTCCAGGCGATCTCGATCGCCTGCGTCATCGCCGTCGCCGCCGCGAACGCGGGCGCCACGTCCCAGGACCTGAAGACCGGCTTCCTGGTGGGCGCCACGCCCAGGCGCCAGCAGATCGGCATCATCGTCGGGGCAGTCACGTCCGCCGTGGTTGTGGGATGGACGCTCACCTTGTTGAACCGCGCCTATCAGTACCCCGTGCCGGAGCGGCATGCGGATTTCACGGCGCCTGCGGCCAGCACGCCCGACGTCACCGTGCTCGACGAGCGGGTGTCCGGTTTCCGGGTGGCCGGCGGGGAGACGACCGATTCCGCGGCCTACCAGGTCATTCGCGTGTATGCGCAGACGCAAAGCGTGCCCGCGGGCAAGTATCTGATCGACCCGGCCACGCGGGAGATCCGCTACGTCGTGGATCCGGGGATCGGCGGCCGGATCCGCGAGTTCGAGGGCCGCACGCTCACGCGGCTCGATTCCCCCAAAGCGACGCTGATGGCGCTGATCACCGATGGCATCCTCACGCACCGGCTGCCGTGGGCGCTCGTCCTCATCGGCGTGTTCATTTCAATCGCCATCGAGCTGATGGGTCTGCAATCGCTGCCCGTGGCGGTCGGCGTGTACCTGCCGCTCTCCACCTCGTCGGGGATATTCGTGGGCGGCCTGATCCGCTGGCTCGTGGAGCGGCGGATGCGGTCGGAACAGCGGTCGCTCGCGGAGATCGAGTCGGGGCCGGGAGTGCTGTTCTCGAGCGGGCTGATCGCCGGAGGCGCTATTGCCGGCATCGTCATCGCCGGGATCGCCGGCTGGAAGGGCAGCGCCGAATGGCTGGCCGACGCCGTCGGCCTGTACAAGGGTCTCGGGGCCTTCGCCACGTCGAACCTCGTTTCCCTCGTACTCCTGGTTCTGCTCGCGGCCCTGCTCCATCGGGTCGCAGTGCGCAAGAGCTAGCGGGCGGGGAGCGTTGACCTCAGGGCCCGCCCCGGTGAGTGCTCATTGATCGGCGGTTGACGCATATGAGCTTTCTTGCCGTCTGGGCGTCCTGCACCATGGCGCTCGGGGCGCTGCAGGGCCCCAGGGACACCTTGCGGCTCTACGCCGTCGGCGACATCAACCTCGGCCGGCGGGTGGCGCTCGACCACTTGTTGAAGGGCGACACGCTCTATCCCTTCGCGGCGGTCCTCGACACGCTGCGCTCCGCGCACATCCTGTTCGGCAATCTCGAGAGCCCGATCGCGCCGGACCGGCACCGCCTCGAGACGACCGGGATGGCATTCACCGCCCCGCCCCTCGCGGCGCAATCGTTGGCGCGCGCCGGATTCGACATCGTCAGCACGGCGAACAACCACGGCTGGGACGCTGGCCGCTCCGGGATGGAAGAAACGATGCGGCAGCTGACGCGCGCGGGGGTGCTCTTCGTCGGCTCGGGGCTCGGCCGGCCGATGGCCGAGGAGCCGGTGATCGTGCGGCGCAACGGCTGGCGTGTCGCCTTCTTCGCCGTCACGCGCGCCTGGAACGCCGCGCCCAACGACTTCTACGCGCATGACGGGGCGAATTACGTGGCCTGGGGCGACCCGCGCTGGATCGTCCCCGCCCTGCGGCGCCTCAAGGCGCGAGGCCGCGCCGATCTGATCGTCGTGAGCGTGCACGCCGGCACCGAGTACGCGGCGGAGCCGCCCGCGCACCTGCGGCGCTTCTTCGAAGAGCTCGTGGAAGCGGGCGCCGACGTCGTGCTCGCCCACCACCCGCACGTACTGCAGCCGGTAGTCTGGCACCGCGGGAAACCCATCGTGCAGTCCCTCGGTAACTTCATCTTTTCTCAGGTCGAGCCCTGGACGGAGCTGTCGGCCATTCTCCGCATCGATGTGCCGTCCCCCCCCGGCGGATCGCTGCTCGTGTCGGCCATCCCGGTCCGCGCCGGGCACCAGGCGCGGTTCGCGGATAGCGCCGCCGCCGACAGCATCCGGCGGCGCCTCAACCTCCCCCGTTCCCGGAAGGCGGGCACGATATGACGATTGCGACGTTGGGATTCCTGAAGAAGCTGCTCGACACCGCCGGCCCCTCGGGCTTCGAGCAGGCGCCGGCGCGGGTGTGGCGGGCGGAGGTGGAGGGCTTCGCCGACGAGGTCCGCGCCGACGTGCACGGCAACTCCGTCGCCGCGCTGAACCCCAAGGGCAAGCCGCGGCTGATGCTGGCGGGCCACATCGACGAGATCGGCATCCAGATCACGCATATCGACGACGAGGGCTTTCTCTATTTCAGCGGCATCGGCGGGTGGGACCCGCAGGTGCTGGTGGGCCAGCGCGTGCTGCTCCTGGGCCGCGGGGGGGGGGGGCCGGTGCGCGGCGTCATCGGGAAGAAGGCGGTGCACCAGATCAAGAAGGAAGACCTGCACAAGGCGTCCAAGGTGGACGACCTGTGGATCGATATCGGCGCGGTGAACAAGGGAGAAGCCGCCGAGCGGGTGCGCGTCGGCGACGCGGGGGTGCTGGACACCGCGGTGCAGGAATACCCGAACGGCCGAATCGTGTCACGCAGCATCGACAACCGCATCGGCGCCTACGTCGTGGCAGAGGCCCTCCGCCGCCTGTCGGCCGACCGCCCCGCGCACGCCGCGGTGTTCGCCGTTGCGACGACGCGCGAGGAAATCGCCTGGCAGGGCGGCGGCGCGCGCACCAGCGCCGCGGGCCTCGATCCGCAGGTGGCGCTGGTCGTGGACGTGACGCACGCGACCGACTACCCCGGGGCGGAGAAAAAGCAAACTGGCGACCACCGGCTGGGGGGCGGGGTGGTGCTGACGCGCGGCTCGTCGGTGAGCCCGGTGGTGTTCGACCTGCTGGTCGAGTGTGCGGACAAGGAGCAGATCCCCTACACGATCCAGGCGGCGCCGCACGACACCGGCACCGACGCCGATGCGATCTACAACGCGTTACGGGGGATCCCGACGGGTCTCGTCAGCGTGCCGAACCGCTACATGCACAGCCCGAACGAAATGGTGGCGCTGGAGGACTTGGACCGAGCGGCGCGGCTGCTGGCGGCGTTCGCGCGGCGGCTCGAGCCCGCGCAGGACTTCGTGCCGCGGTAGGCCTTCGCTTCTTCTAGAAGACGAGGTGCGCCGCCATCAGCTACGAGACCGGGATCCGTTTCTGCGGGTCGACGAACGGCAGAGGCGTGACCGTGGCGGTGCGCCATCCCCACTCGCTGGCCACCTTCACCATAGCGCCTGGTACGGCAAGTGGGGTCGGGAGCCAGCAGTAGCCAATGTTCTTCTTGAGCCTGGGAGAGTAGATCGCCGAGGTCACCCGTCCGACCTGTCGGCCCTCAACCTGTGCCGGCCACTTGGTGAAGTTCAGCGCCGGGAACGGGTCGCCGTCCAGCTCGACGCCCGCGATGCGGCGCGCCACGCCCCGGTCGCGGATACGCCGGAGTGCATCCAGCGCCACGCATTCGCCCGTCATGTCGAAATCCACCAGCCGTTCGAGCCCCAGTTCGAACGGGTTGTTCTCGTAGGTCATGTCGGCGCCCCAGTTGAAGATCCCGCCTTCGATCCGGCGGATGTCCGAGGGGCCGGTGGGCCGGATGTCGTAGGGCGCGCCGGCCTTCAGAATCCTGTCCCACAGCTCGGTCCCGCGCGACGGGTCGAGCAGATACACCTCATAGCCGATCTCGGCGGTCCAGCCGGTCCGCGTGACGATGACCGGGATCCCTGCGACCTGGGCCTCGCGAAAGAAATAGTACTTGAGGTCGAGGATCTCGTCCCCAAAGAGTGCGCGCACCACGTCGCGGGCCTTCGGCCCCTGGATCTGCAGCGGGTGTGCTTCCGCCTCTCGGATCTCAACGTCCAGGCCGGTCCTGGCCACGAGCCCTTTAGCGTAGAACAGGGCGTCGCTCGACGCCAGCGCGAACCAGAACCGGTCCTCGCTCATCCGGGTCATCACGGGATCGTTCAGGATGCCGCCGTCGGCCGCGCAGATGAGCACGTACTTTGCCTGGCCCACCGCGCAGCTGGACAAGTCCCGGGGGGTCATCAGCTGGGCCAATCGCAGCCCGTCTCGGCCCGATACCTCCAGGCACCGCTCCACTGCCACGTCCCAAAGCGTCACGTGTTTCAGCAGGTGCCAGTACTCGGTCTCGAAGTCGTCGTAGTGTGTGGGGAAGAGCATGTGATTGTAGTCGGTGTACCCCCGGGGACCGTGACGCTGTTCGGCTTCGTAGAAAGGCGAGCGGCGCAGGCGGGCGCCCCGCTGGACCAGGCTCATGTCGAACGGCGGCATTGGGAATCTCTTTCACAGTGTGGGTTCCGCATCAGCGGCCCGGCGCGTGAGCGGCAGGCGGCTCCCGCTTACGAAGCCGGCGCCCTCGTAGCCCTCGACCAGCGGGGCGTCGTCCATACCCCACGCTACTCCATCCGAAATGAACCGCTAGAGGTTACTTGCGCTTCAAGTCCCGTAACGCCGCCTGCGCGGCGGCGCGTACCTGCTTATCGCCGTCGGCCGCTAGGCCCTCGAGGGTGCCGACAGCCGCAGGCGTGGCCGCCAGTCGGAGCGCTTCGACGGCCGTGACGCGCAACGCGGCGGGCTTGCGGCCGAACAGCTTGCCGCCGGGCTGCGCGAACTTGATCAGGGCCTGCACCGCGTCCGGGCTGCCGATCCGGCCCAGCGCGAGCATCAACTCGCGCTCGACGGTCTCGTCCTCTTCTTCGCCCATCGCGACGACGAGCGGCATCGCGAGCGCGCTCGCCTTGCGGCCGCCCACGCCGAGCGCGGCCTGGATCCGTACCTCGGGAGACTTGTCCTTGAGCGCCCGCCGCAGCGGCTCCGCCGCGGAGCGCGAGCCGACTTTGGCGAGCGCGAGGGCGACGGCCTTGCGCACGCGCTCATCCTCGTGGTCGAGCTGGCGCGCGAGCGCCGGCACCGCCTCCTCAAGCCCCAGCTCGCCCATCAGCTCGGCCACATTGCGCACCACGAACCACTGGTGGTGGCCCAGCATATGCACCAGCTGATCGGTGCCTTCCGTCATTCCCGTAAGGGCCGCGAAGATGCCGCGCCGCTCGTCGATCGTGGGGGCGGCGACGAGGAGATCCAGCAGCACCTCGACGCCGTCCTCCCCGGCCCGCTTGAGCGCGACGAGCGCCGCGTCGCGGCTCGTAGGCGCTCCGGCCAGCTGGGCGATCCCCTCGAGCAGCGGCTTCGTGTACATCCGTTTGAGCGTGATCGAGTACTGCCGCCGCCGGCTTTCGTCGCCCACCGCCTGCTCCGCCCGCACGATCCCCGCTACGATCGCCAGCGCCTGCTCGACGCGGTTCGCCCCCATCGCGCTCTCGAGCTGGCGGCCGAGGGCCGCGAGGAGGTCGCCCACTTGCGGCCCCATCGGCTTGCGCTGCAGTTCCGCCAATAGATCCGTGGCGGAGCGGGAGGCGGCGGCGGCGGGAGCGAAGGCCGATGGGGCCTCTTCCGGCGGGGGAAGAGGCGGAGGGGGAGGCTGGACATCGCGCGAGACGATGGGCACGCCCGCCAGCGGCACCGAGACCACATCCTCCAGCTCGCCGCGCAGGATGCCGTCCGTCCCCAGGTCGAGCCGGGGGGCCGCCGACGCCTCGGGGACGATCGGCTCGGCGGCGAACGGCGGCTGGATCGCGACGGTGATGCGCTGGGCGCCGCTCGCGCGCAGCCGGGTGGGGACGTCGTCCTGGCCCGGCTGGTCGGCGAGCGCTCGGAGCAGCTCGTACATCTCGGTGAGCGGCGGGTCGGCTGGGATCTGAATCGCGCCCACGGCATGGAACTCGAGCCGCTGGGCGAGCGCCGCGTACGCCTCCCCCTCGAGCGGCGTCCCGTTGACCGCCACCCGGCCCCCGTCGACCGTGACCGTCGCGGGCTCGAGCTTGAGCTGCGCGACGAGCGCCCGGAACTGCGCCTTCTGGTCCTCCTTCGCGGCGGGGTCGCGAAACAGGTCCAGCGTGCGCGCGAACAGGATGGCGAACGTCTGGGGGACGATCATGGGGCGGGGGGAATCTAAAGCCCGGCGCGGCGCGGCGGCAACGCTTCCCGTCACGGGGAGCGGCGGCTAGAGTTACGTCATGATAACGACCGTGCTGCTCGTCACCGCGACGTTGGTCGCGCCCGCCACGCAGGACACCCTCTCCCGCGGCCTAAAGGACTCCCTGTCGGTCGCTGCCCGCCGCGTCCTCGCCGACGTGCGCTTCCTCGCCGACGACCGGCAGGAAGGCCGCGGCGTCGGAACCGCCGGCCTGGGGCGAGCCGGCGCCTACATTTGGGACGGCTTCGCGCGCGCCGGACTCCAGACGTCGTTCCAGGACTTCACGGTTCCTCCCGACGCCCCAGCGGTGCTGCACACGACGCTCGGCGGCACGGCCACCCGCAACGTGGTCGCGATCCTCCCCGGCGCCTCTCCCGCCCTGCGCGGCGAAGTCGTCGTGATCGGGGCGCACTATGACCACCTGGGCCTCGGCGGCTTCGGCGCCATGGACCCCGACTCGACCGGCCGCGTGCACAACGGCGCCGACGACAACGCCTCCGGCACCGCCGCGTTGCTCGAGATCGCCCGCCTGCTCGCCCACCGCCACCCCGCCCGGACCGTCGTGTTTGTCGCCTTCAGCGGTGAGGAGCTTGGCACACTCGGCTCGAGCTACTTCGTGCAGCACCCGGTGCCGCAACCGGTGGACTCGATCTACGCGATGCTGAACCTCGACATGGTGGGCCGACTCCGCGGCGCGCGGCTCCTGGCGCTCGGCGCAGCGACCGCGAAGGAGTTCCCCAGCCTCCTCGACTCCCTGAACTCCGGCGGCCACGTCCGCTTCGACCTGCGCGCCTCGGGCGACGGGTGGGGACCGAGCGACCACTCGGTGTTCTTCGCGGCCCGGCGGCCGGTACTGCACTTCTTCACCGACCTGCACGAAGACTACCACCGCTCCACCGACGACTGGGACAAGATCAACGCGGGCGGGATCGCGCAGGTGGCGCAGTTCGTCGCCGACCTGGCGTGGGCGCTCGCGACCCGCCCCGGCCCCCTCACCTTCGTGGACGCGCCCCGCCCGCCGGCGACCGCCGGCGGGTCGGGGTACGGCGCCTACCTCGGGACGATCCCCGACATGACGGGCTCGCCGGGGGGCGTGCGGATCACCGGCGTGCGCGCCGGCAGTCCCGCCGAGCAGGCGGGCCTCACGGCCGGCGACGTCATCACCGCCATCGGCGCGAAGGTCGTCGCCAACCTGTTCGACATGACCGATGCGCTGCGCAGCCATCAGGCGGGCGACACCGTCGTGATCGTCGTGCAACGGGCCGGCGCGGAGCAGCGTCTCACCGCGGTCCTGGGGAAGCGGGCGTCGTGACCGTCGTCTCCGAAACGGGGAAGATCGTCCGCGCGCTGCGCGCCGCCCATCTGCACGACACGAGCCGCCCGAGCCTGCTCCAGATGGCGTGCGACCGCATCCGGGCGCTGGGCACGCCCTACACGTCGGTGTACGCGTACATGCTGCACGACACCGAGTTGGCGCTCGAGGCCCACGCGGGGCGCGACACCGAGCATACGCGGATCCCCGTCGGCGTGGGTGTTTGCGGCACGGCGGTGGCCACGAAAGCGGACCAGAACGTCCCCGACGTCGGCGCCGCGGGCAATTACCTCGCGTGCAACGCCTTCACCAAGTCCGAGCTGGTCGTGCTGATCCGCCGCGGCGATCACATCCTCGGCCAGATCGACGTCGATTCGGACGTGCCCGCCGGGTTCGGCGAGAAGGAATACGCCGAGGTGAAGGAAATCGCCGACGCCCTGGCGGTGCTGCTGTAGCACCTCCCCTCTTCACGCGCCGCGTGGGCGCCGGACCGCTCGTCGTGGTGCTGCACGGCGGCCCCGGCGCCCACCACGACTACTTGCTCCCGCAGTACGACCTCCTAGCCCGCCCTAAAGGACTTCCTGACGGTCGCGGCCGCGAGCTGTTCTACTACGACCAGCGCGGCGGCGGGCGCTCGCCCGCCCCCCGCGAGACGCCGGTGGGCTGGCGGGAGCACGTCGCCGATCTCGAGGCGATGCGTATCTCGCTCGCGCTCGAGCGGCTCACGCTGTGCGGCTACTCCTGGGGCGGGCTGCTCGCCCTCCTCTACCTGCTCGAGCACCCCGAGCGCGTCGAGCGCCTGGCCCTCGTCTCCCCCGCCTCACCGACCGTAGCCTATCGGCGGCAGTTCGAGGAAGAATTCGCGCGCCGCATGGCGGCGCCGGAGGTCGTGCGGGCGCGCGAGGAGCTGCGGGCCAGCGGGCTGGGCGAGAAGGACCCCGCCGCCTACCAGCGCCGCGCGTTCGAGCTGTCGGTGGCCGGCTACTTCCACGACTTCCGGGACGCGAAAAGCCTCACCGCGTTCCGCGTGAACGCGCGGACCCAGCAGGCCGTCTGGGACAGCCTCGGCGAGTACGATCTGCGAGACCGGCTACGTGCCCTACGCCCGACGCCCCACGCCCTGATTCTCCACGGCACGTTCGATCCGATCCCGATCGCCGGCTCGCGCGAGCTCGCGCGGCTCTTGGGCGCCGACTTGGTCGAGCTCCCCGTGGGGCATTGCCCCCACGTCGAGGCCACCGACGCATTCGTGCGCGCGTTGGACGAGTTCCTGCCCAAGCAATGAGGCCTACCCCCTTCGAGCTCGCGTTCCGCGACCTCGCCCGCGAGCGGTTTCCGGCCATCGCCCAAGTGCTCGCCGAGGGCGCCCTCTCCTCGGCCGATCGCGACCGCTTCATGCTGCTCGAACCCGTGGGCCGTTTGCTGCGCGAGATCGCGCCGGACGGCACCGGTCCCGACGCGCTCGAGGCCCACATGCTGATGCTGCACCACGCCTACCGCCACTGGACCGGGGGCGGCTGGGTGTACCGCATCGGAGAGCCGGCGCTGCGGCGCGCGGCGGGGGGCGCATCCATCTCCTCACACATCCCGCATCAGGCGCTCTACCTGCAGCTGCCCGAGTTGCGGGTGTGGGGGACCCCGACGGAGGACGCGGCCGAGCCGCTCGACGGGGTGTTCGTCAGCGAAACGGCTGTGCCGGGGAGCATCGCGGTGCTCGGCATCTTCGGGATGCGCGAGGGGCGGCCGGGGTTCAGCGCGGTGGGTCTGGAGGCCCGAGCCGATACCGACGATCCAACGCGCAGCGAGATCGAGATCGCGGCCGCGCGCGAGGATGGGAGCGAGCGATTCAGTCCGACGCTCGCCGGCGGCGCGCAGGCGGGCCTCTACTCGCTCGCGAACGCAGGGGAGCTCCTCCTTCTCACGTGTCGCTTGCTGGCTCTGCTGCCGACGACCCGGGAAACGGGAAACGCGCAGCGGGAAACGTTGGAGCAAGTCGTCTCCGTGGACTAGGGGCGCGTCGCGTTTCCCGTTTCCCGTTTCCCGTGTTACGATTGCCTCATATGGACAAGCTCGCCGTCCGGTCCGTCCTCGAACACATCGCCGCGTTTCTCGAGCTCAGAGGGGACAACGCCGCGCGCGTCCGCCTCTATCAGAACGCGGCGCGGGCGGGAGTGCGCGGCGACGCTCCGGCGGAACTGCGGGACGTGATGCGCGAACTCGCCGCCACGGGCCGGTCGAGCACCCTCGACGAGCTACGCGAGCAGATCCCCCCCGGGCTCGTCGAGATGCTGGGCATCCCCGGGCTGGGCATCGCGAAAGTGCGCCAGATCCACGAACGGCTCCACATCGAGTCGCTGGCCGAGCTGGAGGACGCCGCCCGAGACGGCCGCCTCGCCGCCCTGCCCCGCTTCGGACGGAAGACCGCGGAGAACGTGCG
>Ga0326597_10009941_pt1 | contig 12704 bp, 11 predicted proteins | sample RVTome_12_FD_203789 | JGI IMG/M metagenome (GOLD analysis project Ga0326597, IMG submission 203789) | Soil microbial communities from uranium-contaminated site in the Upper Colorado River Basin, Wyoming, United States - RVT100D185 | ecosystem: Environmental > Terrestrial > Soil > Contaminated >... | reverse complement strand
CCGGAGGCCGGCGAGGTCGCGCGGCGCTGCCGAGCCGGCGATGACGCGGCCGACGATCCGCTCGAGGTCCGGCAGGTCGCGCAGGAGGTCGCGGACGTTGGCGCGGCGCATGCCGTCGGCGACGAAGACCTCGACGCGATCGAGGCGCTCGTTGATCGCGGCAACGTCGATCAAGGGCTGGCCGAGCCAGCGGCCGAGGAGGCGGCCGCCCATCGCCGTCCGGGTCGCGTCGATCACCTCGATCAGCGAGCCCTGGCGCGAGCCGTCCCGCAGCGAGCTGAAGAGCTCGAGGTGGCGGCGGGCGTTCGCGTCGAGGACGAGGAAACGGGCCGGGCTGAAGACGCGCAGGTCGCGGACGCTCTGGAGCGCGGCGCGCTGGTTCTCGCTCAGGTAGGCGAGCACGGCGCCGGCGGCGGCGACGGCGCTCTCTTGGCCGCGCAGGCCGAAGCTGTCGAGCGAGGCGACGCCGAAATGGCCGCGCAGCAGGCGGTCGCCCTCGCCGACCGCGAAGCGGCGCGGGTCGAGCTCGGTGCGGCGCTCGTCGAAGGGCGGTGGCAGGTCTTGATTCGGCGCGACGAGGACTTCGGCCGGCGCGAGGCGGGCGAGCTCGCTCGCGAGATCGTCCGCGGCGACCGTGGCGACCCCGAACTCCCCTGTTGTTATGTCAATATATGCGAGGCCCTGCCCTTCCGTCCGCGGCGGCGCCAGCGCGGCGAGGTAGTTGTTGGTCGCGGCGCTGAGGAGCGCCTCCTCGACGACGGTGCCGGGCGTCACGACCCGGATGACCTCGCGCCGGACGAGGCCCTTTGCCTGCTTCGGATCCTCCGTCTGCTCGCAGATCGCGACCTTGAAGCCGCGGCCGACGAGCTTGCGGAGGTGGGTCTGGAGGGCGTGGTGGGGCACGCCGGCGAGGGGGACGCGGAGGTTCTTGCCCATCGGCTTCGAGGTCAACGTTATGTCGAGCTCTCGGGCGACGAGCTTGGCGTCGTCGTCGAAGGTCTCGTAGAAGTCGCCGAGGCGAAAGAAGACGATCGCCTGGGGAAAGCGGCGCTTGATATCGAGGTACTGGCGGCGGATCGGCGTCGTCGTCATCGGCGGGGCGCGGCGAGTGCGAACATCTGCCCTAGTCTAAGCGATCGGCCGACGGCCGTCAGCGATCAGACGTCGAAGTAGAGGCGCAGCGTGTTATCCATGCCGCCGGGGCGCCTACTTTTAGCGCTCCGCCGGCTGTACGGAGACGGGCTCCGGCGCCGGCCCGAGGCCCGCCTCGAAGCGATCGACGATCCGGACGGCGGCCGGCGCGATCTCGCGGCAGGCGTCGCAGCGGACGCAGAGGGCGTCGTCGATCACGTAGGCGTCGTCCCTGAGGCTGATCGCGGCCGTGGGGCAGTAGTCGGCCGCCTTCGCGAGGTCGCCATCCTGGCCGGCGATCTCGTAGCGGACGAGGCCCTTGCAGACCTGCGTCGGGCAGCGGCGGCCGTAGATGTGCTCGTTGAGCTCTTCTGTGAACCAGTCGAGGGCGTTGACGATGACGGACGGAGCGAACTGGCCATGGAAGCAGTTCGAGTAGCGCAGGGTATCGGCGATCAGGCGAAACTTGCCGACGTCGGACTGGCGGCCGCCGCCGCGCTGGATGCGGCGCAGGATCTCGACCATACGCTGGGTGCCACCGTGACAGGTGGTGCAGCGGCCGCAGGACTCGTCCTCGATGAACCACTCGAACTGGGCGCAGAGGTCGACGACGCAGGCGGAGTCATCGAGGAAGACGAAGCCGCCGCCGCCGAGGCCGATCGCGCCGCCCTCGCGGAAGGCCTCGGGCTCAATCGCCAGGTCGAGGACGAACTCAGGCAGCACGCCCAGCAGAGGACCGCCGGGTTGCAGTGCTTTGAAGCTACGGCCGGCGGGCGCACCGCCACCGCATTGCTCGTAGACCGCGCGCGCCTTAGTGCCGAACGGCAGCTCGAAGCAGCCGACGCGTTGAACCTGACCGGAAAGCGTAAAGAGCATGGTGCCCGGGTTGCGCTCCGTCCCGACTTCGACGTACTTCTCGACGCCGTGGCGCATTATCCAGGTGGCGCTGTGATAGCTGCCGACGTTATTGACGTTCGAGCCCTGGCCGAAGACGCCGGAAGCTGCCGGAAACGGCGGCCGCAGCTTCGGCATGCCGCGCGCGTCCTCGATCGAGGCGATGAGGCCGGACTCCTCGCCGCAGACGTAGCTGCCGGCGCCGCGCACGACTTTGAGGTCGAAGGCGAAGTCGCGGCCGAGGACGCTATCGCCGAGAAGACCACGCTCGCGTGCCTGCTCGACCGCCGCCTCCATGCGCTCCACGGCCAGCGGGTACTCATCGCGGATGTAGACGTAGCCGCGCTCGGCGCCGCAGGCCCAGCCGCCGATCGCCATGCCCTCGATCAGGGCGTGGGGGTCGCTCTCCATCGTCATGCGGTTAACCCAGGCGCCAGGGTCGCCCTCGTCGGCGTTGCAGACCATCGCCTTCGGCGTCGCCGCGGAGGTGCGAAGGAAGTCCCACTTGCGGCCGGTCGGAAAGAAGCTGCCGCTGCGACCCAGAAGCTTGGATCCAGTTACCTCGGCGATGACCTCCTCCGGCGTCATGCCGAGGGCGCGCTCGAGGCCGGCGTAGGCGCCGCGAGCGATCGCGTCGTCGATGCTCTCGGGGTCGATCAGGCCCATGTCGCCCATGAGGCGCCGCTCCTGGATCGCCCACCAGGGGTGATCGTCCATGCGCCGCAGGCCCTCAGCGCCGCTGAGAGCGCCGAGGAGCCAGGCGTTATCGAGCTCGCCGCGCTCGAGGACGGCTGCGACGAAGTCAGCAGCGCTTTCGGCCTCGACGCGCTGATAAAGGACGCGGGCACCAGGAGCCTGCCCTGAGCCTGTCGAAGGGGGCAGCGCGAGCGCGATGGTGGGGCCGGCGAAGGAGAGGCCGTTGCCGCCGACCGCGATGACGTCGGCGTCGAGGCCGCGGGCGGCCACGGCCTCGCGCAGGGCGGCGAGCGTCGCGCGGGCGCCGATGGCGATGGTCGAGGTGTCTACGGCGACGGCGAGGCGAGGACGGTCGTGCGCCTCGAGGCGAAGACGGGCCGGCTCCGCCGCGGCGACGAGCTCGGCGTAGCCGGGCATCAGAGGCTCGTGGCGCTCTTCAGCCGGCGCGCGAGATCGACCGTCGTCGCCGCCGTCAGGGGGCCGACGACCTCGCCGTCGACCCAGACCTGGGGGGCGTTGTCGCAGGTGCCGTTGCACTGGCCGAGGTGGAGACCGAGGCGGTTGTCGGCGCTGCTCTCGCCCATGGCGCAGCCGAGGAGGCGCTCGAGGACGAGGCGAACGTTCTCGCCGCCCTTGATATAGCAGGCGGGGCCGCTGCACCAGGAGACGAGGGTCTCAGGCGGCGGCGTGAGGCGGAACTCGGAGTAGAAGGTCAGGGCGCCGTAGACGCGCGCCTCCGGCAGGCGCAGCTTGCGCGAAACGGCGCCGATCGCGGCGGCGGGTACGTAGCCGTAGCGGTACTGGACGCGGTGCAGGGCCTCGAGGAGGTCGCCCTCGCCGGGAGCGAGGCCGTCGAGCAGGGCCGTGACCTCGAGTGCCGCCTCGTTAACATCGCCGCTGCCGCGAAAGCTGGTCACGAATCTACTATAGATGCGGCGCAAGAGACGGTAAAGCGCGGTGGGGCGACGAGCCGGAGGCTCGCTCTCTAGTCAGTGGCGATGACGGGCGCCGAGCGCCCCCAGTCCGCGACCGCCATGCGGGCGACCGCGTCGCCCATGCGGATCGAGTAGTTCTGGCCGCGGTCCTCGGGGTAGATCTGCTGCATATTGGCGAGGTAGAGGCCGGGCACGGGCGTGCGGTGGTCGGGCAGGTCGTCGCGGTAGTGGCGGCGGATGACCGGCTGGGCGTTGGGGCCCTTGAAGACCCAGCGGTCGACGATCCAGTCGCGGCTGAAGCGCCGGTTGAGCTTCTCGAGATGGGGCAGGTAGAGGTCGTCGAGCTCCGCGTCGGAGAGGCTGAACCAGGGATGGTTCGGCGTCAGGTAGTTCGAGAGGTAGACGAGGTTGAGGCCGCCGTAGCGCTCCTTGTCGATGAGGTTCGTGTGCTCGATCAGGGCGATGAACGGCGTCTCCTCGTCGCTGATGTTGAGCCAGTAGATCGGCGAGAGCGACTCCTTCAGCGCAAGGACGTAGCAAAGGGCCCACTGCCAGCGCGCCGCCGTCACCCGACGCTCGTACTCGGCGCCTAAGTCCGGCGCCAGCGGCAGGAAGCGCTCCGACGGCACGCAGGCGATCACGGCGTCGGCCGGCCACTGACGGCCGTCGCCGAGGCGCAGGCCGCTGGCGCGGCCGTCCCTGGTCTCGACCTTCGCGACCGGCTGCGAGGTCTCGACCTGGACGCCGCCGTCGCGGACGCGGCGCTCGAGCTCGCGGATGTAAACGCCGAAGCTGCCGTTCAAGTAGCCGAGCTTCTCCTTCTGCTGGGGGCCGGCGCCGCGGGAGGCGAAGCGGAGGTGGATCTTGCTCCAGAGCCAGGCCATCGCTACCTCTTCCGCCTGGTCGGCGAACTTGCCCCGCAAAAGCGGCCCCCAGATCACGTCGAGGCCGCGCTGGCCGACGTTGCGGCGCAGCCACTCCCAGGCCGTCACCTCCTCGAAGCGGTGCCACTCCTTCTGGCGGCGCAGGTAGAGCCCGACGAGGCCGAGGCGAACGCGGTCGATCAGGGGCAGGGGCTTGAAGCGCAGCAGGTCCATCGGCGTGACGAAGTCCCAGATCCGGCCGCCGTGGAAGAAGCCGACGTTCGAGTCGTTCCAGACGAGCTGGTCGCCGAAGCCGAGCTCGTTTATCAGATCGATGATCGTCGTATCGGTCGTGAAGATGTGGTGGTAGAAGCACTCCAAGGGCTCACCGCCGGCGTCGAAGGTGCGGACGAGGCCGCCGAGCGCCGGCGACGCCTCGAAGAGGCCGACCGCGTGGCCGTCTTGCATGAGCCGGTAAGCGGCCGTGAGGCCGGCGACGCCGCCACCGACGATCGCGACCCTCATTCGAGCGCCCCTTCGGTCAGCGGCAACGGCTCGGCCGGCGGCGGTCGCGAGATGCCGAGGATGTCGTTGAGCGAGAGCCGGGCGAGCCAGAGGAGGCTGAAGCCGACGATGATCACCGGCCCGAGCAGAAGGACATGGAGGACGATGGCGTAGGCGGAGGCGGCGGCGCTGCCGACGCTGAAAAAGGCGAGCACCCTCTGCGTCGCCAGCTCGAAGGGGCCGATGCCGCCCGGCGAGGGGAGGATCGTCAGCGCCAGGTTCGCCGCGGCGGCGATCAGGAGATAGACGTGGAAGCCGACGTCGAGGTCGAAGGCGAGGCCGACGAGCCAGTACATCGCAGCCTCGACCAGCCAGGAGGCAAGGGAGAGCAGCGCCGCCTGGAGCATGACCATGGGGCTGCGAATCGCGACGAGGCCGGATAAGAAGGCGTCGATCAGATTCTCGACCCTTGCTGTGACGCGGTCGGGCAGGAAGGCGGCAAGGGAGAGCACGAGATGCCGCGCCCGCGCCGGCGAGAAGGCGAGCGCCACTAAAACGGCGGTGCCGCCGGCGAAGACGAGCGCCGTGAGGGCGCCGATGCCCTGGACGGCAGCGCCGGCGCCGGAAAAGGCGGTCACGGCGGCGAGGATCGCCACGAGCGTGAGGCCGTCGAAGATGCGGTCGACGGCCACCGTCCCGAGGGCGGCCGACTTGCTCAGCGACTCGCGCTGGCCGACGAGATAGGCGCGGACCAGCTCGCCGATGCGGCCGGGCACGACGTTGTTGGTCATGAGGCCGATGAGGACGACGGGGTAGAGACGGGCGGTCGAGACGTCGCCGACCGGCCGCAAGAGCAGGCGCCAGCGCAGCGATCGCAGCCAGAAGCCGGCGAAATAGAGGGGGACGGCCGCGAGCGCCAGGCGGTAGTCGGCGACTTTGAAGGCATCGTAGATCTCGCCGAAGTCGGTCCGGACGAGAAAGACCGTCAGGAAGGTCAGGCTGATGGTCAGCCCGAGCCAGAAGCGCTTGCGGCGTAGCAATCCGGCCTCCGAGCCAGCAATTCGATCTCGAATGATACGGCCCTCAGTATAATCACGGCTATCCGGCGGCGCTTCTGTAGCGAGTTGACAGCCGAATTGGCCCCGATATGATGAGCTCACCCAGGTTCCAGGAAGGAGGCCCCAGCATGGCAATTCGCGGCTACGTCCTCATAGAGGCGGAGGTTGGCCGGTCGAAAGGCGTCGGCGAGGCCGTCCTCGCCTTGAAGCACACGGACGCGAAGGTGGTCAGCGTCGACACCGTGACCGGTCCCTACGACGTCATCGTTCAGATGGAGGCGGACGACCTGGACAAGCTGGGCAACTTCATCACGGACGGCATCCAGCGCATCGAAGGCGTGCAGCGCACGACCACCTGCCTCGCGGTCCGGCTGAGCTAGAGAGCGCCGCCGCCGCCGCCATGAATGTCGAGGCCATGATCAGCGTCGAGGAGGCGCGGGCGCGCATCCTCGCGGTCGTCGAGCGCCTGCCTGCGGAGACGAAGGCCCTGGCCGAGGCCGGCGGCCAGGTGCTCGCCGCAGACGTCGTCTCGCCCCTGACGATCCCGCCCCTGGATAACACGGCGATGGACGGCTACGCCGTGCGCGGCGCCGACACCGCGGCGGCCTCGGAGGCGGCGCCGGTCCGCCTGCGCGTCATCGGCGAGGTCGCCGCCGGCTATATCTACCCGGGCACCGTCGGCCCCGGTGAGGCGGTGCGGATCATGACCGGCGCGCCGCTGCCGCGCGGCGCCGACGCCATCGTCCCCTTCGAGGAGACGGACGAGCCGCCGGGCCGCGCCTTCGGCGCTTTCGCCAAGGGCCGCGACGCCGTCGGCGTCCTGAAGGCGGCGGCGACGGGCGCCAACGTCCGTAAGGCCGGCGAGGACGTGGCCGAGGGCAGCCTCGTCCTGACGGCCGGCACGGCGCTCGGCGCGGCCCAGCTCGGCGTCCTCGCGTCCCTCGGCAAGGCGAAGGTCTCTGTCTACCGGCGGCCGGTCGTCGCCATCCTCTCCACCGGCGACGAGCTCCTCGACGCCGGCCAGCCCTACGAGGCGGGCCACATCTACGACAGCAACGCCGCCAGCATCGCCGCCCTGGTGACGGAAGCGGGAGGGATACCGAAGCGCCTGGGGATCGCCCGCGACACGGTCGAGGACCTGACGGCGAAGATCCACGCCGCTCTCGACGCCGACCTGATCGTCACCTCAGCCGGCGTCTCTCGCGGCGACTACGACATCGTCAAGGACGTGCTCGTCCGCGAGGGCGAGGTCGACTTCTGGACGGTGCGGATGCGCCCCGGCAAGCCGCTCGCCTTCGGCGTCTTCCCGGCGGCGGGCGGCCGGCGCATCCCCCACATTGGCCTGCCGGGCAACCCGGTGAGCGCCATGGTGACGTTCGAGCTCTTCGGCCGGGCGGCGATCTTCCAGATGATGGCGAAGCAGGGCTGGCAGCGGCCGTCCCTGCGCGTGACGCTCGAAGAGCGGCTGGTCAACACGGACCCGCGCCGCTTCTACGCCCGCGCCATCGTCCGCGAGCGCGACGGCCGCTTCTACGCCTCGCTCACGGGGCCGCAGGGCTCCGGCATCCTCACCTCGATGGCGCTGGCGAACGCCCTCGTCGTCTGCCCCGAGGACCTGACCGGCCTCGACGCCGGCGCCGAGGCGGACGCGATCATGCTCGGGCCGCTAGTCAAGGAGTAGCAGCCGCCAAAACCTCGCCGCGAAGCTACTGAGACTCCACCAGTTAATCTGCCTGAAACCAATGCGTATGTGCCTGACTTCCGTATCCATTTCATAGCGAGCGACGCTAATCGGGCTCCTAGACCACGCGTCGGTTTTCTTGGCTCTCGGGCCTCCGTAGACGCGGTCGTAATCGGCTAGGCTCAAGAGGTACATATCTGCCGCGATCCCGGTCGCCACGTACACGCTGGCCATGGTTCACAGGCGAATTTTCGCGGTCTCGCGCTTCAGCTCGAAAGAGATTCTCATGCTCGGCATCAGCGCCGGCGTTGCGCGTTCGCGACTTGACCGATATACCGAGGCGTTTGTTCGTGGCCGGATGCCGGTGTGATCCACAAGCGTTAGCTCGAACCCCGAGCGAGATAGCCAGTTGCAGATAAAAGGCGCGTGCTCTTCGAGATCTCCATCTCGGCGTTCAGCTAGCTAAGCAGCTCGTCGAGGACGGCCTCGACGACGGCGGCGGGCACGTCGTCGCGGACGACGGGGCGGCCGACAGTCTCGAGCAGAACCCAGCGCTGGCCGCCGGCGACGACCTTCTTGTCGAGGGCGAGGGCGGCGACGATCCGCGCCCGGTCGAGGCCGGGCGGCGGCCGCAGCGGCAGGCCGGCGCGCTCGATCAGGCGGTTCTGGCGCTCGACCAGGGCCGGCGGCGTCAGGCCGATGCGCGCGCCGATCGCCCCTGCCGCGACCATGCCGATGCTCACGGCCTCGCCGTGGAGCAGGGCCGCGTAGCCGCCCGCCGCCTCGAAGGCGTGGCCCAGCGTGTGGCCGTAGTTGAGGAGCTCGCGGACGCCGCCCGTCTCGCGCTCGTCCTCGCCGACGACGTCGCCCTTGATCCGGACGTTGCGGCCGATGACCGCGGTCGTCAGCCCCGGCTCGAGGGCGAGGAGGTCGTCGAGGCGTGTTTCCAGGAGGTCGAGCAGGTCCGCATCGCGGATCAGGGCGTGCTTTATCGCTTCGGCGAGGCCCTCGACGAGGGCGCGACGCGGCAGCGTCCTCAGGGTCGCGACGTCGGCGACTACCGCCTTCGGCTGGTTGAAGAGGCCGACGATGTTCTTGGCGCCGGCCTGGTTCAGCGCCGTCTTGCCGCCGATCGCCGCGTCGACCATCGCCAGGAGGCTGGTCGGCGCCTGGACGTAGGGCAGGCCGCGCAGATAAGTCCCGGCGACGAAGCCGGCGAAGTCGCCGACGACGCCGCCGCCGAGGGCGACGACGACGTCGCGGCGCTCGGCCCGCTGCGACGCGAGCCAGTCGTAGGCGCGGCCGGCCTCGGCGAGGCTCTTGCTGGCGTCGCCGGGCGGCAGAGTAAAGGCCGCGGTCTCGAGGCCTTGGCCACGCAGGCTGGCGGCGGCCGTCTCGCCCCAGGTCGAGAGGACATTGGCGTCGCTTATCAGGAAGGCGCGACGGGCGCCGGTCGCCCGCTTCGTGTACTCGCCGAGGCGCTCGAGGGCGCCCCAGGCGACGTAGGCGGGGTACTCGCCACCGGCCGTGCGGACAAGCGTGGTCGCGCCGGGCGCATCCGTGATCTGAGGCAGCCAGGGCGGCGACTGAGTCAGGGCAACGGTGCGGCCCGACCTCTCGAAGGCGCGCTCGCCGTAGAGCTCGTAGAAGCGCACGACCTCGTCCGCTACTTCAGCGGGTGAGAGGTAGTCCGTGCTGATCACGGCGTCGGCGAGGGCGTAAACGGCGGCGCGGCGGGCCTTGAGGCGCCGGATCCGGGCGGCCGGATCGAGGCCGGCGAGCAGTGGCCGCTCGGCCGTGGTGGCAGCGGCGAGGCGGTCGACTACGGTCTCGACGGCGACGTCCAGGCAGATGACGATGCCGGCCTCGACGATGGCGCGTCGCGTCGACTCTTCGAGACCGCCGCCGCCGCCGGCAGCGACGACGATGCGCTGCCGCGGCCGCAGGGCCTCGAAGATCGCCATCTCGCTGGCCCGGAACGCCGCCTCGCCATCGCTCTCGAAGATCTCGCGCACGCTTCGGCCCGCTGCCGCCTCGATCAGGTCGTCGCTGTCGACGGCCTGCCAGCCGAGGCGCTTGGCGACGAGCCCGGCGACCGTCGATTTGCCGCTGCCGGAGAAGCCGGTGAGGGTGATGCGCAGCGGTGACGTCATCCGAAGGCGGACGGCTGGTCGCCGCGCGGGCCGATCGTCTCCCGGTAGGCCTCGAAGTTGCGCAGGGTCTCGCGCAGGTGGTCGCCGCCGAACTTCTCCAGCACCGCGTCGGCGAGAGTGAGGGCGACCATCGCCTCGCCGATGACGCCGGCGGCCGGCACGACGCAGACGTCGGCCCGCTCGTAGAAGGCGGGCGTGAGCTCGGCCGTGATCAGGTCGGCGGTCGGCAAGGGGCGCGGCAGGGTCGAGATCGGCTTCAGGGCGCCGCGGATGACGACCTCCTCGCCGTTGGTGACGCCGCCCTCGAGGCCGCCGGCCCGGTTCGAGGCGTGACGCCAGGGGCGCTCCGGCCCCCACTCGGCCCGCGGCAGGATCACGTCTTGGACCTCGGAGCCGGGCAGGCGCGCCGCCGTGAAGCCGCCGCCGATCTCGACGCCCTTGACGGCCTGCATGCTCATGACCGCCTGGGCGAGGCGGCCGTCGAGCTTGCGGTCCCACTGGACGAAGCTGCCGAGGCCGATCGGCACGCCGGTAGCGCGCACCTCGAAGATGCCGCCGACCGTGTCGAGGCCCTCGCGGGCGGCGTCGATCCGGGCCATGATCTGGGCTTCGACCGAAGCGTCGGCGCAGCGCACCGGCGAGGCCTCGACCTGCGCCCAGTCCGGCGGCTCCGGCGGCCGCGCCTCGATCTCGCCGACGGCGATGGTGTGGCTGTTGATCGTCAGGCCGAGCTCCTCGAGGAAGCGGCGGCCGATCGCGGCGGCGGCGACCCGCGCCGTAGTCTCGCGAGCGCTGGCGCGCTCGAGGACGGGCCGGACGTCGTCGAGGCCGTACTTCACGGCGCCGGCGAGGTCGGCGTGGCCGGGGCGCAGCGCCGTCAGGCGCTCGACTGCCTCGTCGATCGGCTCGACGGCCATGCGCTTGCTCCAGCCGGCGTTCTGGTAGTCGCGGTTCTCGATCCGCATGCCGATCGGGCCGCCGAGCGTGCGGCCGTGGCGGACGCCGCTGACGATCTCGGCGCGGTCGGTCTCGATCTGCTGACGCTGGCCGCGGCCGTAGCCCGCCTGACGGCGGCGCAGGTGGCCGGCGATGTACTCCTCGCTGATCGCGAGGCCGGCGGGCACGCCCTCGACGATGACGAGGAGGCCCTTGCCGTGCGACTCGCCGGCGGTAAGGAAACGAAAGTGCATGCCTCAGGCCCTCCTCATCGCCTCGTCCTGCCAGGGCAGGGGCTCGATCGCCATTAGCCTGCCGTCGTCCGCGGCCGCGAAGCGCCCGGCCGTTAGCTCGACGAAGTCCGGCGCCGCGGTCTCCTCCCAATCGATGTGCTCGACCTGGCGCCGCTCGACGCGGGTGCTGAGGACGCAGAGCGCGTCCGCCCGGCCGCTCTCGCCGCGAAAGGAAGTGTATACGTCGATCTGGACGCGGTCGAGCTTCAGGTTCGGCACGTCGTAAAGGGCCATCTCGGCCAGCTTCATCGTGATCTTCATCCCCTCGGCCAGGGGGCTGCTGGTCTCGACGCGGCGGCCGTCGACGATGGCGGACTCACCCTCGGCGCTGCAGCTCAGGCGCGTGCCGGTCGCGTCGACGTCGACGATCACCGCCGTCTGGACGCCGTGCCAGAGGAGGGCCGGCGTGCCGCGCGGCACCCGCTCCGTGTGCCAGCTCTCGACCTCGGCTTCGAGGAGCTGGCGGATCGCGTCGACGTCGCCGGCGGCGACGAGGCCGCGCCAGTGCATCTGCGCCCGTGTCTCCTGGACGATGGCGTAGGCGATGAACAGGACGATGAGGAGGATGATCAGGATGCCCCACTCCATGGCCTACTCCATCGCCGCCAGGGCCGCACGGGCGGCGTCTCGCATTACCCCGACCGGCGGCTCGCGGCCGGTCCAGATCCGCACCGCCGCCGCCGCTTGGAGGACGAGCATCTCGAGGCCGCCGATCGGCCGGCCGCCCGCCTCTCGCGCCTGGCGCAGGAAGGCGGTCTCCGCCGGGTTGTAGATCAGGTCGTAGGCCCAGGCGCCGGCCGGGATCAGATCCTCCGGCAGGGGCGACAGGCCCTCGGTCTCGGTGCGGCGCATGCCGACGGTCGTGCAGTTGACGATCAGGCCGGCGGCGGCGCAGGCGGCCTCGAGATCGTCGTGGAGCGTGATCGCTTCGACGGAGATGCCGCGGCTATCGAGAGAGGCGATGAAGGCGGCCACATTCTCGGGCGAGCGCCCGGCGACGGCCACCGAGGCTACGCCTGCCTCGATCAGCGCGTAGGCGACGGCGCGGGCGGCGCCGCCGTTGCCGATGAGGACGACGCGCAGGCCCGCCGGCCGGCAGCCGGCCGCCGCCAGCGACTGGAGGAAGCCGGCGTGGTCCGTGTTGTGGCCGACGAGGCGGCCGTCGTCCTCCTTCGAGATGCAGTTCACGGCGCCGATCATCGTCGCCGTCGGGTCGACGGCGTCGAGCAGGGGGAGGACGGCGCTCTTATGGGGCACCGTGACGTTCAGGCCGAGCATAGGTGGCTCGCGCAGGCGGGCAATCGCCGCCGGCAGGGCCTCGGGCGGCGTGCTCCAGGCCTCGTAGCTCGCCTCGATGCCCAGCGCCGCGAAGGCGGCCCTGAAGATCGCCGGCGAGATCGAGTGGCCGACCGGGTGGCCGATCACGCCGAGCCGCATTTGCGCTTGCTCTCGCTCTTGCTTTTGCTTCTGCTTCAGAGGCCACGCCCCTTCCGGCAGAGGTCTGCGACCTCTAGCGCTGAAATATCGCGACGTTGCGCTGGTGCTCCTCAAAGGTCTCGG
>Ga0326597_10009940_pt1 | contig 12705 bp, 25 predicted proteins | sample RVTome_12_FD_203789 | JGI IMG/M metagenome (GOLD analysis project Ga0326597, IMG submission 203789) | Soil microbial communities from uranium-contaminated site in the Upper Colorado River Basin, Wyoming, United States - RVT100D185 | ecosystem: Environmental > Terrestrial > Soil > Contaminated >... | reverse complement strand
CCGGGTGACAACGTGTCGATCACGGTGCAGCTGATCCAGCCGATTGCGATGGAAGAGGGGCTGCGCTTTGCGATCCGCGAGGGCGGCAAGACGGTGGGCGCCGGCGTGGTCGCGAAAGTCATCGAGTAAATTAAACATGGCAACTGTAAAGAGTCAAAAGATCCGTATCCGCCTCAAGGCGTTCGACTACCGTCTGATCGACCAGTCGGCGCTCGAAATCGTCGAAACCGCGAAGCGTACCGGTGCAGTGGTCAAAGGCCCGGTGCCGCTGCCGACGCGCAAGGAGCGATTCGACGTGCTGCGTTCGCCGCACGCGAACAAGACTTCGCGCGACCAGTTCGAGATCCGCACGCACCTGCGGCTGATGGACATTATCGATCCCACCGACAAGACGGTCGATGCGCTGATGAAGCTCGACCTGCCGGCGGGAGTGGACGTGGAAATCAAGTTGTGATTTTTTTGCCGGCCAATTGAAGTCGGCACCTACCCGAGGCTTTAATGCCGAGGGTTGGTTAAACCCAACAAAGGGTAATAACATGAGTTTAGGATTAGTCGGTCGCAAGATCGGCATGACGCGCGTTTTCACCGACGATGGCGATTCGATTCCGGTGACCGTAGTCGATGTGTCGAACAATCGCGTGACCCAGATCAAAACGCCCGAGACCGATGGCTATTGCTCGATCCAGGTCGCCTACGGCAAGCGCCGCGCGCGCCGCGTCAACAAGGCCGCCGCCGGTCATTTTGCCAAGGCTGGAGCCGAAGCCGGCTCAGTGCTGAAGGAATTCCGCGTGACGCCCGAGCAGGTCGCCAGCCTCAAGGTCGGAGCCGTGATTGGCGCCGAGGTGTTCGCGGTCGGGCAGACAGTCGACGTTGCCGGCACCTCGATCGGCAAGGGTTTTTCCGGCGTGATCAAGCGCCACAATTTTTCGTCCGGCCGCGCAACCCACGGCAACTCGGTGTCGCACAACAAGCCGGGCTCGATCGGGATGGCGCAGGACCCCGGCCGTGTGTTCCCCGGGAAGAGGATGGCAGGCCACCTTGGCAATGTGAAACGGACCACGCAGAATCTCGTGATCGTGCGCATCGATGCCGAGCGCCAGTTGCTGCTGATCCGGGGCGCAGTTCCCGGCGCCAGAAACGGGGATGTCACCGTTTACCCGGCGGTCAAGGGTGGCAAGGCGGCCGCCAAGCTGGCTGCGGCCAAGGCAGGTGCATGATGGAACTCAAACTGATCGACCCGCAGGGGCAGTCGACTGCCAAGGTCGCAGCGGCGGACGCGGTGTTCGGGCGGGATTACAACGAAGCACTGATCCATCAGGTGGTGACCGCGTACCTCGCGAACGCGCGCAGCGGCACCCGTGCGCAGAAAGACCGCGGCGAGGTGAAGCACTCGACCAAGAAGCCGTTTCGCCAGAAAGGCACCGGCCGCGCACGCGCCGGCATGACCTCGAGCCCGCTGTGGCGCGGCGGCGGCCGGATTTTCCCGAACCGGCCGGATGAAAACTTCAGCCACAAGCTGAACCGGAAAATGTACCGCGCCGGCGTGTGCACTATCCTGTCGCAGCTCGCGCGCGAAGGGCGCCTGGCGGTGGTCGACAGTTTCACGGTCGACGTGCCGAAGACCAAGCAGCTGGCACAGAAAGTCAAAAGCATGGGCTTTGACAGCGTGCTGATCGTCACCGACAGCGTTGATGAGAACCTGTGGCTTTCGGCGCGCAATTTGCCCAACGTCAGCATCGTCGCGGTCGCGCATGCGGACCCGGTGAGCCTGATCCGTCATGCGAACGTGCTGCTGACCAAAAACGCGATGGCCAAATTCGAGGAGCTGCTGAAATGAGTAGCGCTGCAACCGGCACCAAGAACACCGAGCGCTTGATGAAGGTGCTGCTCGCCCCGGTGGTGTCCGAGAAGAGCACGTTCATCGGCGAGAAGATGAACCAGTACGCGTTTCGCGTGAGCTCGGACGCGACCAAGCCCGAGATCAAGGCTGCGGTCGAACTGATGTTCAGTAAGAAGGACAGAAAAATCGAGGTCCTGTCGGTGCAAGTCGCCAACGTCAAGGGCAAGGAAAAACGCTTCGGCCGCTTTATGGGCCGCCGCAACAACTGGAAGAAGGCTTACGTATCACTGAAGCCCGGCCAGGAGATCAATTTCGCGGCAGGGGAGACCAAGTAATGGCACTCGTTAAAGTCAAGCCGACGTCACCTGGCCGCCGCGCTGTGGTCAAGGTGGTGAACCCGGATCTGCACAAAGGCCGGCCGCATGATGCACTCATCGAGCGCCAGACCAAGAACGCCGGGCGAAACAACCACGGTCACATCACCACACGCCACCAGGGCGGCGGCCACAAGCAGCACTATCGCGTGATCGATTTCAAGCGTGACAAGGACGGCATCGTGGCCCGTGTCGAACGCCTCGAACACGATCCGAACCGTAGTGCCAATATCGCGCTGGTGTGCTACGCCGACGGCGAGCGCCGTTACATAATCGCGCCGAAGGGCGTGACCGCCGGCATGCAGCTGCAAAGCGGCGCGGACGCGCCGATCAAGGCCGGCAACGCGCTGCCGCTCAGGAACATCCCGGTCGGCACCACCATACACTGCGTCGAGATGATTCCGGGCAAGGGCGCGCAGCTCGCGCGGGCTGCAGGCACTTCGGTGCAGCTCCTGGCGCGCGAAGGCGAGTACGCGCAACTGCGGCTGCGCTCGGGCGAGATCCGCAAGGTGCACGTCAACTGCCGCGGGACGATCGGGGACGTCGGCAACGAAGAAAATTCACTGCGCTCGATCGGCAAGGCCGGCGCACAGCGCTGGCGCGGCATTCGGCCGACGGTGCGCGGCGTCGCGATGAACCCGATCGACCACCCGCACGGCGGCGGCGAAGGCAAGACCGCAGCGGGACAAGACCCAGTCAGCCCTTGGGGCACGCTTACCAAAGGCTACCGTACGCGCAAGAACAAGCGTACCAACAGCATGATCGTGCGCCGCCGGCACGCTAAAGCCGGCAACGCATAACGAGGTAAGCCATGGCACGTTCCATCAAGAAAGGCCCGTTCGTCGACTACCACCTGATGGCCAAGGTCGAAGCGGCGCGCGCATCCAACGACAAGCGGCCGCTCAAGACGTGGTCGCGGCGCTCGACCATCCTGCCTGACTTCGTCGGGCTTACGATCGCGGTGCACAACGGCAAGCAGCACGTTCCGGTCTACATCACGGAAAACATGGTCGGCCACAAGCTCGGCGAGTTTTCCCATACCCGGATTTTCAAGGGTCACTCCAGGGCGGGCAGCGTGGCGGCAGCCGCTGCGGCTGACAAGAAATCGAGCATGGGCGGTCCGGGCGCAGGAGCGACGCCGGCGGCGCCGGCCGCGCCGGCGGCGCCGGCTGCGCAGGCCAAGAAATGAGGGATGCAGTAATGGAAACCACGGCAAAACTTAACGGCGTGCGGCTGTCGGCCCAGAAAGGCCGGCTGATCGCGGACCAGATCCGCGGTCTGCAGGTCGAGCAGGCGCTCAGCCTGCTCAATTTCAGCCCAAAGAAGGGAGCGGTGATCGTCCGCAAGGTGCTCGAGTCGGCGATCGCCAATGCCGAGCACAACGACGGCGCCGATATCGATGAATTGAAGGTGACGCGCATATACGTTGAAAAAGGGCCGGTGCTCAAGCGCTTTGGCGCGCGCGCCAAAGGCCGTGGTGTGCGCGTCCTCAAGCACAGCTGCCACATTCACCTCACCGTCGGCGACGGAAGGAAATAGTCATGGGACAGAAAATACACCCGATCGGGTTCCGGCTTTCGGTGCTGCGTAACTGGTCGTCGAAGTGGTATGCCAACAGCAAGAACTTTCCGGGCATGCTGCAGGAAGACATCAAAGTGCGCGATTTCCTGAAACAGAAGCTCGCGCACGCCGCGGTCGGCAAGATCATAATCGAGCGCCCGACCAAGAACGCCAAGATCACGATCTACAGCGCGCGTCCGGGGGTGGTGATCGGTAAGAAGGGCGAGGACATCGAGTCGCTCAAAGGGCAGCTCCAGAAGATGCTCGGGGTGCCGGTGCACATCAACATCGAGGAGATCCGCAAGCCTGAGGTCGATTCGCAGCTGATTGCCGATTCGATTGCGCAGCAATTGCAGAAGCGCATCATGTTTCGCCGCGCGATGAAGCGCGCCATCACCAACGCCATGCGGCTTGGCGCGCAGGGAATCAAGATCATGAGCGCGGGGCGGTTAAACGGCATCGAGATTGCGCGCACCGAATGGTATCGCGAAGGGCGCGTGCCGCTGCATACGCTGCGCGCCGATATCGATTATGGCTTTTCGGAAGCCAAGACCACCTATGGCGTGATCGGCATCAAGGTGTGGGTGTTCAAGGGTGAGATCATCAGCAAGCACGAGCAGCCGCTGGCGGCGCCGGCAATCATGCCTGAGGCGGTGCCCGCGCCCGACGCGCCGGCGGCGCTGAAGAAGCCCGCGCCCAAAAAGAGAAGGTCAGGAGTGAAACATGCTGCAGCCAGCTAGAAGAAAACACCGCAAGGAGCAGAAGGGCCGCAACAAGGGTGTTGCGACCCGCGGCAACAAGGTGAGCTTCGGCGAGTACGGCTTGAAGGCGATTACGCGCGGCCGTTTGACGGCGCGCCAGATCGAGGCCGCGCGCCGCGCCATGACACGCCACATCAAGCGCGGCGGCCGCATCTGGATCCGCATCTTCCCGGACAAACCGATTTCGCAGAAGCCGGCCGAAGTGCGCATGGGCAACGGCAAGGGCAACCCGGAATACTGGGTCGCCGAAATTGTGCCCGGCAAGGTGTTGTACGAGATGGACGGTATCGATGAGGTGTCCGCGCGCGAAGCGTTCCGGCTGGCAGCCGCCAAGCTGCCGCTGCGGACTGCGTTCGCACACCGTCTCGTTGGAGGTTAAGCCGTGAAAGCCAGCGAATTGAGATCCAAGACCCCGGCTGAGTTGCGGCAGGAGTTGCACGAGCTGCTGAAAGCGCAGTTCAGTCTGCGCATGCAGGTCGCGACCCAGCAGCTTACCAACAACAGCCAGATCAAAAAAGTGCGCCGCGACATCGCGCGCGTGCGCACTTTGCTCAACGAAAAGGCACGCCAGTCATGACTGAGACGAGCAGCAATAAGCGCACGCTGACTGGCCGCGTCGTCAGCGACAAGATGAACAAGACGGTGACGGTGCAGGTCGAGCGCCGGGTCAAGCACCCGCTTTACGGAAAAATAGTCACGCGCTCGAAGAAATACCACGCGCACGACGAGAAGAACGAGTTCAAGGAAGGCGATACCGTGCTGATCGAAGAGTGCCGCCCGATCGCCAAGACCAAGGCGTGGCGCGTCAGCCGGCTGATCGACAAGGCGCGGCCGGTTTAGAGCGCCGCTGCCGTTGAAAACGCTTGAACTAGATAGGGAATTTCGGTAGAATCGCGCTTCTTTGTTGCGCCGCGCCCAGGTTGGGCACAGCGGGCGCGTACGACCTAACCCGGACGGGTTCCAAGACTGACCGTGACGGCGGGGATCAGGGGCTAGGGGTTGGGGGCTGGATAGGCCAAATCGGTTCGACCCGAGGCTGGTTTTAGCCCCTAGTCCCAAGTCTCCAGCCCCTGCACTAAAGCGGATCAAGTTGGAAAAAGTTTCAGCTTTTTTGTCGAGAGTCAAATGATACAGATGCAATCCATTCTGGATGTCGCTGACAACACCGGTGCGCGCGCGGTGATGTGCATCAAAGTGCTTGGCGGCTCCAAACGCCGTTACGCCGGCATTGGCGATGTAATCAAGGTCAGCGTCAAGGATGCGGCGCCGCGCGGCCGTGTCAAGAAGGGCGAGATCTACAGCGCGGTGGTCGTGCGCACTGCCAAGGGCATACGCCGTGCCGACGGCTCGATGATCAAGTTCGACAGCAACGCTGCGGTGCTGCTGACGCCGAAGCTGGAGCCGATCGGCACGCGAATTTTTGGTCCGGTGACGCGCGAGTTGCGCACCGAGCGTTTCATGAAGATCGTATCGCTCGCGCCGGAAGTTCTGTAAGAGCATTAGAGGTAAATGAGGATGCGCAAGATCAAGAAAGGCGATGACGTGATCGTCATCACAGGCAAGGACAAGGGCAAGCGCGGCACGGTGTTGCGCGTGGTCGACCTCGAGCACGTGCTGGTGGAAGGCGCGAATCGAGTCAAGAAACACCAGCGCCCGAATCCGATGAAAGGCGCCACCGGCGGCATCGTCGATAAGGAAATGCCGCTGCACCTGTCCAACGTCGCGATTTTCAATCCGAACACGAAAAAAGCCGACCGCATCGGCATCCGGTTGCTCGACGACCGCCGCCGCGTGCGGTGCTTCAAATCCAACGGCGAAGTGATCGACGCATGAGTACCGAAGACAAACCAGCAAAAGCGGTGGCGCCTGCCTCACGGCTCCAGGCGCATTACCGCGACACCGTGGTCAAGCAGCTGATGCAGCAGTTCGGCTACAAGACTGTGATGCAGGTCCCGCGCATCGAGAAAATCACGCTCAACATGGGTGTTGGCGAGGCTGTCGCGGACAAAAAGATCATGGATAACGCGGTCGCCGATATGATCAAGATTGCCGGGCAGAAGCCGCTGGTGACAAAGTCGCGCAAATCGATCGCGGTGTTCAAGATCCGCACCGGTTATCCGGTCGGCTGCAAGGTCACGCTGCGCGGCACACGCATGTACGAGTTCCTCGACCGTCTGGTAACGGTTGCGATCCCGCGCATCCGCGACTTCCGCGGCATCCCGGCCAAATCGTTTGATGGCCGCGGCAATTTCAATTTCGGCGTCAAGGAACAGATCATTTTCCCCGAGATCGAATACGACAAGATCGACGCCTTGCGCGGCATGAATATCACGATCACTACTACCGCCAGAAGCAACGAAGAAGGCAAAGCGCTGCTGGCGGCATTCAAATTCCCGTTCAGGAACTGACCCATGTCAAAAGTCGCACTGACCAACCGTGACCAGAAGCGCCGCAGGACAGTCAAGAAATTCGCCGCCAGGCGCGCTGAACTGATGGTGATCATCAGCAATCAGAAGCTTTCCCCCGAGGATCGTTATGAGGCGCGCCTGCGGCTGCAGAAGCTACCGCGCGACGCGAGTCCGGTGCGACTGCGGAACCGCTGTGCGCTGACCGGCCGTCCGCGCGGCGTGTACCGCAAATTTGGCCTGGGCCGCGGCAAGCTGCGCGATATCGCGATGCGCGGCGAGATTCCCGGCGTCATCAAGGCAAGCTGGTAAAGAGGACCGTATCGTATGAGCATGAGTGATCCGATCGCCGATATGCTGACGCGCATCCGCAATGCGCAGTTGTCGGAAAAAGTGTCAGTTTCGATTCCGGCGAGCAAAGTCAAGGTTGCGCTTGCCACGGTCCTCAAGGACGAAGGCTATATCGATGACTTCGCGGTGCGCCCGCTGGACGGCAAGCCGGTGCTCGAAGTCGGCCTCAAGTACTACGCCGGTCGCCCCGTGATCGAAAAGCTGGAGCGCGTGAGCCGTCCGGGCCTGCGCGTCTACAAGCCGAGCGGGGATATTCCGAAGGTGATGAATGGTCTCGGCGTGGCGATAGTGTCGACCTCGAAGGGCGTGATGACCGACCGCAAGGCGCGGGGCTTGGGCATCGGCGGCGAGGTATTGTGCATCGTCGCATAGCGTAGCCGCTGCAAACGAGGTATAGCGATGTCAAGAATAGGCAGTTTTCCGGTTGAGTTGCCGACCAACGTCGAAGTCCAGCTGTCGCAAGGCGAGATTTCGGTGAAAGGTCCGCTCGGCACGCTGACGCAGCCCTTGTCGGCGCAGGTAACGATCGAGAGGGTCGAGAACCAGCTGCAGGTCAAGGTCGCCAACGGCTCGACTGCCGCCAATGCCATGTCCGGCACCGTGCGCGCGCTCGTCGCCAACATGGTGCAGGGCGTGACCAAAGGCTATGAAAAGAAGCTCACGCTGGTCGGCGTCGGCTACCGCGCGCAGGCGCAGGGCGACAGATTGAACCTGACACTCGGCTTTTCGCACCCCGTGGTGCATCAAATGCCGAAGGGTATCAAGGTCGAGACGCCAAGCCAGACCGAGATCATGATCAAAGGCATCGACAAGCAGGTGGTCGGACAGGTTGCCGCCGAAGTGCGCGCCTATCGCAGCCCCGAGCCGTATAAGGGCAAAGGCGTGCGCTACTCCGATGAAAAGGTCGTGCTGAAAGAGACCAAGAAGAAGTAGAGGCGAGACATGAAAAACAAAAATGAAGCGCGGCTGCGCCGCTCGCGGCAAACCCGCCACAAAATCGCTGAACTCAAGGTGGTGCGGCTGTCGGTACACCGGTCGAACAGCCATATTTACGCGCAGGTGATCGATCCGAGCGGCGACAAGGTGCTGACCAGCGCCTCGACGCTCGAGCCCGAAGTGCGTAACAGCATCAAATACGGCGGCAACGTCAAGGCGGCGGCCGAGATCGGCAAGCGCATTGCGGAAAAAGCGAAGCAACTCGGGATCGAAACGGTTGCGTTCGATCGCGGCGGCTACCGATTTCACGGCCGCGTCAAGGCGCTGGCGGAAGCCGCGCGCGAACACGGACTCAAGTTCTAGTCAGGAAACGATATGGCGAAACTGCAGGCAAACAGGATGTCAGGCGGCGAGCAACGTGGCGACGGCCTGCGCGAGAAAATGATCGCGATCAACCGCGTCACCAAGGTGGTGAAGGGGGGCCGCGTGATGGGTTTCGCGGCGCTGGTGGTGGTCGGTGACGGCGACGGCCGCGTCGGCATGGGCAAGGGCAAGGCCCGCGAAGTTCCGGTCTCGGTGCAAAAAGCGATGGACGAGGCGCGCAACAAGCTCGTCAAGATCAGCCTCAAGAGCGGCACGCTGCATCACGCGGTGATCGGCAGACACGGCTCGGCGCGGGTTTACATGCAGCCCGCGTCCGACGGCACGGGCATTATCGCGGGCGGTCCGATGCGCGCGATCTTCGAGGTGATGGGGGTGACCAACGTGCTCGCAAAAATCATCGGCTCGACCAATCCCTACAACGTGGTGCGCGCGACGCTCAACGGCCTGCAGGCGATGAATGCGCCTTCCGTAATCGCGGGCAAGCGCGGCAAGTCGGTTGAAGAGATCACGGGATAGGCCATGGGCAAGCCGTCTGGAAAAACCATCAAGGTCACGCTGGTCAGAAGCCTGATCGGCACCATGCGGGAGCACCGCGCGACCGTGCGCGGCCTGGGTCTGCGCCGCATCAACCATGCGGTCGAAGTGATCGATACGCCGGCCACGCGCGGCATGATCAACAAGGTCGCCTACCTCCTGAAGTGCGAGGGCTAAATGCAATTAAACACGATTAAGCCGGCAGCCGGTGCCAAGCACGCGAAAAAACGCGTGGGCCGCGGCATCGGCAGTGGGACCGGCAAGACCGCGGGCCTCGGTCACAAGGGGCAGAGCGCGCGCGCCGGCGGCTATCACAAGACCGGTTTCGAAGGCGGACAGATGCCGCTGCAGCGCAGGCTGCCCAAGCGCGGCTTCGTGTCTGCGACGCGCGACGATACGGCGGAAGTGCGGCTGTCGGATCTCAATAAGCTTGCGTCCGACACCATCGACATCCTGGTTTTGAAAGCGTTCGGCGTGGTGCCCATACACGCGCGGTCGGCTAAGGTGATCGTGTCCGGTGAGATCAAGCGCAGCGTCACGCTGCACGGCCTTCTGGCGTCAAAAGGCGCCAGGGCGGCGATCGAAGCGGCCGGCGGCAAGGTTGAAATGCCGGCGGGCGCGGAAGCTAAGCCTGCTGCGAGTGGAAAAAAAGCCGCCCGTAAGTCTGAAGCGGTGGCCAAAGCCAAGATCAGGGCTGATACGACATCGGCGACCATCGCTGAGGAAAAGGCGAAAGCCGAGGCCCTGGCTGAAGCAAGAGGCGAGACCAAGACCAAGGCAGAAGCGAAGAAGACCAAGGCCAAGGCCGAAGCGAAATCCGAGACCCGGGCCGACGCCAAGGCCGATGCAAAAGCGAAGGGTGGCAAACCGAAATCCGCCGCCTCGCAGAAAAACAAGAAGGCTGAGTAACCTTGGCTACCCAGGACTCGTTTTTCAGCCTCCAGGGCAAGATGGGCGACCTCAAACGTCGCCTGTTGTTCCTGCTCGGCGCGCTGATCGTGTTCCGCATCGGCGCCCACATCCCGGTGCCGGGCATCGATCCGGTCGCGCTCGCTGAGCTGTTCAAGTCACAGCGCGGCGGCATCCTCGACATGTTCAACATGTTCTCGGGCGGTGCGTTGTCGCGCTTCACGATTTTTGCGCTCGGCATCATGCCCTACATCTCGGCCTCGATCATTATGCAGCTGATGACCGTGGTGTCGCCGACGCTCGAAGCGCTCAAGAAGGAAGGCGAGTCCGGGCGCCGCAAGATCACCCAATACACGCGTTACGGCACGGCGGGACTTGCGCTGTTCCAGGGCATGGGGATCGCGATCGCGCTCGAGTCGCAGCGTGGCCTGGTGCTCGATCCCGGACTGGCGTTTCGCCTGGTGACGATGATCACGCTGGTGACCGGCACCATGTTTCTGATGTGGCTCGGCGAGCAGATCACCGAACGCGGAATCGGCAACGGCATTTCGCTCATCATCTTTGCCGGCATTGCCGCCGGGCTGCCGGCCGCGGTCGCCGGCACGCTCGAGCTGCAGCGCACCGGCGCGTTTTCGATCCTGACGGTTTTTTTCATCGCGGCATTGGTGATCGGCGTGACGGCGCTGGTGTGCTTCGTCGAGCGCGGCCAGCGCCGCATTCTGGTGAACTACGCCAAGCGCCAGGTCGGGCGCAAGATCTACGGCGGTCAGTCGTCGCACCTGCCGCTGAAACTCAACATGTCGGGCGTGATTCCGCCGATCTTCGCCTCCAGTATCATTCTGTTTCCGGCGACGGTCGCGGGCTGGTTCGGCACGAGCGAGAACATGCGCTGGCTCTCCAACATCGCAACGACGCTGCATCCGGGGCAGCCGATTTACGTATTTCTGTATTCTGCGGCGATTATTTTCTTCTGCTTCTTTTACGCCGCGCTGATGTTCAATCCGAAGGAAACCGCCGACAACCTCAAGAAAAGCGGCGCGTTTGTACCCGGTATCCGGCCCGGCGATCAGACTGCGCGCTACATTGAGAAGATCATGTTGCGCCTGACGCTGGTGGGCTCGATTTACGTGACGCTGGTGTGCCTGCTCCCCGAGTTTCTGATCGTGTGGAAGAGCGTGCCGTTTTATTTCGGCGGCACCAGCCTGCTGATTATCGTGGTGGTGACCATGGACTTTATGGCTCAGGTGCAGGCCTACGCCATGAGCCACCAGTATGAAAGCCTGCTCAAGAAGGCGAATTTCAAGGGCGGTGGCGTATTCCCGACACGTTGAGAATGGCAAAAGAAGAGACGATACAAATGCAGGGCGAGATCGTGGAAACCCTGCCTAACGCAACGTTCCGGGTCAAGCTGGAAAACGGCCACGTCGTGCTCGGCCATATTTCGGGCAAGATGCGCATGCATTACATCCGCATTCTGCCCGGTGACAAGGTAACGGTTGAATTGACGCCTTACGATCTGACGCGCGGACGCATCGTGTTCCGGGCGAAGTGAACATTGTGAAAGGAAGCGATTATGAAAGTACGGGCTTCGGTGAGAAAAGTTTGCCGCAACTGCAAGATCATCCGCCGCAAAGGCGTGGTACGCGTGATCTGCAAGGACCCGCGCCACAAGCAACGTCAGGGCTGACCGCTCGACTGTCAGCCTTTACTGGTGCAAGTTAACAGGTTATAATTTTCGGTTTTCGATTTTTGGCGTAGTGGGGTAGACAAAATATGGCCCGAATCGCTGGGGTAAACATTGCGAACCATCAGCACGCAGAGATTGCGCTGACGGCGGTGTACGGTATCGGCCGCAGCCGCGCGCGTTTGATCTGCACTGCTGCCGGCATTAAGAATACATCCAAGATCAAGGATTTGTCAGATACGGAAATGGACCGGCTGCGCGAGCAGGTTGCCAAGTTCACGATCGAGGGCGACCTGCGGCGCGAAGTTTCGATGAGCATCAAGCGCCTGATGGATCTTGGCACCTGGCGCGGGTTGCGTCACCGCCGGGGGCTCCCGGTGCGGGGTCAGCGCACCCGCACCAATGCACGCACCCGCAAGGGCCCGCGCAAGGCGGCGGTCAAGATTATCAAAGCAGTCACGGCTGGATAGAAAGCTAACAGCGGAAAGCACACTCAATGGCAAAGGCAAACACCCGGGTTCGCAAGAAAGTAAAGAAGAATGTCGCGGAAGGCATCGCACACATCCACGCTTCCTTCAACAATACCATCATAACCATCACCGACCGCCAAGGTAACGCGCTGTCATGGGCGACCACCGGCTCTGCCGGTTTCAAAGGCTCGCGCAAGTCCACGCCGTTCGCAGCACAGATCGCTGCTGAGCGGGCGGGCAAGCAGGCGCAGGAATGCGGCGTGAAGAATCTCGAGGTTCGCATCAAGGGTCCGGGACCGGGCCGCGAATCCGCGATGCGCGCGCTCAACGCGGTTGGTTTCAAGATCACCAGCATCGCCGAGGTCACGCCGGTGCCGCATAACGGATGCCGCGCACCCAAGCGGCGCCGCATTTAAGGAGAACCGGACGTGGCAAGAAATCTTGACGCAAAATGCCGCCAGTGCCGCCGCGAGGGCGAAAAGCTGTTCCTCAAGGGC
>Ga0326597_10009939_pt1 | contig 12705 bp, 11 predicted proteins | sample RVTome_12_FD_203789 | JGI IMG/M metagenome (GOLD analysis project Ga0326597, IMG submission 203789) | Soil microbial communities from uranium-contaminated site in the Upper Colorado River Basin, Wyoming, United States - RVT100D185 | ecosystem: Environmental > Terrestrial > Soil > Contaminated >... | reverse complement strand
GTGCGGGCGCCGTGTGAGGGGCCGGGGGCACATCGTAGCGTGGAACGGAGGCCGGATGGGCCAAGCAACGGGCGTTCCTGAAGCAGACGAGACCTACCAGGACGCGTTCGCCCGGATCGAGGCCGCGGTCGACGAGGGGGAGACGGACCTGTCGGGGCTCGGCTTCTGGCGGCTCCTGGGCAAGGTGAAGGCCGACCCGATGCTGTCCGCGCACTGGGCCGACCAGGCCGGCCGGATCGACCGGAAGGCCTTCGAGGCGCGCGTGAAGATCCGGTTCCCGGTGTGGTTCGGGAACCTGGTGCTTGCGGCAGGGACGCTGATCGGGGCGGGAGCCGCGGTCGTGGCGCTCCGTGCGGAGGATCCCACGCTCGCCGGGATCGCCCTCGTGGTGGCGGCCGGCGCCTGGTCCGTGTGCCTCCACGACCTGGCGCACTGGGCCGCGGGGCGGCTGGCCGGGATCCGGTTCGTCGCGTATTTCTTCGGCGGCCCGTTCCCGCCCCGGCCGGGCCTCAAGACCGACTACGCGACCTACCTGCGCGCGTCGGCCGGCGTCCGGGCTTGGATGCATGCGTCCGGCGCACTCGCCACGAAGGTCGCGCCGTTCGTGGCGCTGGCGTTCTGGTGGGCCACGGAGGCACCGGCCTGGGCGGCGTGGGCGGTCGCCGCCCTCGGCGTGCTCCAGATCATCACCGACGTCGTGTTCTCCACGAAGTCGAGCGACTGGAAGAAGGTGAAGCGCGAGCGGCGCATCGCGCGAGCGCAGGGAGCGGGCCGATGATCTCGGCCGCACGATCCGGTCCGTGCGATCGGCAGACGTTCGACGTCCACCCGCACGTATACTCGGAGCGAAGGACCGGGGAGCTCGGGACGACCGGGCTGAGAGGCCGGCTGTCAACGCGCCGGCGACCCGCGGAACCTGATCCGGGTAATGCCGGCGGAGGGAGCGATGGACGCGAGGTCCCTTTCCCTCGGGGTGTACGTCATCACCTCGAGCGGGCATGCCTCCGGCCGAGACCATCGTGACGTGGCGCTCGCCGCCATCCGGGGTGGCGCCGACGCCGTGCAGCTTCGCGCGCCGGAGCTCTCCGATGAGGACCTGCTCACGCTCGCAACGGAGCTGGCCGGCGCCTGCCGGGCGGCCGGCGTGCTGTTCGTCGTGAACGATCGGATCGACATCGCGGTGGCGAGCGGCGCTGGGGGAGCGCACGTCGGCCAGGACGACCGGCTCGAGGACGCGCGGGAACGGTTGGGCTCCGGCCGGGTCTTGGGGATCAGCGCCGGCACGCCGGACCAAGCCCGAGCGGCCGAAGCCGCAGGCGCCGACTACCTCGGCGTTACGGTGTGGTCGACCCCCACGAAGCCAGAGGCCGTCCCGATCGGGCTGGATGGGCTTCGGGCCGTGGTCCGGGCGACGTCGCTCCCCGTCGTCGGCATCGGCAGCATCGACGCCTCGAACACCCGGCAGGTGCTGGAGGCCGGGGCCGTCGGCGTCGCCGTCGTCTCGGCCGTCGGCGCATCACCGGATCCGGTCGCGGCGACCCGGGAGCTCGTCGAGGTCGTTCGGGCCCAGGCATCGATGCGAGGAGGCTGAGCACATGACGGAGCCGAGGTTGGGCAAGGCCACCGCGGAGCTGTTCGAGCAGATCATCCTGCGACGGCTGGGGGCCAAGGACGCGGACGTGCTGGTCGGCCCGGAGCACGGCGTCGACGTCGGCGTGGTCCGGGTGGCTGACGGCGTGGCCGTTGCGCTCACGGCCGATCCGGTCTTCGTCGTGCCGGCCTACGGTTGGGAGCGGGCGGCGTGGTTCGCCGTGCACATCCTGGCTTCGGACGCGGCCACCAGCGGCCTGCCTATCCGGTGGATGGCGGTGGACCTGAACCTACCACCCGAGATCACGGACGATGAGCTGACGGCCCTGTGGGACGCCTTCCACCGAACGTGCGAGGACATCGGCATCGCCGTGGTCACCGGCCACACCGCGCGTTATGAGGGCTGTAACTGGCCCATGGTGGGCGGCGCGGTGTGCATGGCCGCAGGCCCCGAGGACCGTTACGTGACGCCGAAGATGGCGCGTCCCGGCGACAAGGTCGTCGTGACGAAGGGCGCGGCCATCGAGGCCACCGCGTTGTTCGCTGCGACGTTCCCCGAGCGTCTGGCCAAGGGCCTGGGGGACGACGTGGTGAAGGCGGCCGACGCTCTCTTCGAGCGGATGACCGTGGTGCCCGAGGCCACGGTGGCGCGCCGATTCGGCCTGCGGAACCAGGGCGTGACCGCCATGCACGACGCCACCGAGGGCGGCGTGTTCGGCGGCCTCACCGAGGTGGCCGCGGCGTCGAAGGTGGGGATGCGGGTCGAGCTTGCGACGATCCCCCTGCGACCGGAGGTTCGCGCCGTGTGCGAGTACGTCGGCATGGATCCCTACACCTCGATCTCCGAGGGCACGTTGATCGCCACGGTCGTGGCGGACCGAGCGGATGCGTTCGTGTCGGCCCTGGCGGAGGCCGGCATCGAGTCGGCCGTGGTCGGCGAGGTGACGGAGCCCGAACACGGGACCGTGCTCGTGACGGACCGGGGCGAGCAGCCGCTGGAGCACCCGGGGTTGGACCCGTTCTGGGGGGCGTTCGGCCGGTGGGCCGAGGAGGCCGCCGGGATCAGAGAGAGCGCCTGATGGTACGGTTCGGCCGAGATGGAGTTCTTCGCGCTCCTCGGGCTGATCCCCCTGGTCCTGCTGGGGCTGGTCGTCCTGGGGGTCCTGGCCTTGGCAGGACGGGGCGAGCCCGATCCCACGGGGGGCCGCACCTACGCCTTCTACGTCTTCGCCGTCACGTTCGTCTCGCTGTTCATCACCCTGTTCGCGCTGATCGGCGTGGTCCAGGCCCTGGTCAACATCCCGCTCTCGGACCGGCGTGGGGAGTTCCCCGTCTCGATCGGAACCGGTAGCGCGGTGTACGGCGAGGAGCTCATCGCCCCGGCCCCCGGATCCTTAGGATGGCAGGACTTCGCGCAGCTCCAGTCGTTCGACCCCGACCGGGAGCGGTGGCGGATGGCCGTCCAGGCGGCCCTCATCGCCGTGGCGGCCGGGGTCGTCCTCCGGTTCCACGCGGCCAAGGCCCGGGAGCTCCTGATCGAGCCGGGCGTGGAGGTCAGCCCGGCGTGGCGGACCTACCAGGCCTACGTTCACGCCGTTTGCTTCGTCTCCGTGCTGATCGTCCTGGTGGCCGGGGCCGCGGCCGCCTACGGGCTGTTCAGGGTGATCGCCCCCGGGATCACGGCTCAGTTGGACTCGGCGTCCGCCGAACGGCAGGGGGGGATCGCGCAGCTCGTGACCGGCGGCCTCTCGGCGCTCGCCTCCTACGCCGTCTTCGTCTACCACTGGCGGCGCTCGGCTCGCCGGTCTCCCCAGGCCCGGATGGCCTGACGCTCGACCGCTCACCACGTTCGGCCTCGCCGGCCGACCGGTCCACCGATCCTTGCCGCCCCGAGAGATCGGCGCGATAGGGTTGTCGGTCCATGGACGTGGTGACCGTGGGGGACGTGATGGTGGACGTGAGCGTGGAGACCGCCGCGCTCGCCGAGGGCGGCGACGTGCACGGGCGCGTGCTGGTCCGCCCGGGAGGGAGCGCGGCCACCGCCGCGGTGTGGGCGGCCGCCGCGGGGGCCCGGGTCCGGCTCCACGGCCGAGTGGGGAACGATCTCACCGGCCGCCTGATGCGCGAGTCCATCGCGGAGTGGGGCGTCGAGACCGTCCTGGCAGTCGACCCCGGCGCCTCCACCGGCACCATGCTCGTGATCCACGAGGCGGGGGAGCGCTCGATGGTGGCGGACCGGGGAGCGAACGCCCGGCTGTCACCGGACGACCTCCCCGCCGAGATCGAGGCCGGCGCCGTCCTCGTGTCCGGGTACGTCGTGCTCGACGAGGGTTCGCTCCCGGCGGCCCGGGCCGCCCTCGAACGCGCGAGAGCCCAGTACGTCGCGGTGGACGCGGCCTCCTGGCCGCTCCTCAAGGACTTCGGCACACAGCGCTTCTTCGAGGCCACGGACGCCGCCACGGTCCTGCTCGCGAACGACCGGGAGGCCGAGGTGCTGTGCGGGCACCGGGGCGAGGATGCGGCGGAGGCCCTGGCTCAGCGGTATCCGGTGGTGTGCGTGAAGCTCGGGGAGCGCGGCGCGGCCATGTCGTGGCAGGGCCTGCTGATCCGCTACGACGCCGAACCGGTGAAGGAGGTCGACCCCACGGGGGCCGGCGACGCGTTCGACGGGGTGCTCCTGGCCCGTCTGGCGGCCGGGGCCTCGGCGGGCGACGCCCTCCGCGCGGCATGCGCCGCCGGGGCCCGCGTGGCCGCCAGCGCGAAGCTGTGGCCGGGCCGGCAGGCGGGATGACGGAGGTCCTGCGGGTCTCGGAGGAGGTGGCCGGGGCCCTGGCCGGCGGCGGGCCGGTGGTGGCCCTGGAGACGAGCGTCCTCGCGCAGGGCCTGCCGGTCCCCCAGAACCTGGATGCGGCCACAGCCATGGGCAAGGTCATCCGGAGCTGTGGTGCGGTCCCGGCGTGGGTCGCGGTGGACGCCGGCGCGGTCCGGGTCGGGCTGGCAGAGGAGGAACTGGCCCGGCTGGCGGAACCGGGGCGCGCGGCGAAGGTGGCCCGCCGGGACCTGCCCGTGGCACTCGCGTCGGGAGGGCTGGGGGCGACCACGGTGTCGTCGACGCTCTGGGCCGCCCACCGAGCCGGGATCGAGGTCATGGCCACCGGCGGAGTCGGCGGCGTGCACCGGCGCTCCGGCGACGTGTCGGCCGACCTGGTGGAGCTGGCCCGGACGCCGGGACTCGTCGTCTGCTCCGGGCCGAAGTCCGTCGTGGACCCCGCGGCGACGGCGGAGCGGCTGGAGGAGCTGGGGGTCGCGGTGGTCGGCTACCGCTGCGGCCGTCTCCCGTTCTTCATGGTCCTGGAGGCCGACGTCGAGCTGGAGCACCGCGTGGAGTCGCCCGCCGCCGCGGCCGACGTGGCGCGCAGCCGGCGAGACCTCGGCGTGGGCTCCTCGGTCCTGCTCTGCAACCCGGTGCCCCGGGGCCACGCGCTGGACCGCGAGGTCGTGGACGCCGCCGTCCGCGGGTGCGAGGACCGGGCCGAGAGCGAGGGTGTCCGGGGCAAGGACGTCACCCCGTTCCTACTGTCGTGCCTCTCGGACCGGACGGGTGGGGCCAGCCTGGAGGCGAACCTCGCGCTGCTCGAATCGAACGCCGCCCTCGCCGCCGAGGTGGCGGCGGCCCTGGCCGTTACCTGAGCCAGGTCTTGCCGACGGCCTTGGCGAAGTTCCAGCCGTACCGAAGCGACTTCGGCTTCTTCGACTCCCCGCCTCGGCGGGTGAGGAACGTGACGGGGACCTCCGCGATCCGGGCTCGGTGGCGGAGGCACTCGATCAGGACCTCGGAGCTCCAGAACTGGTCCTGCTCCAGGACGAGCTTTCGAAGCGTTTCCGCCCCGGTGGCGCGATAGCCGCTCGCGACGTCGGTCACCCGCTGCCCGGTGAGGATGGTCACCAGCCACGAGAAGAAGTGGATGCCGAGGTGGCGGACGAGCGGCCCCCGCTCGAACTCGCCGAGCATCCGAGAGCCGTTCACGTGGTCGGCCTCCCCCTCGAGGATCGGTTTCACCAGGATGGGCATCTCCTCCGGCAGGTGCTGGCCGTCCGCGTCGATCGTCACCACGATGTCGGCTCCGAGCTTCAGCGCGATCTCGTAGCCCACCCGAAGGGCCAGCCCGCCGCCTCGCCGGATGGGGAGGCTCGCCACGAGCGCGCCGGCCCGCCGGGCCACCTCGGCCGTGGCGTCCTCCGAGCCGTCGTCGATCACGATGGGCACGACCCCGTATCCCTCGAGCTCGTCCGGCATGGCGTGGATCACCGCGCCCACGTTCTCGGCCTCGTTGTGGGCGGGGGAGATCACCACGATCCGCTTGCCCGGGGGGAGCCCGGAGGTCGCCTCCCAGTCGAATCGCTCCCTCCCCAGGGCCTCGACCAACAGCCGGATGCTCCGCTCGTTCAGATCCACGGAGGACTGCATCCGGACGAGGAGCGCGAACAGGATGATGACGGCGAACAGCAACACCGCCGTGAGCCGGCGGCCGCTCCCGGGCCGGAAGTTGAGGATGTCGAAGATGGGGTTGAACAGGTCGGGCACGGTGGCCAGCAGGAGGACGCCCAACGTGATGACCGACGAGATGATCAGGGACAGCCGGCTGATCTGGCGGCGACGGTACCGGAGCATGGCGACGGTGAGGAACACCACCGCCGCCACGGCCCCGAGGATCCGCAGGGCGATCATCGACCCTCCGTCAGTGGGGCGCGGGCTCGCGGACCGGCGCCCGCCAGCGGGTCTTCGGCAGGATGTGGTCGAGGATCACGCGATCCTTGTGCCGCTCGATGGCGGCGAACATCGACTCGATCAGCGTCTCCGACAGCAGGTGCGGCTCCAGGCCGAGGTCGAGCAGCTTCGTGTGCATGGCGTTGTAGTAGTGCTCCTCGGCCTCCACCCGGGGGTTTTCCAGGTGGTGCACCTCGACGGCGATGCCGTAGTCCTGGCCCGCCTCGTGCACCTTGTGGGCCAGCTCGACGATGGAGAACTGCTCGGTGAATTGGTTGAACACGCGGTACTCGCCCGGGTCGGGTGGGTTCAGCACTGCGAGCTCGACGCACCGGAGCGTGTCGACGATATTCAGGTACCCGCGCGTCTGGCCGCCCCTGCCGTAGACGGTGAGCGGGTGGCCGATCACCGCCTGGAGGCAGAACCGGTTGAGGGCGGTGCCGAAGACCTCGTCGTAGTCGAACCGGGTGGCCAGACGAGGGTTGAGCGCGGTCTCCTCCGTCTCGATGCCGTAGACCACGCCCTGGTTGAGGTCGGTCGACCGCAGGCCCCAAACGCGGCAGGCGAAGTGGATGTTGTGCGAGTCGTGCACCTTCGTCAGGTGATAGAAGCTCCCGGGCATCTTGGGGAACGGCAGCGTGTCGCTCCGCCCGTTGTGGTCGATGGTGATGAAGCCCTCCTCGATGTCGATGTTCGGCGTGCCGTACTCGCCCATCGTGCCGAGCTTCACCAAGTGGGCGTCGGGCGCGAGCTCCGCCATGGCGAAGAGCACGTTCAGCGTTCCCACGACGTTGTTCGTCTGCGTGAACGCGGCGTGCTCGCGGTCGATCATCGAGTAGGGGGCGGACGGCATCTCGCCGTAGTGGACGATGGCCTCCGGCCGGAACTCCCGGACGACGCGCTCCAGCACGTCCCAGTCCATCAGGTCGCCCTCGGTCACGCCGATCTCGAGGCCGGTGACGTCGCGCCAGGCCATGGCCCGGGCGGGGAGGGATTCTGGGATCGGGGTGAGCGAGTCCGTGCCCGCCTCGGCGTGGGCCCGGCGCCGGAGATAGTTGTCGACGGCGTGCACCTCGTGGCCCCGCCGGGAGAAGTGCATCGAGGTCGGCCAGCCGAGGTACCCGTCGCCGCCCAGGATCAGGATGCGCATTCGTGGTCCTCTCGGGTCGCGTGGGGAAACGCGGCCCATCCTACCAACCCCACGACCTGCGGAAACCCGTCAGGTCAGGGAGGCGGGCTCCGCGAGGACCCGGTCCACCTCGGCGTTCGTGTTGAGTGGCAGAACCCGATCCGCACGGCCCCGCCGGTCTCCTGAAGGCCCAGGCGCTCCATGAGTTCGCGTGCGCTCGGAAATCCGCGCCGGGTCTTCGATGCCGTACAGCCGGACGGTGGGGACGCCGGCCACGCTGCCCAGGAACCGGCGGGACAGGCGCATACACTCGCGCACCGACGGGCCGCCGGCAAACAGGACGGACGGCCGTGGTGTCCTAGGGCGCGTCCCAGCCGGGCGGAAGCTCGGGGATCGGCCAGGACGGGTCCGGACGCCAGGTCGTCCAGTCGCGGTCGAACGGCGGCTCGCGGTTGAGGATGCTACGGACTCCGCGCTCGCCCTCGGCGCGAAACGCGTCTGCGTGCGCGGGTGTGAACGCGCCCCGCGCGATCGCCTCCTCGAGCTCGTCTTCGTCCTTCCACCGCCAGGACCCACCCGGCTCAACGATCGCGTCGAGCACGTGATCGACCGTGTCGAACCCCATCGCCGTGCGCCGCAACGGGTCCTGGAGGTTCACGTACCAGTTCCAGACGGACCAGTCCGGATGAAAGAACAGCAGCACGGCGTGGGCCACGCCCGGCCAGGCCCACGACAAGATCGGCCCTCGCATCCAGACGCGCGCCGCAAGCTCCCAGTCGCCGCCATCCGGGATGCGCAGCAGCTCGCCCCCACGAGCGGCGGCCCACCAGCGAACGCCGTTGGCCAGATAGAACATCGATCCGGCATCGGCGTCCTCCACGACGATCTCAGGGCGGGCCGACCACAGTCGGCCTTGCCAGAGCTCCCGCAGGACGACGACGTCGCCGGCGCTCCACCGCCGCTCGGTGGGCACCGTCAGGCCAGGCGCGCCGCGAAGGCCTGGTCGGCCGACGTGAGGAGGGCCTCGGCCCTGGTTCGCAGGGAGTCGACCTCGGCCCGCATCGCCGCGACTCGCTGGGCGTCCTTCATCCCGGCCGCATTGATCTCCACGTTGTAGATGGCGCACCGGGCGGCGGCGTAGAGCATCTGCGCGGCGGACACGCCGTCCGAGGCGGCGTTCACGTTGCCGATGTCGGTGGCCTGCCTGGCCAGGTCCATCAGGGCCACGGCCTGCCGAACCACCTCGAGCGGCACCTCCGCGGCGGCCTCGTATCCGCGCTGGATGGCGGCCGCCCGTTCCGCCTTCTGCTGGTCGGCCTCCTTCGGCATCTTGAAGGCCGCCATCACCTGTTCGAACGCGGTTGCGTCCCGGTCGGCGAGGACCAGGAACGCCATTCGGGCCTCCCGGGCCTGGGGCCCGATCTCGCGCATCCTGTCCCACGCCTCCTCGTAGTTCTTCTTGTCGATGGTCAGGCTGCACACCATCTCGATGAGGGCCGCCCCGGCCGCTCCGGCCAAGGCCGCCACGGCGCCGCCCCCCGGGGTGGGGGACTCGGAGGCCACCGCCTCCAGGAAACGGGCGATCCGCTGCACGCCGATCGAGTCCGCGGCTCCCTCGGCCCGGCTCACCAGCCGCTCCAGGATCTGTTCGTCCGCATCGAACCCCTCCAGTCGTAGGTCGGCGACGTCGTCGTCGGAGATGGCGGCCTGCGGGACCAGGCCGACGATCTCGCTCGAGAGCACGTCAATTCCGCGCTTCTCCGCCTCCGTCGTCACGGCCTCGAAGGCCGCGCGCAACCCGGTCACCTCGTGATCCACCAGGTTCATCGAGACCGTGACGCAGCCCCGCTCGGGGACGAAGAACCCGATCGCCCGGACCGCCGGGAGCCCTCCCGAGGACTGCCGCACCGCCTTCGCGATCTCCTTCGCCGCCTCGTCGTCGGTGCCCGACAGGTAGGTGTTGAAGGCGATCAGCGGCTTGCGGGCTCCCACGGCGGTCGCGCCGGCCCTGCCGATCTCGTGCGGCCCGAAGTCGGGGAGCCGCTCGCCCCTGGCCACCGCCTCCCTTAGCCCCTCGAGCTCGCCTTTCCGGACCTCGGCCAGGCTGTACCGGTCGGGCCGAAGAGCCGCACGGTCGTACAGGTACACGGGGAGGCTCAGCGCGTCGGCGAGCTCCCGGGCGAAGTCGCGAGCGAGCTCCACGCATTCGTCCATGGTGATGCCCTGCACCGGCACGAATGGGATGACGTCGGCCGCGCCCATCCGGGGGTGGCTTCCCCGATGCCGGTCCATATCGATCAGCCGGGCGGCCCTGGCGGCGCCGGCCAGGGCGCTTCGGCGCACGGCGTCCGGGGTGCCGATGACCGTGCAGTCCAGCCGGTTGTGGTCGGGGTCCGCCTGGCGGTAGACGAGGTGCGCGCCAGGGACCTCCAGGGCATCGCAGATGGCGTCGATCACTTCTCGGTGCCGGCCCTCGCTGAAGTTGGGGACCACGGCGACCAGGGCACCGCCCCCGTTCTCGTCCTCGGCCATCTCCCTCTCCATCGCTCGGGGAACGATACCCACTGCCGGCGCCGCACCCGCGCCGGGGCCGTTCGATCGGCGCCCATCGGCCGTCTGACCTGCGGAAACGTCCGGGCTTGACGGGTGTCAGACCTCGGGAGTACAGTCGCCTTTCCCCTCGAACATACGTTCGATTCCCGCGAACGGGGATGAGGGATCGAGGCAGGCCGACGTGTCCAAGCGATACGACGAGGAGGTGCGAGTCGAACGGGACGCCGGGATGCCCGCGGCGTTCGTGTGGCGGGGCAGGCGCTACGAGGTCGCCGACGTGATCGGCCGGTGGCGGATCGAGGGCCGGTGGTGGGCCGACGGCCGCGACCGCGAGTACTGGCGGGTCGAGGCCAGGGGCGGAGCGGTGTGGGACCTGTACCACGACCGGTCCGCCGACCGGTGGCACATGGAGCGCCTCTGGGACTGATCTGGACCGATGGCGACCTCCCCCGGCTTCGTGCACCTCGACGTCCGGTCCTTCTTCTCCCTGAAGGACGGGGCGTTCTCGCCCGAGGACCTGGCCCGGCGGGCCTCAGAGCTCGAGATGCCGGCCGTGGCCCTCACCGACCGGGACGGGCTGTACGGGGCGGCCCGGTTCGTCGCGGCCTGCGAGCGCGAGGGTGTCCGCCCGATCCTGGGAGCAACGTTGACCGTGAGGGATCCCGCCCCCGGCCCCGCCGCCACCCACGTGATCCTTCTCGCCCAGGACGAGCGAGGATACGCGAACCTCTGTCGGCTCATCACCGACGCGCACATGATGGGCGAGCGGAGCGACCCGTCGCTCGCTGCCGAGCAGATCTGCGCGCACCCGGCCGGCCTGGTCTGCCTGCTCGGGCCGGGCTCGCAGCCAGGGTCGCTGGCGGTCGATGGGCGGTTCGATGCCGCGCGGCGGGCCATCGACCCGTTCAAGGAGGCGTTCGGGGAGCGGCTGTTCGTCGCGGTCCAGCACCGCCTGGAGCCGAACTCCGCCACCGAGGTCCGCCTGCTCCTTCGCCTGGCCGAGTGGATCGGGACGAAGGCGGTGGCCACGAACCCGGTCCGCTATCTGGTTCCCGAGGACGCGTTCCTGGCCGACGCCCTGGAGTGCATGCGCGAGATCGTCCCCATCGCCTCGAACCACGTCTCGAGGGTGAACGCCGAAGGATCGCTGAAGCCGGCCCCCGAGATGCGCGCGCTGTTCGCCGAACGTCCCGATCTCTGTGACCGGAACCTGGAGATCGCCGAGTCGTGCACTTTCGACATCGGCCTTCGCCGGGTCCACTTCCCGGACTTCCCCACGCCGAACGGACGCTCGGCCGCATCGGTCCTGGCCGAGCGGTGCTGGCGCGGCATGGAGCACCGCGGGATGGAGGCGACGCAGGTGGTCCGGGACCGACTGGACCTCGAGCTCGCGCTGATCCAGAAGATGGGCTTCGCGGCCTTCTTCCTGACCGTGGCCGACATCGTCGCGGACATCAAGGCCATGGGGATCCGATGCGCATGCCGAGGCTCGGCCGCCGGGTCGCTGGTCTGCTACCTCACCGGCATCTCCGACGTCGACGCCGTCCGCCACGACCTGGTGTTCGAGCGGTTCCTGAACCCGCTCCGCGACGAGCTCCCCGACATCGACGTCGACGTGGAGTCGGCCCGCCGCGAGGACGTCTATGACATGATCCTGTCGCGCTACGGCCAGGACCGATGCGCCTGCGTGACCATGGTCGACACGTACCGGGCCCGGGGCGCCATCCGCGAGGTGGGCAAGGCCCTCGGCTTTCCCGAGGTCGAGGTCGACACGGTGGCCAAGGCCTTCCCCCACATCGGCGCGCAGGACATCCGAAAGGCCATCGAGATCCTCCCCGAGCTCGCCGGGTCCAACTTGAATGCCGGGCAGCTCGAGCTGCTGTTCCGGGTGGCCGAGCGGCTGAACGGCTTCCCCCGGCACCTCGCGCTCCACCCTTCGGGCATCGTGCTGTCCGACGACGACCTGGTGAGCCGGGTGCCGCTGGAGCGCTCGTTCCTGGGCTACCGGATGATCCAGGCCGACAAGGACGACGTCGAGCTCCTCGGGTACCTGAAGCTCGACATCCTGGGGGTTCGGATGCTCTCGTCGATGCGCCACGCCCTGGACGAGATCGCCCGCACGGAAGCCGTGAAGGTCGACCTCGACGAGATCCCCATCGACGACGAGCCGACGTTCCAGCTGATCCGGGCCTCCGACACGCTCGGTTGCTTCCAGATCGAGTCGCCCGGCCAGCGCGAGCTGCTCCAGAAGCTCCAGCCCACGAGGTGGGAGGACCTGATCGTCGACATCTCGCTGTTCCGCCCGGGGCCGGTGAAGTCCGACATGATCCGTCCCTACCTGAACCGCCGGCACGGGATGGAGCGGCCGGCCTACGTCCATCGAGCGCTGAAACCGGCCCTTCGCGAGACGTACGGCGTGATCGTGTACCACGAACAGGTCATGCGAACGCTGGCCGCCCTGGCCGGCTACGACCTGACCGAAGCCGACCACATCCGTCGGCACCTGGACGACGACGCGATGCTCCCGTCGCTGCGCGAGGACTTCCTCGAGCGCACGAAGGAACGCGGGATCGCCGGCGACGTGGCCGAGAAGACGTGGGACGACGTCGCGCAGTTCGCCTCGTTCGGGTTCTGCAAGGCCCACGCCGCGGCGTTCGCCGTCCCC
>Ga0326597_10009938_pt1 | contig 12706 bp, 6 predicted proteins | sample RVTome_12_FD_203789 | JGI IMG/M metagenome (GOLD analysis project Ga0326597, IMG submission 203789) | Soil microbial communities from uranium-contaminated site in the Upper Colorado River Basin, Wyoming, United States - RVT100D185 | ecosystem: Environmental > Terrestrial > Soil > Contaminated >... | reverse complement strand
AGCCAATGCGGAGTTGATGATTGAAGGGGTCATTAAACCCAATTCAGTCCGAAGCGAAGGGCCCTTCGGTGAATTCCCAGGTTATTATGGCCGGCCCGAAGCTGGTTGCCCGTTAGTCGAAGTCACCGCCGTGCATTACCGCAACAGGCCGATTCTAACCAATGCGCTGATGGCCGACTATCCGTCCAACGAGCAGAGCGGCTTTTTTTCGATCATCCGCTCGGCGCGCATCTGGGACGATCTCGACAAACTTGGCATTCCCGGAGTCCAAGGCGTCTATGCGCATCCGGCCGGTGCCGGCGGTTTTGGCATGACGGTAATAGCCCTCGAACAACGCTATGCCGGCCACGCGGCGCAAGCTTTGGCGCTCGCCGCCCAAGTTCCGGGCGGCGCCTATTACACAAAATGGATCATCGCCGTCGATGAGGACGTCGATCCTACTGATATGGATCAAGTGATCTGGGCCATGAGCAGCCGCTGCAACCCGATCGACGATATCGATATTTTGCGCAATACCTGGTCGACCTGGCTCGACCCGACCCAGAATCCACCGGAAAAACGCCCCTACGGCTCGAAGGCGCTAATTAATGCCTGCAAGGAGCACCGTCACCTGCCGGTATTCTCGAAACGGACCGCATTGCGAAAAGAGATGTACGATAAGGTCGCCAGCGAATGGAAAAAACTAGGCCTGCCGGGGCAAGTTCCCGAGGTCAGAGCCTTCGAAGAGAAAAAGGAAGTCGTCTACCACGAAGTCGGCGGCTTCGAGCCGGGTAAGCAACCGGGGGAAGAAAATAAGAAATAGATCTTTCGCTCCATCGTGCCCGTCATCAATTTATCATCACCGTGGCTGTATCTTGAATAAGAAACGCTGACGACAGCTTGCCTTGTGCACATTTGAAAACGTCAGAGCAAATTCCATGGGCATCCGTGTAATATTGGAATACCGAGTACCGGGGGGAGTAAATCTCACCTCATTTTGTCGCCATGGGGTTTCCTCATCATTCTGATAGTCATCTTATAGTCATCTTTCGATTCAGGACAGCATCCAAACACACATAACCGCGACCAGAGACTTAGCTCGGGCACCTTCCTAAGAGTGGCGTGTCGACGTTACGCTAATATTTTTTAAGGCTCCTATGGGTTTCCTGTGAAGAAGTATTCACCACAGAGGCAGAATCGCTTTACGATTATAGGTTTCAGGAGCTCGCTGTGTGCTAATTCTCACCATTTAACACTAAGAAATTAACTAGTCTCTTTTAGCTCGGCTCCTCAGTGTTTTTTCCTCCCGATCTAAGGCTTTTACCGGTAAGTCCAGATTTCCTTTGTGCGGTATTCTCTATTGAAAAAAAGTGTTCCCAGGCATCGTAAGTGAAGTGGCCCTGGCAGTTTCACGCGAGAATATGACCACGGCGACCCTGACTATAGACGACGATCAGCGGTTTTTGGAATTTTGCAAAATTCACTGATCACCGATCTGGTGTCATCGATCCGGCAAGTCGGACGGTAAGGGCGATCTGAGGGAACAATCGTGGATGAAAACGGGAGAGGTATGAGACGAGGTAATAGCAAAGCATGTGCAGCAATACGGCAAATAAGGAGGAATCGCGGCTTATGAATCCTACATGGCAAGCAAGTCAAAAGAGAAACCGGTGGGCGGTAATCTTGGCCGGGGGGGACGGCGTCAGGCTTCGCCCTCTGACACGGCGAATTTCGGGTGATGATCGTCCCAAACAGTTTTGTCCCGTTCTCGGCGAAGAGACTCTGCTTGATCAGACGCGCGAGCGTGTCACGTTGGGCTTTTCGCCCCAACGCATTGCCGTCGTGGTAACGAAATCTCACGAATCGTACTACTCGCCGCTGCTATGCAGTTACCCGACCGATTCTGTGGTGGTGCAGCCGGAGAATCGAGGAACGTCGCCCGCGATTTTGTACAGCCTGCTGCGGATATTTGCGGCGGACCCGAATAGCGTCGTCGCCTTCTTTCCCTGTGATCACTACGTTTCTGACGATCGCGTTTTCATGAGACATGTGAGCGAAGCGCTGGACGCGGTTTGCGCCGGTCCGGATATGGTCGTTCTGCTCGGGATTACGCCCGACGCGCCAGAAGTGGAATACGGTTGGATAGAACCGGGCTATCCCATCCATATCAGGAGCACCGGTACTCTGCGCAGCGTGCGCCGGTTCTGGGAGAAGCCGGCATTCACGCTTGCCGAGGCTCTTCTCGGACGGGGCTGTTTGTGGAACAGCTTCGTGATGGCGGGGTCCACTTCGAGTTTTGTTCGATTAATTCGTCAAGCCGCCCCGGAGTTATACTTTGCCTTCAAAGAGATACGAAACGTTCCTGGGACGCCGCAATACAAGGCCTCCCTGGAGAATCTTTATCGCCAGCTGCCGTCGTTGAATTTCTCTGAGCAGGTGCTTGTCCCGCGCGGTGGTGACTTGGCTCTGCTACCGGTGAACGGAATTATGTGGAGCGACTTAGGAACACCTCAGCGTGTCATCCATTCCCAGACACGATGCAGGACGCAGAGCCAGTCGCGATCGAGTGATCGTCAGCTATTTGATCTGGAAAGGGAATTGTAATGACTCAGAGTCCCCAATTGGTTCTTTTTCACAGTATTGTCAATTTGTGTCCATTTCTGGCCAATTCAGCCCGATAAGCACCCTCTCTAGCACTTGGATGTTTCTTTGAATCCAAGAAGTTAGAGCCAAATTAAATACTGGTACGCTTATTGCCGTTACGATAGACGCAGATGGCTAGTAATGACAAGAGGCTCCAATTTATAACCCTGGAAAAGACCGCTGAGATTCTTCAGGTATCGAACCGTACTGCGCATCGACTTTTCAAAAATCAGCGAATTCCAAGAATTAAGCTCGGCAGCAAATGGCGTATTCTAGAGAGCGAATTAAAAAATGGGTTGACGAGAATGAGTAACTGGTATCGGACAGAGTTCGATCAAGCTGTAACTCATGCTCCGCCTTCGCCCTGGGGTAGAGGTTCGATCATGCGGCTAAGAGCTCAAGCGAATCATCTCGGTAAGGGCTACTGGTTAAAAACTCGAAAATACCGCTCCAGTCTGCGCACGCGCATCTTCCTCGTTGTCTTTCTCGCGCTGATTCCTCCCTTCGCTTTGATTATTTCCAACTCCATCGAGCAAATCCTGGTGGCTAACGCAGCGACTGAAAGAGAGGCGCTGCGACTCCTGAGTCTCGCTGCTCAGAGCCACGATCGAGTAATCTCTGCCAACCATGATCTCCTAACTCTTCTTTCTCGCTTGCCTGCGATTTTGCTCAATCCCGCGGCTTGCAAAACCCTGTTCGCTGATTTTCCGCAACGATTTCCTGACTTCGCCAATATCGTGGTGATCGCTCCACAAGGTAACGTAACTTGCAGTCCCCTTCCTATTAAAAAAGGAGTCAATTTCGCCAACCGCCCCTGGTTCAAGGAAGTGCTAGAGACCCGAAGCTTCACGGCCAGCGATTATTTGATTGGCAAGAATTCCAACAAACCTTCTCTGGTCTTAGCCCTCCCCGTGCTCAACGGAGCCGCGAACGTCGCTGCCGTGATCGCAGTTTCCATACGACTGAGCTGGATGAATAGTCTCAGCGATAACGAGCAATTGCCCAGGGGCTCGACCGTCACGATGATCGATCGGAATGGCACGATATTAGGACGACAGCCGGAATCCGATAAACGGATCGGCCAATCCCACCCGCGAACGACTTTGATTGTGGAAATGCTGAAACATAAACCAGAGCGCGCATTCGAAGCCATCGGACTAGACGGGGTCGAACGATTCTACGCATTAAAATCTCTCGGCAACGGCCATGGGATCAGTAACTGGTATCTCTTCGTCGGCATCCCCAAAGAGTTCCTTCGCGGGCCAAGCCGGTCCCTCCTGCTGCAAAATCTCGCGTGGATGAGCCTTGCTGCGATTTTAGTTCTGGCGGTGGCATGGATCGGCGGACAGACGATGATTTTGCGCCGCATCCGGTCTCTTGTCGACGCCAGCAAGAAGCTAGGTAAAGGCGACCTTGCTACACGCACTGGAATGGATCACCAACGGGACGAAATCGGCCAGTTAGCCGGCGCGTTCGATCAGATGGCCGAATCTCTCCAAGCACGAGAGATGGAAAGGCAATATTCCGAACAGACGATGGCTCGATTGGCAGCCATCGTGGAATCCTCCAACGATGCCATCATCGGCAGAACGTCGGATGGGACGATTACGAGTTGGAACAAGGGAGCGGAAAATATTTACGGCTACTCTGCCGCAGAGATGATCGGCCAAAGCACGACCATCTTGATCCCCCCTGACGACATCGATGCCGTGCGGAAAAACTATCAAAGGATTCATCAGGGGAACCGCATCGAGCCCTATGACACGGTCCGCCTGAGAAAAGGCGGCGCGCGCATCGCTGTTTCGGTCACCGTGTCGCCCGTTAAAGGTGCGAGCGGAAAGATAATCGGCGCATCATCGATTACGCGGGATATTAGCGAACGCAAGCGGAGAGAAAACGAGATCAAAGCTCTGCACGACATCAATCTGGCGATCACTTCGACGTTGGATCTCTCGGCTATTTTGCAAATCTTGCTCGAAAAGATAGATGCCCTGCTACCCTATGAAGCGTCTCATATCAGGCTACTCAACAAGTCAACCGGGAATTTTGACAAGTTGGTCTACCACAACATTGACGAAGCGCAATGGAAAGCCCGATCCGATATGGGCGGGCAGTCGATTCACCAATCCATCCTGCGATCCTGCAAGCCCATGTTCGCTTGCGATATTCAGCAAGACGAACGGTTTGCAAACGCGGATTTTTACACTCGACAAGGCATGGGCTCTTATCTTGGCTTGCCGCTGATCTTCAACGAAGAAATTATCGGGACTCTTTCCCTGTTATCTAGGGAGAAACATCAAGTTACCGATGCTGAGATGGAGCTTGCTGAGACCTTAGCCAAGCAGGCAAGCATCGTCATTCATAACGCCCAGATTTACGAGCAAATAAAATTAAAGTCCCAGCATGTCCTGGATAGTGAAAAGCAGATCCGGACGCTGGCGAATGGTCTGATGCACGCCCAGGATCAAGAAGCCAAACGGATCGCCGGTGTGCTCCATGACGAATCCGGACAGTTGCTGGCTGCTGCCTATATCGCTCTGGATGAGATCGCCAAGCGGGTGCCTGCAATCGCGACAACCTGGGTGAATAATGCTAAAACGATTTTGGACCAGGTGGAACAGCGGCTACGCGAACTCTCTCATGAACTTCACCCGACAATTTTGGATGATCTCGGCCTACAGCCTAGCCTCGATTTCCTGATCGGGCAGATCTCAAAACGAACGAATATCAAGTGCAAATTCGAGGCCTACGTGAATGAACGTCTTGCACCCGCATTGGAAATAACCCTCTACCGCGTCGTCCAGCAGGCCTTGAACAATGTCGTGCGCCACGCCCATGCCACCGAGGTCCACATTCGACTGGTGGAAGACGAGGAATTCGTTCAGTGCTCCATCCAGGACTACGGCATCGGCTTTAACGTTGAAGAAGTGTCAAAACGAGTAAGAAAACCGGGAGCAGGCCTGGGTTTGAATGGAATGCAGGAGCGCGTGGAAACCATGCACGGGACATTCCGAATCCTATCGGCGCCAGCAAGCGGCACCAAGCTGTTGGTTACGCTTCCAAAGGAGAGAGTCAATGGGTCTCAAGCTATTGCTTGCTGACGACCACGTCGTCGTTCGTGAAGGATTTAAAATTCTTCTCGTTGACGCGGGTTTTGAAATCGTTGGAGAGGTCTCGAACGGCCGGGACGCAGTGACTCTGGCTAAAAAACTCCAACCTAACGTTGCCCTGCTCGACTTTGCCATGCCTCTGCTGAACGGCATCGATGCGGCGCGCGCGATCCATATCGAGTCGCCGCGAACCAAGACGGTTCTCCTGACGATGCACAAGGAAGAACAATATGTTCTCGCAGCGCTGCGCGCCGGGATTAAAGGTTATGTCCTAAAAAGCCAGGCCGTGGCGGACCTCGTCCAGGCCATCCAATCATGTTTTCAAGGCGAGACTTATCTGAGCCCCAGCATCTCCGCCAGCGTCGTTAACGCCGCGCTGACGGGCGGCACTTCTAGTACGGACCTATTGACCCAGAGAGAACGCGAAGTGATGCAGCTCATCGCCGAAGGAAAAAGCAACAAGGAAGTCGCTCGACAGCTTGACTTGAGCGTAAAAACAGTCGAGTCCCACAGAAGAAACCTGATGGTGAAGCTCAGCATCCACGAGACCGCCGGGCTTGTTCGCCACGCCATGAAGTTAGGCCTGATCCAGGCGTAACCGCTCAGGAAGTCACATCGACCACATCGGCAGGAATCCGACTTTGCTTTTCGGCGCGGCCGTCCTGGGAGAAGGTTGAGAACACCAATGCACTACGCCCCCAGCAAGCTGCGGGGAATTGACCCAACGAGATTAAAGAGCGTGCAAGTGTTTTAAAGCCCTTGGCCGGTTGCTCGAGACAGCAATCACGTTAAATCGCGAGCGGGGTTTGAACCCCGCTCGCGACCAAAGGGGATGCTCGCCCCCTTTGGTAACCCCATTTAATTGTGCCCGCCTCAAGAGGCGGGGTGAGATGGAGTAAATATCTTGACAGTTCTGTTACCCTAGTAAACGGAGTTTATGATACCGTGCGGGCGAAGGGCAGCGATGTGGCTAAGTTAAAGAAAAAAAAACTCCGGTCATCGGCGGCGCAAAAGTCAGCGAAGCCCCGGCTGGTTAATAACCGTTTTCCCACTGCCGAGAAAAAAGAACAGGCCTTCCCCATTGTCGCCATAGGCGCCTCCGCAGGAGGTCTCAAGGCTTTTGGACAATTCTTTTCCAACATGCCCCTCGACAGTGGGATAGGTTTTGTGCTGATTCCCCACCTGGATCCGAACCATGTGAGCTTGCTGCCCGATTTGCTCAGAAAATATACGAAAATGACCGTCGTTCAGGCCGGAGACGGGATAAAAGTGCAGGCCAACTGTATTTACGTCATCCGGCCGAACACGGAAATGGCCATTATGCACGGAACTCTTCTCTTGACGGAACCTGAGGCGCGCCGTGGCCACAGGCTTCCCATCGATATCTTTTTTCTTGCTTTGGCGAAGGATCAAAGGGAGAAGGCGATCGCAATCATCCTTTCCGGAAACGGGACGGACGGGACATTGGGATTGAGAGCGATCAAGGCAGAAGGCGGCATGGCGATGGTTCAAGACCCGGCCACAGCGGAGTATGACAGCATGCCCAGAAACGCCTTGCAAGCCGGCGTGGTAGATTACACCCTGCCCCCGGAGAAGATGCCCGCAGAGCTGATCAAATACGTGAAGCATCCCTACCTTAAGGCCGCTCCAGAGACCGTCGCCCTCGCGGATCAAACCTCCGACCCCCTAAAAAAGATCTTTTACCTCCTGCGCCTGCAGACCGGTCATGACTTTTCATTTTATAAGAAAAATACCATCCGCCGGCGGATCGAAAAGCGCATGAGCATCCACCAGATTGAGAATATTTCTCAATACCTGCGCTTGTTGCAACAGAACACCCAAGAAGTGGCCATCCTGTTCAAGGAGTTTTTGATCGGCGTCACCAACTTTTTCCGCGATGCCGAAGCGTTTGAGGCTCTAAGCAAACGGTTGATCAAAGAGACGCTGGCGGACAAACCCAAGGACTATTCCATACGGGTTTGGGTCCCAGGTTGTTCCAGCGGCGAAGAGGTCTACTCCATCGCCATTGTCCTACGGGAGTGCATGGACAAGCTGAAACGGAATTGCCACGTACAGATTTTCGCCACCGATATCGACCAGGACGCGATCCATGCGGCGCGCGCGGGGCTCTATCCCGGCAGTATCGTGGCCGACGTGACACCGGCACGGCTAAAGCGCTTTTTCGTTAAAGAAGGGCATAACTACCGGATCAAGAAAGAGATCCGGGAAATGGTCATCTTCGCCGTTCAGGATCTTATCAAAGACCCGCCGTTCACCAAATTAGACTTATTGAGCTGCAGAAATTTGTTTATTTATTTCGATGCGGCGTTGCAGAAAAAATTACTGCCGCTGTTTCATTATGCGCTGCAACCGGATGGAATTTTGTTTCTGGGTCCCTCTGAAAGCATCGGCGAAGCCGTCGACCTTTTTACCCTGATCGACAAAAAGTGGAAACTCTTAAAGCCCAAAGGCTCCCGATTCGTAGCCGAGTCCGTGATTTCGTTTCCCGACAGCATCTCAAGGGGCGATGTTGGCGATCGCCCCGGCCAAGGAGAGAAGAGCGAAGGCAAAGACCTCGTTTTCTCTAAAGCGGCTGAGAAGATGCTTTTGGATGAGTACGCGCCGCCCTCGGTTCTGATCCGCTCCGAGGGCGAGATTCTCTATGCTCACGGTCGGACAGGCAAATACCTGGAGCTTGCTCAAGGGCGGGCGAGCTTGAATATTCTGGAAATGGCACGGGAGGGGATCCGGCGCGAGTTGGAACCTCTTATTCGCAAGGCTAAGACGCAAAAGAAGCAGGTTTCCATGGAAGGGTTGCAAGTCAAGGCCAATGGCGAGTATCAACGGCTGAACTTGACGGTCAAGCCGCTGCTTCAAACCCAGGCCGGCGGCGACTTGATGATCATCGCATTCGAAGAAATCACGCCGAAAACGACAAAATCACGCAAGGCCAAATCGCCGGGGGGAGGGGCGAAGGCAGCCGAGCGAATCCTGCAATTGGAGCAGGAGCTGCAATACAGCCGGGAACATCTCCAGACGACCATTGAGGAGATCGAGACCGCCAATGAAGAACTTAAATCCGCCAATGAAGAACTCCAGTCCACCAACGAGGAGTCGCAGAGCACCAACGAGGAATTGGAAACATCCAAAGAAGAAATGCAATCGCTTAACGAAGAACTGGTGACGGTCAACGCCGAGCTTCAGTGCAGGATCGACGAGTTGTTCAGCTCCAACGACGACATGAAGAATCTGTTCGACGCCAGCAAAATTGCCATGATCTTTCTCGATCAAAAATTGTCCATCAGGCGGTTCACGACGGAAACCACCAAGATCATCAACTTGATACCGACCGACGTCGGCCGGCCGGTCGGCGACATCGTCGCTAACCTGGAAGGTGCCGATCTCGCCGGCGACGCGCGCGAGGTGATCGATTCTCTGGTTGCCAAAGAAAAAAACCTAAGGAGCCGCGATGGGCACTGGTACCTGATGCGTATTTTACCCTACCGGACGGTTGACAACGTGATTGACGGCGTGGTCGTCACCCTGTCCGATATCACCGAACTTAAGCGCGCGGAGGATCTAATCAATGAGGCTTACGATTATGCCGAGAGTATCGTTGACACGGTGCGGGAACCGATGCTCGTGCTCGACGCGGGTCTGAAGGTCCTCTCGGCTAATCGATCCTTCTACCGGACGTTCAAGGACACGTCGGAAACAACCTTAGGAAAGTCTATCTTCAAGCTCGGCAACGAGCAGTGGGATATCGCCGAGCTGCGGCAATTGCTGCAACAAATCCTCTCCGAGAATACCACCTTCGAGGACTTCCTGGTCGAGCGTGACTTTCCGCAAATCGGTCGAAAAAAGATGCTGCTTAACGGCCGCCGCATTTTTCGTGATGTTATCGGCACCCAGACCATCCTGCTCGCCATCGAGGATGTCACCGAACGAAATCAAACGAGCGATTAAAAGGTCAACAACCGAGTGAGCCATGAATCCGGTAAAACCAGATAAAGCCAAAAAGAAGCGCCACCAAGAGTTGCGCAGCAGGGCGGAAGAGTCGCTGCGGGGATTGGCCAGAGACATCCAGGCGTCGCCCAAGCAAAACGTCCTGGAGCTGATCCACGAGCTTGAGGTTCATCAGGTGGAACTCGAGCTCCAGAACGACGAGCTGCGCCGTACTCAGTCGGAAGTCGAAGACTCGCGCATGAGGTATGTCAATCTCTTCGATTTCGCTCCCGTTGGCTTTCTCACCGTGGATCGCAAAGGGTTGATCAAGGAGGTGAATCTCGCAGCCGCTCAACTCCTCGGGGTGGAGCGGCGGAACTTGATCAACAAGGGGCTGCGCCGTTTGATCGCGAGAGATTTTCAGGAGACTATCCATAAATTTATTCACCGGGTCTTTGAAAGCAGCAAGCAGGAAAGCTGCGATCTCCAATTGACGCGAAATAACGGCGGCGCCATCGATGTGCAACTGTTCGGTACTGCCGTGCTGGACAGCGAGGGAAACGCCGCCCTGTGTCAAATCGCCGTCGTCGACATCACCGAGCGCAAGCAGGCAGCGGAAGCCCTCCTCAGAGCGCATAACGAGCTGGAAGAGAAAGTCCGGCAACGAACCTCAGAGCTGGTCATAAAGAATGAAGTCCTGCAAGCTCGCTATCAGGAGATTCAAGCCCTGCATGAGACAAGCCACGCCATTCTGGGTTCTCTCGATCTCAAAGTAATACTGGACACGATTCTGGAGAAGGCCCTTGCGCTCGGCGGCACAGATCTTGGCAATATCTACCTGGTAGACAACGATCGCCGAACCATCGCGGTGGTGGCATGCCGGGGGCATCGAAATGCCGAAATTGCTCAGACACGTTACCACGATATGATGGATACAACGACGGGAAAGTTTACTCGAAAAGTGCTGGAGTTGAAACAGACCCAGGCGGTGGAAGACCTATCGTCGGTGGAGGGTTTTCGCACCTTCAAAAAAGCGGGAGCGCGATCAGCTATTGTATTTCCCGTGTGGGCAAAAGAAGAGATCCTCGGCATGATCGCACTCGGGAGCCGCACCCCGCGCAAGTTTCATCCTAGTGAAGTCTCGCTTCTTGAATCACTTGGCAATCTTATGGGGATTGCTGTGCAAAAAGTCCGGCTTTACGAGCAGACGCTATTTCAGAGGGACCGTTTAAGCACGCTGCACGAAATTGATTTGGCGGTCACCTCCAGCTTAAGGCTCCAGACCGTATTGGACCTCCTGGTAGAGAAAATTTGCGGTTTCATCCCACATTCCGCCGTAACTGTCAGGTTGTACAAAGAGCAGAGCGACGAATTAGAGTTCACAGTCTGCCGGAATATTGACGAGAAGGAGTGGCGGGCACATGAACAGATTGTCGGAGATCGTAGCGGCTCGAGCTGGACAGTCTTGCAGACCCGCGCAGTTGTCGAAGTTTCTAATATTAAAACTGACCCTCGAGTCGCTCACGCTGATTTTTTTCAGCAACAAAGCATAACAAGCTTTCTTTTGATCCCGCTGCTGGTCAGAGATCGTATTCTAGGGGTCCTTGGCCTATACACCCGGGAGCACCACGATTGGTCGAAAGACGAGATAGCATTTTTTATAACCCTTGCCGGCGCGGTAGCGATCGCCGTTAACAATGCCCAACTCTACGAAGAGACTTTGGCCGGCCGTGAGCAACTCAAGGGTCTTTCTCATCGCCTTTTGGAGGCTCAAGAGGCTGAGCGTCAAGACACTGCGCATAAGCTTTACGATGAGGTGGGACAGGAGCTGGCGGCGCTGAGGCTGAATTTGGATATGAGCGAGCGTTTGTCTCAGGACGGGGCTTGCCAGCAGAGCCTGAAGCGGGCGCAGACCGGGGTAGAAAAGTTGTTGAATCGGGTACTGAATTTGTCGCTCGATCTGCGACCGCCGATACTGGATGATTTCGGGATTTTGGCTGCGCTATCGTGGTATTTAAAGCGTTATACGGCGCAGACGGGGGTGCGGGTAGATTTTCAGCATAGTGGGATCGAGGGGCGATTTTCCTCGGCGGTGGAGACCGTGGCGTATCGGATTGCGCAGGAGGCGCTGACCGATGCGGCGCGTCATGCGGGGGTCAAGGGGGTCACGATACAGGTTCGTGCCACTCAGGAGACACTCTACATAGCGGTTGAGGATCGAGGAAAGAGCTTTCACTCCAAGACAGGGTCAAGCGCCAGCGTGGGCGAGGGGTCGTCCGGGATGCGGGAGCGGGCGGCTTCGGTAGGTGGTCAACTGGTTGTGGACTCGGGGATTGGGCGCGCCACTCGTGTCACCGCTGAGTTGCCGTTAATCCCCGTATCTCTGAAAGCGTCGTGAGCGCCGCGCTGGCGGGCGGCACTTTTACCACGGACGCATTGACCTAGAGAGAACGCGAAGTGATGCAGCTCATCGCCGAAGGAAAAAGCAACGAGGAAGTCGCCCAAAATCTTGCCTTGAGCGTAAAAACGGTCGAGTCCCACAGAAGAAACCTGATGGTGAAGCTCAGCATCCACGAGACCGCCGGGCTTGTCCGCCACGCGATAAATTTAGGTCTCGTCCTACTCTAACCTCCTTCACTGCTGCTTTTCAGGTCTTTTCCCGGCCGTTTTAGGGTATCAGCCCGATTCTCCTAATTTGGCTCTCAGCTTATGTTACTCAAAGAAGAAGACCGATGTCCGCATCTATTAACTCAATCAAGGAGGCACAAAATGAATTCTACCGTATTGGCGTTCGATGAGAATCGAAGCATTCGCTACCGGCCGGAAATTTTATCGCGACAAAAGCCATACACAACATTATTCTACGCTCAAGCATTTCGTGTCATCGGCCAACAGCTGGAACCCATCAAGCCCGAGACTGTCGACATTGCTTTCCATAATGGCAGCTTTCTGGTTCGCTGCCTGACGAAGCATACGGAGAAGCAACTTCGACTCTTACCAATTTTTGTTTGGGTGCAGAAACATGAAAA
>Ga0326597_10009936_pt1 | contig 12707 bp, 11 predicted proteins | sample RVTome_12_FD_203789 | JGI IMG/M metagenome (GOLD analysis project Ga0326597, IMG submission 203789) | Soil microbial communities from uranium-contaminated site in the Upper Colorado River Basin, Wyoming, United States - RVT100D185 | ecosystem: Environmental > Terrestrial > Soil > Contaminated >... | reverse complement strand
CGTGCCTTGAGCCGCTTGCTCAAGACACGCCGCCGAATTGGCGGCCAGATCGGTCCTGGTAGTCACCATGGGCCGAGGAACGAGGAGCCGCCGACCTCAAGCACCAAGGGCGGCGCCTCGCAACCCACCCACGGCTTGATCCACAGTCAGCACGGCGGTGTCGATCACGTGCGTTACGGTTGGCCAAGGCCGGTAGTCACGACTCAGAACGTCTTGCCACGTCGTTCCGCCCCGTTCCCGATCAGCCAAACGGCTTTCGACCCTGCGGCGATGCTCAGCCTGATCCGAGCACCGAATCTCAACTTCGATTGCGCGGGTGCCAGCGCGCCGGGCGACATCGAGCCAGGCGGCTCGAGTGATCGGAATCGGATTGACAGAGTCGGCAACGACGATATGACCGACCCGGAGGTTGTCCTCCGCCACCGCGTAGGCGGCTCGGTACCCGGCGTCCTCCAACGAAATGACTGTGACGCCCGAGTCACGAATTGCCAGCTCAATCGAATCAATTCGAACGTGGACCGCCGATACGGCTTTCGAGAAGGCGCGGGCGATAGTCGTCTTTCCCACCCCCGGCAGCCCGCCGAGTACGACCAGCATTCTGCAAAGTGTAGGCGATTGCGGATTGGTCGCGGGAAGTCGCCTTTCGGCGGGCGATATGCTGGCAGGGGGTTCGAGGATCGCTACGGCGTTAATCGCGAGGAACGCGGTTGATTGCGAGTGGGACCGCATCGCGACTTGGCGAGCCATTCGGGTCCGGCTCCGACAGAGGCGGTTGCCGGACGGTCGTGGCGAATCTCTGAAAGGCAGCCTGACATAGAATACGGGCCCCCATGTTCGCGGTGCTGATGGGCAGCCAAAGCAACGTCCGCCACAAAGTGGCGATGCGCATCCTGCTTCAAGCGGGATTTGGTGTGCAGGACGTGCCGAATGTCGCAGTGCTCCCAGCCTTGCGCGCAGCGGCGCTGGGAGGTGGCCGCATCGACGTAGTCGTGCTTGTCACTCAAGGGCGAAATCAAGATGGGCGGCTTGACGCGGCACAAGTCGCCATCGACATCAGGCGCCTTGAACCGCAACTGGCGTTTCGCGGCGGGGTACGAGTGGCCGCTGTGCCGATCATCTTCACGGACATCGCTGTACCGGTCACCGAAATAGCTTCAGGTAATACATTCCGCTCTTCTCCTGGAGGTATCGACGATGTCGTCGATGCGGTGCGATGGAGCGCGTATTGTGACTTCGATCAGCTTCACACAACCGTCGTCGAAGTGTTGAAGAAGTGGCGCCAGACCCTGTTGGAGGAGCTGGATTACGTCGGATTCACCGTCTCGCTCGATGCGGACGGGCGCCACAAAGTGTCTCACGCCCTTCGGCGGAAACGTAGAGACAGCGAGTTACTTGCCGATGAAGCAAGTCCCGGCGCACTGCGTCAATCCCAATATCTCATTCTTGCCGAGGACTTCATCGAGAACCTGGGAACCTATGATGAGTTCAAGTTCCTCTTGGAGCACTACGAGTCGATTGCGAAGACAGAGGGGATCAAGCCAGAGAGTGTGTTTCAGCGATTCTTCCAGCAGAATCCCCATCTGATTCAGCGGGATCTCTTTGACCGACATTGGGCAAAGCCAACGCTCCGTCTCCCGGAACACCCAGCGAGATTCTTTCAGCCAGACTTTGTGTTGAGGCCACGCGTTGCTGCAAGTATCGGTACAAGATGGGAGATCATGGATCTGAAATTGCCGGATGATGTCCTACTCACACCGGGCAGCTTTCATCCAGCGTTCTCGCAGAAACTGACAAGGGCGATCCAACAACTTCGCGATTACCGCGACTACTTCAGTCGACCGGACACGCGAAACCAGCTAATCAGTCAATTCGGTTATCAGCCCCTGAATCCCCGTATCTCGGTCTTGATCGGAAGGCGCGATCGAACGGAGGTGCTCGACCACGCTCAGGGTAGCGCGGCGCTTGACGTGAACATCCTTACCTACGACGACATCATCGAGTTCGAGGAGAGTCGATTAGTCTTGCAGGGGCAGTTTGCGGGCCTTTTTACTACGTGACCGCCAAGCCGCGAGACGTTGATCACAGATCGCGGTACGCATGAGGCTCGCCGGCATGGGATCGAAGGAGAGGACGAGCTACCCAGGTGCGCGCCGGCCGCCGCGCCAGCGGCTTCGTTCAAGTCGCCAAGGGCGGACGGGATCAACCGTCCGCCCTTGACGGACGCGGCCTCACGCCGCGGCATCCGGTTCAATGCCAAGTTGATCGTTCACGGCGCATCGGGTCTTCTGTTTACATCCGAGGTAGCGTTCGGTCGTCTGGACGGAGACGTGGCCAAGGAGGAACTGGATCTGGTCCAGCTCACCACCCGCCATGCTAGTTCTCGCTGCTGCCGCTCGTCTGCGATGCTTGGCGAAGGAGTTGACGGGCATACTTTGGCGCCAACTCCTGCTCGAACGCCTTCCGTTCCTCATCGGTTGTTAGCTGCCGGTATCGCACCGTCTCCTCTGGGGAGAGCTCCACGACGGCCTGGATTCTCTGGCCGGTTTCGTTGTGAATCATGACGATATCGACCTCAATAGGCGCGTAGATCGAGAACTGGTAGGTGTGGCCAGTGATGTCAATCGGTTCGATCTTCCCGGTTGCATAGTTGAACTTCTGGCGACGGAACGACCGATGGAATCGTAACCCTTGAAGTGTGGTGAGGTTCATTGGCGCGGCACCACTCGCAGTGGCCCTCGTGGGATTTGCGGCCAGCTCTGGTGGCTTCGTCTCGAATCGCGCCAATAAGCCTCTCGCCTTGAACTCAGCGACCCACATATCGAGGACGGTCCTCAAAACCGTCTTCAGATTGCGCAGTGATCCATCCCGAAGCTGGACCGTAACCTCCTTCTCGGCGTGGTGATACGTTCCCTCCGCATCTTCATAGTCGGTCATCACCGTTATTTCGTAGATGTCCGTGGGCTTGGCAACCGGTCCATCGCGACGAGCCCCGTGCTTCAGAACATTCACGATGTCCTGCAACAGAACGTATTCGGGGCAGGCAGCGAGGAAGGCCGGCCACGGCTTGCCCTTGGCCCATGACACATGTTCCCGGAGGTGGAAGAGCGCCAGAGCCGCATCCTTCCCAAGGCGCAGGTCGGCGTTCAGGCCTGCCGACTCCGACTTCAAGGACTCCGCGAAGGCGTTGTAGGCGGGCAAGACGTTCTCGAAAAACTGCGCTTCTAGATCATCGAACATCAGATCGCAGTATAGCGGCGAGCTGCCCGACACGGCGGCAACGCCTGGATGGTCCCTGGACCGCGCCAACAAATCGGGGCTGACCTGATCGGCCATTGTCGCTTCGAGGCGCTTGAGCCCCGCTCCGCGGGCCCACGCCAGTTCAGATCCCGAAAAGTCGCCAAGAGCGGAGCAGTCGGGCCAACCCTTCGGGCCCTGTGCCGAAAACCCGCTGTCAGCAGCAGGCAGGTTTCGCCTCGATCTTCGTGCGAATCGGCCGGGCTCGACCTCCCGTGGTGCTGTTCCAGGCAGCGACGTTTCTGGCACGACCAGTGATATCGTTCGTTCCTTCTCGTCTTGCCTTGGAAAGCCCCTGAGCCCAAAGTCCTTCACCATTCCTGTGAGCTGTCGGCTAAACTCATCAGGTGTCCCGAACCGGCGATGGCTAAGCGGAGCATCCCGCAGAGCGTAGCCCGACGCCAAGCACTCAGCGTGCGGTCTCGCAGCAAGCCCAAGCGGACCCTTCGTTTTATCGACCTGTTCGCTGGGCTGGGCGGTTTTCACCTGGCGCTGCGGGGCTTGGGCCACGAATGCGTCTTTGCCTGCGAGGCCGACCCCGACCTGGCGGCCCTCTATGAAAGGAACTTCCGCCTGCGCCCGCACGGCGACATCAGAACCCTCGACATTTCGTCGTTGCCGGCCCACGACATCCTCTGCGCCGGATTTCCGTGTCAACCTTTCTCCAAGGCGGGTGAACAGCGGGGGCTTGAGTGCCCACAATGGGGCGACCTCATCGACTACGTAATACGGATCCTCAGAATCCACAGGCCGCGCTACTTCATCATTGAGAACGTTCCGAACCTCGTGCGCCACCGAGAGGGGCGGACCTGGCGGATGATAGAACACCGCCTGCGCCTCGTGGGCTACAGCGTGAGGGACAAAATCCTCTCTCCCCATCACTTTGGCGTACCCCAGATCCGTGAACGTGCGTTCATCATCGGCCACCGAGGCCCCCTCGACGACTTCCGCTGGCCCGCACAACGCAAGCGTAAGGAGACCTCGGTTGCCTCCGTGCTCGACCGGAACCCCCGCGGGGCTAAGCCACTGCCGAAGTCCTTCATCAGATACCTCGAAGCGTGGCAGTCCTTTCTCGATCGCTTCCCCAGAAGCGAGGAACTCCCGTGGTTTCCGATCTGGGCGATGGAGTTTGGGGCCACCTATCCCTATGCAGAAAAGTCTCCCGCCGGCGTCGGATTTGGCAAGATCCGCTCGCGCCGAGGCTCTTTCGGCATCCCGTTGCACGGCATTCCGGCACGCCGTATTCGTTCGCTCCTGCCGACCTATGCGCAAGGCGGCGAACGCTCGTTCCCTAAATGGAAGGTGGATTTCATCCGCCTCAATCGGGCACTCTACGAGCGCAACAAGGCATGGATCGACCAATGGTTACCGACGATCCTCGGATTCGCCCCCAGTTTCCAGAAGTTCGAGTGGAACTGCCAGGGTGAGCCGCGCGACATCTGGCGCTACGTGATTCAATTCCGTGCCTCCGGCATCCGTGTGAAGCGGCCAACGACCGCACCGTCGCTTGTCGCGATGACCACAAGCCAAGTGCCCGTGATTGCCTGGGAGCGTCGCTACATGACGATTCGCGAGTGCAGCCGTCTCCAGAGCATGGGCGGCCTGCGAAATCTGCCGCGCTCGCAAACTGGCGCCTTCCGGGCAATGGGGAACGCGGTTAATGTCAATGTCGTTCGGGCGATCGCTCGGTCCCTTCTGACGTGCGAGGCCAGCGACCGCCCCGAGGTGCAAGCCAAACCAACCAGATCCAGGGGCAAGCCTCCCAGGAGATTCCCGCGGCGGGCTGCCTGAAACACACAGGCACGGAGCTGCGAATTGGCCATCAAGAAGGTAGATATCCGGCCTGGCGTCAGCGTCCTTGCCGTGCTGCGCCATCTGAACTACCGGCCTTGGTACGCCCTGAGCGAGTTCGTCGATAACGCCGTCGAGAGCTTCACCGCTCACCACCACGAACTGGAGAAGCTCCACGGTCGCAATGTGAAGCTACGTGTGGACATTGACATCGACACGGCCGCCCCCGCACGTATCTCCATCCGCGATGACGCCGCCGGCATCTTCGAGAGGGAGTACGACCGCGCCTTCCGTCCGGCCGCCATTCCTCCAGACCGATCAGGCTTGGCTGAGTTCGGCATGGGCATGAAGAGCGCAGCCTGCTGGTTCGCGCCCCGCTGGACCGTTCGTACTTCAGCCCTCGGCGAACCCGTAGCCCGCTCCGTGCGCTTTGATATTGCCAATATCGTTGAGGACAACATCGAGGAACTCACGATCCGTGAGAGCAAGGAGAAACCACAGGCTCACTACACCGAGGTGATCCTCGAAGACATCTTTCACGTTCCCTTGGGCCGCACGCTGGGCAAGCTGAAGGAGCATCTCACAGATATCTACCGCGCCTTCATCCGCCAGGGCCTGCTGGAACTGCGCTTCAACGACGAAGTCCTTAGCTACCGCGAGCCGAAGGTCCTGAACGCAGCTCACTTCAGGGACAAAGACGGCCCCGAGCGTCTGTGGCGCAAGGATATCGCGTTCGATTTCGGGGACGGCCTGTCCGTCCATGGCTTCGCCGCTTTGCGAGAAACGGCTAACACCGCCAAGGCCGGCTTCTCGCTCTTTCGGCGCGGTCGCGTAATCCAGGGCAGCGGCGATGAAGGGTATCGCCCGTCCTTTGTATTCGGGAGCTCAAACAGCTATCGCTATCAGCGCCTATTCGGCGAGCTTCACCTTGACGGCTTCGCTGTCAGCCACACCAAAGACGGATTTCGCTGGGATGAGAACGAGCAGCCGTTCCTAGAGTTGCTCCGCGAGCACCTCGACAGCGACGAGCTGCCGCTGCTCCGGCAGGCGGAAGGCTATAGGGTGCGCGCCCCTCGCGCCCAGGTTGCCAAGGCAGCCGCTCAGGCCGTAACCAACACCGCTCAGGCCATGGAAACGCGATTACCTGACGTGTTGCCGGAAGTCGCCGATGCTGAGATGATCGAGACGCCCTCGGAGGAGCCACCCCCAGTAACGGCACTGGCGAACCGCCGATTCGATATCGTGTTCCGCGACAAGGCGTGGTCGGTCAACGTTGAACTGACCAACGACCCCGGGGAAAGTCAGTGGCTGATGGTCAACGATACGGCGGAGACGCGCGCCAATCCGCGCCGGCTGAACATCAGAGTTTCTGTCGCCCATCCCTTCATGATCCGCTTCGCACAGGACGACAGCGAAGACATGGAAGCTTTGCTCCGCGTCGGCGCCGCACTTGCCCTGGCGGAAGTACTAGCGCGCGACTCCGGCGTCCGCAGGGCTGGCACAGTGCGCCGTAACGTCAACGACATCCTGCGTCAGGCGCTTTCCGAACCGTGATGATGAACCAGGCAGGGGGCCTCCAATGAGTGACGACGACCCGATCATCATCGAGCCCGTTCCCCAGGACGCAACGACGCCGTGGTCACCCGTCGAAGGGCCCGAGGCCATGGACTTTCTTACTCTGGTGGTTCCACAGGCGAGTCGCGAGAGCGTCCGCGATGCTGCGGTTGCGATTCTCGCCCGGGGAGTTCCCCCGACTGTCCCCGCCGGCCAGGAAACCGGCTTGGTCGTCGGCTATGTCCAGAGCGGCAAGACCATGTCGTTTGAAACCGTCATTGTGTTGGCCCGTGACAACGGTTTCCAGATCGTCATTGTCGTCACCGGGACATCCAATCCGCTGTTTGAACAATCCACAGGGCGCCTCCGCCGCGACCTGCGCCTAGATGAGGCGGACCGGGAGAGGCGCTGGATTCACTTCGAGAACCCGAGCGCCGCCGACGCCACGGTCCAGGCCATTCGTGACGTTCTTTCGGACTGGAGTGATCCCGAAACCCCTGAGAACTACAGGAAGACAGTCCTTATCACGGTTCTGAAGAACCATCGGCGTCTGCAGAACCTTGCGGCTCTTGTCCGGGCCGTCGGCACCGGCAACGTACCCGTGCTGATCATCGATGACGAGGCCGACCAAGCCAGTCTGAACAACGAAGTTGCCCAGGGGCAGGAGAGCACCACCTATCGATGCCTCATGACCCTGCGCGACGCTTTGACCAGCCATACGTACCTGCAATACACGGCGACGCCGCAGGCTCCGTTGCTGTTGAGCATCATTGACTCACTATCTCCGAATTTCGTTAGGGTTCTTGAGCCGGGTGAGGACTATGTCGGCGGCCGCGACTTCTTCGCCGACGGCCAGGACTATGTCCGCGTGATACCACCCCAGGACGTTCCCGTAAACGCCAACCCCCTGACCGAGCCGCCCGAGTCCCTGCTCGAGGCGATGCTCATCTTCATGGTGGGCGTTACCGCCGGGATTCGCGAAGGCGAGAACAGAGGCAACCGCTCGATGCTGGTCCATCCGTCCCACAGGACAGCGCAGCACCGAGAGTTCTACAACTGGGTCCGCGACATAGTTGAAGAATGGAAACGCATCCTCAATCTCCCCGATGATGATCCCGACAAGCAGGAACTCATCGAGGAGTTACGTAACGCGCACGCGGACCTTGCCACGACCGTCAGGCAGGATCTGCCGGCGTTTGAGGACGTCGTTCCGTCCTTCCGCTTCGCATTTCGCAACACGCGCGTGCTGGAGGTCAATACGCGCGGCGGGCGGACGCCCTCTGTGGACTGGCGCAGCGCCTACGGTTGGATACTCGTCGGTGGTCAAGCGATGGACCGTGGCTTCACCGTCGAAGGTCTCACGGTCACCTACATGCCGCGCGGCATCGGCGTCGGCAATGCCGACACCGTCCAGCAGCGCGCTCGGTTTCTGGGGTACAAAAGGCCTTATCTGGGCTACTGCCGCTTGTACCTGGAGCAAGGCACGCTCAGTGCGTTTCGGAGATACGTCGAACACGAAGAAGACATTCGGTCTCAGTTGCAGGACTTTCAGGACGCCGACCGGCCTCTCAATGAGTGGAAGAGGGCGTTCGTACTCGACATGGCTTTGCGACCTTGCCGCCACAGTGTTCTCGAGTTTGACTACATACGGGGCCGCTTCTCCGATGACTGGGTGGCGCCCCGCGTCGTGCTGGCGTCCGACGCCGTGCTTCAGGCCAACCGGGACACAGTAGCGGCCTTTCTGCAAACTCTTACGCTCGCCGATAACGAGGGCCATCACGAGCGGACGAGGATTCAGCGCCACAAAGTCTGCCAGAACATGCGGCTGAGGCAGGTCGTCGAGCAGCTTCTCGTGCAGATGCGAATCACTGGAAGTACCGACTCGCAGCGCAACACCGGTTTACTTCTCCAACTCTCCCTGGCGCTGGAGAACAACCCTGACGAAGTCTGCACTGTCTACAGTATGAGCCCGAACGAAAAGCGTCAGCGCGGCGTCGACGACAATGGCGAGGTAACGAACCTCTTTCAAGGCGAGGCTCCTGTGCATCCCCTCGAACGCCGCGGTGAGGTCTACCCAGGAGATCGCGCGATCGTTGACCGTGACAACGTCACAGTTCAGGTTCACCGGCTCGACCTGACCCAGGATGGCAACGTCATCAAGCAGGACGTTTCCGTCCTTGCCGTGTGGGTGCCCGCTCGCCTGTCCCTTCCATGGCTTAGCCAGGACCAACCGGCGCAGCCCCGCTGATGGATGTTTCGCTCGAACGCCTGTTCGCGGCAATCCGGTCGCCTGAAAGCGGCGGTGCCGGGGCGCCGCTGTATGCGGTTATGCCAGTACCGGCTTACGACGGCACCTTCGTCGGCAAGGATAGCCAGTCCCATGCCTGCCTTCTCATAGGCACAGGCGGCTATGTGGCTGGACGCCGCCCGCCCATCCGCCTTGAGAATCTCGACGTTCAGTTTGAACTGCGCTGTCACGTGCGAGCGGGTGGCACGCCTGAACGGACCGGCACGTTTACCGTCATCACCTGCGGGTCGCTCGATCCCGAAACGACGCGCTATTTTCTATCCGTCTGCGAGACCGTCCTGCGGCTGGTAGGTTCGCAGCCTGAACAGCACAGCGTTGCAGCAGCTGTCAACCGGCTGGCTGCCATGTTTCACAAGATGCAGAAGCCGCCGACGCGGCCGGTCAATGGCCTGTTCGGCGAACTGTATTTGCTCTGGCGCAGCGCCAGCCCCGTTCGCGCACTCATGGCATGGAGGATTGACGAAACCGCGCGCTTTGATTTTGCCGAAGGCCAGGCGAGGCTCGACGTTAAGACGAGTAGTGGCCGCGTCCGGGCTCACACCTGCTCGTACGATCAGTGCAATCCGCCGGACGGTACTACTGCGCTCGCGGCCTCGCTATTCGTGGAGCGCCTTCCAGGTGGCCTGTCGTTGCGCTCGCTGATCGAAGAGATAGACACGGCGATTGGCGGACGGGCTGACCTTGCGCTGAAACTCCGAGAGGTGGTCGCGGCGACCCTCGGCGCAACTCTCAACGACGCGCTCAATGTGACGTTCGATGTGCCGCTGGCCGACGCGTCGCTACTGTTCTTCGACCTGCGCGAGGTGCCAGGCATACGCGGGCCGTTGCCACCTGGCGTCAGCGACGTTCACTTTAGGTCCGATTTCTCAGGTGCGACACCTCTGCCGGTTGAAGCCCTCGTTGCCGCAAACCCGCAGCTTTGCCACCTACTGCCGTCTCTGCCGCCTTAACACCGCCCATGGCTGACATCGTTGACAAGGCCACGCGTAGCCGGGTCATGGCGCAGATCCGCAAGAAGTGGACCTCCCCCGAACGACGGCTGCACGGCTTGCTGAAGGCCCACAAGGTGCGGCACAAGATGTATCCGCACCTTTCGGGCAGCCCCGACGCCCTCGTCTATCCGCGTACGCTCGTCTTCCTCGATGGCTGCTTCTGGCACGGCTGCCCGCGATGCTATGTGCCTCCTAAGACCCGGACGGACTACTGGCACCCCAAAATCCAGGGCAACAGGCGCCGCGACCGCCACACTCGCAAGCTCCTACGTGCCCAGGGTTGGACCGTGGTGTCCTTCTGGGAGCACCAGTTCCGGCACGACTCTGACCGCTGCCTCGCGAGAATCCTCGGCGCGTCGCCCGTCGTCGGGTGACGGTCCCTTCAACGAATTGAAGGGTGGCCCAGACCCGCCGTTCGGCGCGACCGGTTGAAGTGGGTTTGCCGCCGCGATAGACGGTTCAAAACCACTGCTTTCTGACCCAATCTGAACACCCGGCGAAAGTCCGCAAGATCTTTGAGGATTGCCTGCGGACATCGTTGGGCGAAGGACCGGTGGTATTTGGCACGGTCTCCGATCCACCGTCTGCCGCAAGGATCCATTCAATTGGCTGGCTTGACGACAACAGGGGAAAGGACGTCCGCACTGCCGATGCGCGGCGGCGTCAGGCGGATCCAGCCGTGTGCGAGCTTGCGCCTTAAATGACGCAGGTCTGTTTGGGGAGCAGGCAATCGGCCCACCGGCGCCTTCAACCGCACCTCTCTTCAAACACGCCCTTCTCGATCAGCGTGCTGACTATAGGCATCTTCCTTCGTGAGGATGCGATCATGAGCAACCCGAGCAGCTTGAGCATTCGTGTAACCCGACCGCAGTGCGATCTCACGCCATACAGCACCAGCGCCGCGACCTAATGGACGGCCACCCATGGCCTTCACTGCGCGTCGCAGGCGAAGCTCCTTCTGGGTGAAGAGGTGTGGTGGCAAGTTGATCTTCATCACTGGCCCCAGTTGACGGTACATCGTGCGAAGCTCAGACCAAGGAACATCGCGCACGTGTAGGTCGATCGACATTCGGCGTCGCTCGAGCGTTGTACCGCTAGGCAAAGTGGCTGTCATCGTCTGGATCGTCGCCCGCCAGGCGCTGAAGGCTGGCTCCACCAGGTCTCCAACGAGTACATACGCCACGAGGTCCCCTTCGCTGAAGCCCGTGCCCTCGGCCGCAGGCGCGGCGAACCTCTTGAGCCGAGTCAGCGTCGCGCTGTTCACGAGCCTCACGGTGACCTCTACACTGTGTTCTCCGCCCTGTGGAACTCCGGGATGCCTCCGGCAAGCGAGGTAATCCACACCCCTCACTGAAGGAATGCACTCGAGTCCGACAAGTTCGCCAAGCCGCCAACAGGCACGGGAGGCTCGACGCCAGGCAGCATCAACCGCGGCGACGCCGCCACCGCGCCGGGCTCCCTCTCGCCTGAGCCAGCCGATTGCTGCGTGGAGTGATCCGAAAGGCGGACGTTCAGAGCCGAACAGCTCCTTCCGGATTGTCAGAATGTCGCTCTGCATTCTGGAGAGCATGAACGCCCATCGTGCTTCGAGCTCCCTACGGCTCCGCGTCATAGAAAGAAGCGACCTCCTTTGGACGCGTTCGGCTGCGACCTGCCGGCCACTCTAACGGATTTCCGTCAGGTGTTGTGAATCTCTAGGCTGGTGACGGTGGCGATTCTCAGTCCGGGCCACCGTCCCGAAAGCGCGGGAGCTGACCGGCGTTCGGCGCCGTGTCGGGGTTGCTGAGCAAGGCAACGCGGCGGCCCCCGGGGAGGACTAGATATACCCGAAGTGTGCTCGACAGGTGACAACAGCCGACGCACCCGCTCGGGTCCTCGACTTCGGAAGGAGATCGGCTTGGGCAGACAGCCGGGCCCAGGACGCTCTTGGGCGCCGAGCACCGAAGGTGCGCAGGCGCCCCAGCGACGAGAAGGCGGCACGAAGACCAGGAAGCTGATGCGCTCGATGTCGTAGAGGGTCTCCGCAACCACGATGCCAAGAACGCGTTCAATCGGGACGAGAGAATCACTGCGGACGCCGGCACACGCGCTGCGCCGCGCGTGGTCGGAGTTCCTCGGCCGGCTTCAGTGGCAGCAGTCTGTGACACTGACGTTCGACCCGAAGCGCGTCTTTCCGGTTTCGCGTGAACGGGCGGAGCGCGAAGCGAGTTGGTGGTGTGCGCAGTTGGCGCGTGTGGCCCGCCGCGCGGTTGGTTGGCTGTTCGCCGCAGAGCGGACAGCTAATGGCCTCTGGCACGTCCATGTGCTCGTCATTGGCGCTGGTCGTCTCCCGTGGAAGTTGATGAATGACCTCTGGAGGACCAGGAATGGACACGCCAAGATCGTGCCGGTACACGACACGTCGGGCGCCGTACTCTACACCACTAAGGAGGCATATCGCACGGGCGAGATCGTGCTCTCCGACACGCTCACCCGGTACCGCAACCAGCTAGCCACGAACGAATTGGTGAAGCTCGTGCCTGACGACACAGAGGGCGACGTCTAGCCCATGCTCCCCATCAAGCGGCCGGCACGGCGTCGCGGTTGCACCGCCCCGGCGATGTCGGCTGCGTCGGTGTCGAGGGTTGGTTGCCATTCCCAACCACCTCGACTCCGACAGCGGCGGCGTCCGGCCGCCACGACGGCCGGACCGGCTGCATGGGGACCGAAGCTGGCGCCCGCGGTTGCAACCGAAGTCCGACGGCTTCTGACCAAGCTGCTCGTTGAAG
>Ga0326597_10009935_pt1 | contig 12708 bp, 12 predicted proteins | sample RVTome_12_FD_203789 | JGI IMG/M metagenome (GOLD analysis project Ga0326597, IMG submission 203789) | Soil microbial communities from uranium-contaminated site in the Upper Colorado River Basin, Wyoming, United States - RVT100D185 | ecosystem: Environmental > Terrestrial > Soil > Contaminated >... | reverse complement strand
TCAGCAGCACGGTGCACGCCCCGCACACCTGCTGATCGCATCCCAGCTTCGTCCCGGTCAGCTCCAGCCGCCTGCGCAGAATCTCGAGCAGCGTTTCCCACGGTTCGGCTTCGAGCTCATGACGCACGCCGTTGACCGTCATCTGAATTGCTCGCATCATGTCCTCATCAGCGCTCGCCTTCCTCCGCCCGCCGGAAAGCCTCTTTCGCCGCCCTCCCCACCAGAACGCCCGCCATCGCGCGCTTGTACTCTTCCGATCCGCGCAGGTCCCCGAGCGGCGAGCACGCTTCCGCCGCAATGCGCCCCGCTTCCGCAACGATTTCGGCGCGATACGGATTCCCCTGAAGAACCTCTTCCGCTTCGCGCACGCGCAGCGGCGTCGGCGCAACGCACCCCAGAACACACCGCGCTTCCACGCACTTCCCCGTCGCCGGATCGAGCCGCACCCCGACCGCGCATCCCACCGCCGGCTTGTCCGACCCGACGGAGAACCTCAGGTACTTGAATCCGGAGTGCGGCTGCATCCGGTCCACCTGGATTTCCGTAATCAGCTCGTGCGGCGCGAGCGTGGTTTCGTAGTACCCGGCGAAAAGCTCCTCCAGCGGAAACGCGCGCTCGCTCGCCGGGCCCGCCACCTTGACGCGGGCGTCGAGCGCAATCAGCAGCGGCGGAAGGTCGGTCAGCGGCTCGGCGAACCCCAGGTTCCCCCCGATGGTTCCCGTGCTGCGCACCCGGATGTTCGCCACCTGCGGCTCCAGTTCCGTGATCGCCGGCAGATGCTCCCGGATCACCGCCGACACTTCCAGATCATGATGCGTCGCCAGCGCCCCGATCCGAATCGTCCCCTTCCCGTTCTCGATGTAGCGCAGCCCCGGGATGCGCTTGATGTTCACCAGGTAGTCGGGCCGCACGATTCCCTGCTTCATCAGCAGGAGCAGGGAAGTCCCGCCCGCGTAAATGCGCGCGTCCTCGGGATGCTCCGCCATGAACCGCGCGGCTTCCCCGACGCTCGCAGGCTCCACGTACTCAAACGGTCTTAACCCCATAGTGACACGTAGCCACGGCACGCTGTTTGTGCCGTGGGTTTGTTCTTTCCTTGCCCTGAAGGGGCAACCCGTGAATAGCCGCAGGTTTCAACCTGCGGAACCGGGACCACGGAACATCCAACCCCGCAAGGGGTTGACCTCCCCTGCTCAAAGCGCCGGAGGCGCGGTAGATTCTAGCCCATCACGGCGCAACAGGCTGCTGAAAAATACTTTGCGCGGTCATTCTGAGCGAAGCGAAGAACCTGCTTGTCCTCTGAATCATGCCGCAAAAGCGCCTGAAAAATAAGGGCGTTAGCCCCTGAGGTGATTTTGCGGTCTTGCTAACTGCGGCATTTCACCCATTTTTGAGACCAGCTCTAACTCTGCAGCAGCCCCTTCAGCCGCGCCATCCGGCCGGGCTTCGCCGGCGTCGCAGGCTCCGGATCGGGAGCAACCCCGAGCTTGCCCTTCAGGTTCGCGGTGGCCTCGGCGAAAATCTCCTTCGATTTCGCCTCGATCAGCTTTGCCCCCAGCACCGCCAGTTGCCCGCCCAGCATCAGCTCCGAGATCACCTGCACCTCGGTCGACTCGTCCGACGCCGCCCTCAGGATAATCGTATCCTTGGATTTCATCATGCCTTTGGCGCCGGCAATCGTTTTGCCGCGGTTTTCGAGCACCATGCGATGCGGCGCTTCGCGTTCGAGAACCTCCGTCGCGATCTTGAACGTGGCCGAGATGACCCCTACTTTTTGCTTCACGATCACTTCATAGTGGCGGTCATCGAGGATTTCCACCGACTGCACCGCCGGCAGGCACGACGCCATCTTCCGCGGATCGGCCACAAACTCCCAAACCCGCTCCACCGGCGCGGGCACTGCAAACGTTTCTTCGATCTTCATTCTCTGCCTTCTCGAAACCACGAAGCGCAATTATACGCCAGCCCTCCCTGCTTCCCAATGCATCCTCATATGGCTTCCGGTCACTGCCGTTGCAATTGCTACGCCATTGATAGTTGTGCTTTAATGCACTCGTGGATCAGATTGACATTCAGAACCCGATTTCTGATCCAATCCGAGGAGCCCTATGTCCACCGCCAAAGAAGACATTCGCCAGCTCATCGAGCAGCAGCCGGATGACAGTTCCTACGAGGAGTTGATTCGGGAACTGGCCTTTGATCTGATGGTGCGCCGAGGACTCAAGGATTCTGACGAGGGCCGGATCATTTCCAATGATGCGATGCGGCATAGGATCCACTCAGAAACCCTTGCTTCGGAATGACGCTGAGTATCTTGTCAGGATGTTCATAGAGCCAGATTTTGGTAAAGGGTCCCGCCAGAATGATCTGGCTGAGTTCATCAAGCAGAGGCTTAATAACTGGCTGGTAGGGTGATTGCTTCCAATAGTAGAGTAGCAGGTCAACGGGTGCACCTGCCGTTTCGTACGTCTTTTGGGCCTTCGACGTGATCATCGACCTGAGCGGCTCCTCCTGGCTGTAACAACCGCCAGTAATCTTGCCCGTTCTTAGGGATTCGCTGTAGCGTCGGGCGAGGCCTTTATCCGTGACTTCTCCTAGTTCAAAGAAGTAGGGAGAACATCTCAAGATACACTGAATGTCAGGATATGGCGGATCGAGGCATTCGGCCGAGGCTGGGTCAATTGACAGACCGGAAGCATTCACGAATCCAAGGAAAGCACGTAATTCGCCCATCCGCTTCCGGCCGGCGTTCGACATTCCTTGCTGGTATGTCCGACTCCTTTCAGGAATCGAAAGCGCGTCGTATTTCTCAAGGTCGGCTAAAGTTCTAATCTCCATCACAGAAAGTTTACCCTTTAACTGATTTCCTCGCGCCCCTATCCCACCTTCCCCACAATCTCCTCCGCGATCATCTGCAGGTACTCGATCCGCGCCTGCGGGCTGCGCGGCAGGCTGTAGATGGTCACCCCGACGCGGTTCAGCCCCGTCTCGTCGCGCGCCCGCAGCAGCGTCTCCACGCAGTCGTGCGGCGACCCATGAACCGTCCAGTCGTCGAGCGGGCGGTCGAACCCTAGCTGCAGCGGCACCATGCCCGGCTCCTGCATTTCCCATGTCCGGTACATGCTGAATGTTTTTTCGAGGTACTGCCGGGCGGTCTCGGCGGCGTCCTCTTTGCTCTTGCCGACCATCAGGCTGCGCGACGCCCCCAGGATTCCCAGCTCCGCGTGTCCGGCCTCCTGCCGCGCCTGCCGGTAGACCCCGGCCAGCCGCCCCACGTCCTGCCAGCTTACCTGCGGCCCGAAGAAGACGCCGTCCGTGATGCGCGCCGCGCGCTTCGTCGCTCCTTCGCTCTGCGCCCCCACCTCGATCGGCGGATGCGGCTTCTGGTACGGCGTGAACCCCATCCGCCCCTTGGTCACCTTCGCGTACTTCCCCTCGAACGTCACCTCTTCGCCCGCCCACAGCCGCTTCATCAGCAGGATCGATTCCTCGAGCTTCGGCGCCCGGTCCTTGCGCCCGAGGCCCACCGTTTCGAGTTCCTTCTCGCGATACCCGATCGCCACTCCCAGCAGCAGCCGCCCGTGCGTGATGTGGTCGAGCGTGGCGACGTTTTCCGCCACCTCCACCGGGTTCAGCAGCGGCAGCAGCAGCACCGACGTCTTGATCCGCATCGCGCCTGTTTCCGGCGCCAGCCGCGCCACCAGCGGATACGGCTGCGGCCAGACCGTCGGGTGCGACAGCCAGTGCTGCCCTATCGAGACCCACGCGTAGCCCATCGTGGAGGCCGCCCGCACCACCTCGATCGCCTCGTCGATGATTTCCGTCGGCGAGCGGTCCGTCGGGCTCCAGAACGGCGTCAGGTGAAATCCAATTTGCATCGCGTATCCCTTTTATGTGTCATCCCGATCCCGCGAAGCGGGAGAGGGACCTGCACTTTCTTCCGCGCTGTTGAGAACAAGATGCGGGATAGCCACGGCACGCCTTTTGTGCCGTGGGTTTGTTCCGAATCCGAGCCGTGCCCGTCAGGGCGCGGGCCAGTGTGATCCGAGCCGCGACCGGGAGGGAGCGGTGGCTTGCATTGGAGCCAGGATATGCAGCCACGGCACGCTTCGTGTGCGGGGGGTTGTTCTTTTCCGCAGCCCGGCCGTCATCAGCCACTCTTCATTCTGCGCGTTCTTCGCCCCCTTCGTGGTTCCTTTCCGCACACCCCGAATTTTCCACCCGGGCCTTCATCCGCTTCCGCCGAAGGTTATATAATCACCCTCCAGGGAGGTGCAGCCATGCGGGGAATGATGAGCTTTCTAAGCCTGGTTTTTGTCGTTGCGATCGGCCTGATGATCTACCGTTCGTACTTCACCGGCCCCGGCGGCGTCGCCACCATGGGCACCGACAACCCCCGCGCCGTGATCGACACGACCGGCGTCAAGAATGACCTGCTCTCGATGGCCCAGGCCGAGCGCGCTTTCCAGGCTCTCAACGGCCGCTACGCTCCGCTCGCCGAGTTGCAGTCGAGCGGCAACCTCGTCATCGACCCCTCCCGCGGCCGCCAGGGATACTCTTACTCGGCCAGCGTCACCGGCTCCGGCTTCCGCATCACCGCCACCTACAGCGGCCCGGCCGCCGGCATGCCTGCCTACTCCATTGACCAGACCATGCGGATCGCCGAAAGCCGCTAGCAGTCATCCCGGTTTGGTGCAGTTCGTAAGGGCATGGCTTCAGCCATGCCGCAAAGCAGCCGAAAAACGGGGGCTGCAGCCCCTGAGGTTCGTCCTTGCTTTGCCTTGCTCCGGTTCTCTCACGCAGGACATCGCTTCCGGTTTTTCCCTACGCCTTGGGCGCCGTCATCGCCGCCATGCGCTCCTGCATCTGCCGCGTCAGGTGCGGCACCACCCCGATGAGCCGTTCGATCACCATCAGCTGCCCCCGGTGGTGCATCTCGTGCTCCTTCACTCCCAGGATCATCTCAAACCGGCTCTTGGCTCCTCCGCCTGCCGCTGCCGGCATCGCCACGCGCTCTCTCAAAAAGTCTTCCGTCAATCCGCCGACCCATCCGGCCCATTCCTCTCCGTTGCTGCGCAGGATTTGAAGGATCTGCTGCTTGTTGCGCCCCTGCTGCTCCTCCGCCCCAAGCCGTTGCATCAGCGACGGGAAGTCGAACCCTTCGAGCGTCGTCCTTTTCTCTTTGGCGTGCACCTGGTGCTGGAACTTGTAACTGATCGCGATATGCGTCAGCAACTGCCCCACCGTCCGCGTTTCCGGCGCGGGCTGGAACCCATACTTCTCCTCCGGGATGTCCTCGGCGATCTGGATCGTGTTCTTCCGCACCGTCCGAAAACTCTCCGCCAACTCTTTCGCTCCGTAATAATTCATCTGTCCTTCTCCTTTGGTAATAAATCTGAAGTTAACGAACCATTGGTAATAAATCTGAAGTTAACGAACCATATTTGCGTGTCATCCCGAGGAGCTGATCCCGAGCGAAGCGAGGGGAAGCGACGAGGGACCTGCACTTGTCTTCTCAGCGGTTCTCTTCCGCAAACGCCGCCAGCGGCCGAAGCCCCTTCGCCAGCACTCCGGAATGCGCAAACGCAATCGCCTCGACTCCCGCCCCCTGTTCCATCAGACGCTCGTGCAGCCGGACCAGCGACGCGCGATTCTGCGCCGGGTCCTCGCTGAACGCCCACACCGCCCCCCGCAGCGTCCCCTCAGTGGTCGCATCGGCTGAGTCTCCCAGGAACAATACCTTGTTTGCCAGGTAGGCCGCGCTTCCTCCCGTATGCCCGGGCACGGCGAAAACCTGCACCGTGGTTTCCCCCAGCGTTACGGTTTCGCCGTCGTGCAGGGCGCGGTCCACTTGGAAGCCCGTCGCCCGCCCCGGGAACAGCCGCAGCAGCAGGCCGCGCGCGGGAGCGCGCCCTTCCACCAGCGGAATCTCCGCTTCGAGCGCCATCACCTCCGCGTTCGGCAGCACCCCAATCCCCGCCGTGTGGTCCCCGTGGCCGTGCGTAATGAGGATGGCTTTCACCGCCTCCGGCCCCAGCCCCCGCCGCGACAGCTCGGCCAGAATGGCGGCTCCCGAGTCGTCCCGCCCCGCGTCCACCAGCGCCACCTCGCCTGCTCCGGCCGGCAGCACGGCCACGCTCGAGAACCCGTCCTGTACTATGCGCATCCCCTTGGTCCCGAAACCGATCTCGAAACCATCCGTGATCGCCTGCCGTCCGCGGAACGCTCCTCCGATGACAATCGCTCCGGCGATGCCTAGAACGCCTAGAACAAGTATCCCAACAGTTACGGCGCGTTTCACCGCGCCATTATATGCCCTTGCTGCGTCCCGATCAAAGAATCAGGGCTCCCCACGGGAATCGCATGGCTTCCGGGAAGCCCCGGAAAGGGGCGACAGAAATCCAACGGATCGATTGCGCCGCTCATTGATTGTGAGAACGCGTTACCTCGCTTTCCTCGGTGTCCTCTGTGTCTCTGTGGCTATTCCTCCCTCCGCCGAAACCCCCGCCGAAACGGCTATTGACACCAACGGGCCATGCGCATAGAGTTTCACTATCGGCTTCGGCTGCGCATCGCTAGCGGCCGAAAATTTCCGCTATGCCTGTGCTTACGGAGGATGTGCTCAATGAAACCCAACGGATTCTTGAACGGCGTCGGGGACGTGGTTTCCGCTCTCTGCGCGAAATCGGTTCTCGTTGCGTTTGCCCTGTTGCTCGCGGGAGGCTTTGCGGGCGTCTTTGAGAGCAATGGCTTTGCCCAGAGGCCCGCCGACCGCGACATTCCCACCAAGCCTTTCAACGTGATCGGCAATATTTACTATGTCGGCGTCACCGACCCCGGCGGCAAGGGCACCCAGGATTCCGTCTCCTATCTCATCACCACCCCCGAAGGCCTCATCCTCATGGATACCCAGTACGAGGAGACCGTCCCGATCATCCGCGACAACATCCAGAAGCTCGGCTTCCGCATCCAGGACGTGAAGATCATGATCAACAGCCACGCCCACACCGACCACATGCAAGGGCACCCGCGCATGAAGGAGCTCACCGGGGCGCAGGTCGTGATGTCCGAGCGCGACGCTGTCGTCCTCGCCGACGGCGGCGTCACCGATTTCCGCAGCGACGGCCGCCAGCTCTGGGAGCCCATGCAGGCCGACCGCATCATCCACGAGGGCGACACCGTCACCCTCGGCGGCGTCACGCTGACGGCTTACATTACCCCCGGCCACACCAAGGGCTGCACCACCTGGACCATGGTCACCCGCGACGGCGGCCGCGATTACAACGTCGTCTTTCCCTGCGGCGTCCGCGCCCAGCAGAACGTCCCGCTGCTCGGAAACCCCAAGTACCCCGAGATTGCCGACGACTTCCACCGCTCCTTTGCCAAGCTCAAAACGCTTCCCTGCGACGTCTTTCTCGGCGCCCACGGAAGCTGGGCCAACCTCACCGACAAGTTTCAGCGCAAGGAGCGGGGCGAGACCCCCAATCCCTTCATCAACCCGGAGGAGTACAAGGACTACATCGCCACGTTCGAGCGCACGTTCGTCGATCAGCTCCTCGCCGAGCGCTCCCGCTGAAGAAGTAGTGGGTATGTTCTGAATCAGAGCCGGGAGCGTCAGCGACCGGTGGTTCAGTATGTTCTGAAGTGGTTGAGTCCGTTCTGAAATCAGAGCCGGGAGCGTCAGCGACCGGTGGTTCCGTCTCAACCCCCGGAAGGAAGAGATAAGGACCTGCTTTCAGGAGGTGACCCGTGTTTTCGAAAAGAGCCGTAGTGCTTTCCCTGTTCGTCCTCGCGATTCTCGCCTCGGCCGTCCCCGGCTTTGCCCAGGGCGGCGAGCGCGCCCCCGACGGCCGCCGCATCAGTGAGCGGGTGAAGCCCTTCCAGATCGTCGATAACGTGTATTACGTCGGCGGAACGGATATGACCGTCTTCCTCATCACGACCCCGCAAGGCAACATTCTGATCGACAGCACTTACGAAAAGTATGTCCCCTGGATTCGCCAGAACATTGAAGAGCTCGGCTTCCAGATGCGCGACATCAAGATCCTGCTCAACTCCCACGCCCACGCCGACCACATCGAGGCCCACGGCCTGATGAAGGAGCTGACCGGCGCCCAGGTTGTCATGTCGGAGGCTGACGGCAAGGCCCTCGCCGAAGGCGGCGGACCCGGCCCGAACGGCGGAACCCGCTTCACGCCCGTGAAGCCGGACCGTCTCATCAAGACCGGCGACACCGTCACCCTCGGCGGCGTCACCCTCACCGCCCACGTCTTCCCCGGCCACACCCGCGGCGCCACCTCCTGGACCATGCCCGTTACCGACGCCGGCCGCCGCTACACCTTCGTGTTTTTCGGCGGCATCGGCGGCGTCCGCGAGCGCTTCGTCAACAACCCCAACTGGCCCACGCTCGCCGACGACTATGCCGACACCCTGCGCCGCGCCAGCGCGCTCAACTGTGAATTCTTCACCGAAGGCCACGTGGGAGGCTTCGGCTTCATGGACAAGATGAACCGCCTGCTCGCCGGCGAGACGCCCAACCCGTTCTACGCCCCCGAGGAATGCCGCCAGAGTCTCGAGAAACGCCAGCGCGACTTCCAGGCCGAGCTCGCCAGGCAGCGCGCCGCCGCCGGCCCCTAGAGCGGTTTAACTTCCAGCCCGTTTTCAGAGTTCGTGTATCGTTTCTGGCCGGGGTAGCCACGGCACGTCTTTTGTGCCGTGGGGGTGTTCTTTTCCCTATGGCGTTTTCACTTCTTGTGTACCCCGTCAGGGCACGACTTTACAGGCTGCTGAAAAAATACTTTCCGCGGTCATTCTGAGCGAAGCGAAGAACCTGCTTGTCCTATGAATCAGCAAGATGCAGGGGACGACCCCGAAGGGGTCGCACAGACTCTCTCTAAGCTGCATTCTGAGGCGGGTAATGACAGAGGGATGGGAACCCGCTGCCCGGGTGGGGCTGCCGGAAGACGCGCCACCATCTGTATTTGACGCAGACTCTCTGAAATGCTTGATGTGACTTGAAACAGATAGCACTGCCCTCACGACCCGTCCGTAGGGCTCAGCTTCCCTGCAGGCCGCACCGGCTGCGCTCTCATCTGCGCAATCCACACAGCGACCCGGTACCCCAGCAGCAGCCCCACCGCCACCGCATAGCGCGTAGGCCGCGTAATGTCGGATTTCACGAGCCAGAAGAAGTGCACCACGCCGGCGATCCCGATGATGTAGATCGCCTGATGCAGCCTCTGCCAGCGCTTGCCCCCGAGCCGCCGGATCCATCCCTGTGTCGATGTGACGGCCAGCGGGATCAGCAGCACGAACCCCAGCATCCCGACGGTGATGTACTTTCGCTCCACCACGTCTTCGATCATGGCCGCCACGTTGAAAAAGTGATCGAACACAAAGAAGATCGAGAAGTGCAGGCAGGCATAGAAGAACGCGAACAGGCCCAGCATGCGCCGGAAACGGATGAGCGCCGGCATCCGCAGCAGCCTGCGGGCCGGCGTCACGCAAAGCGTAAGGATCACGAAGATCAGCGTCCAGTCGCCCAGCTCATGTGTCAGAAACTCGATGGGATTCGCCGTCAGCTCCCCCCGAAAGCCTTTCCAGACCAGCCATCCGACCGGTCCCAGGCTGAGCAGAAACACTCCCGCCTTCGTCCATTTGCTCGTCAACATGGATTGCATCCGCGTCCGTCGTCTCTAGTAGAATTTCTTCAAGTCCATCCCGGCGTAGAGGCGCGAGACCTGGCTGGCGTAGCCGTTGAAGGGAAGCGTGTCGCGCTTGAACAGCTCTCCCAGCCGCCGTTCCTTGGCCTGGCTCCACCGCGGATGGTTCACGTTCGGGTTGACGTTCGAATAGAACCCGTACTCATTCGGCGCCGCCAGGTTCCAGGTCGTCGGGGGCTCCTTTTCCTGGAAGCGGATCTTCACGATGGACTTGATGCTCTTGAAGCCGTACTTCCAGGGCACCACCAGCCGGAACGGCGCCCCGTTCTGCGGCGGCAGGATCTCGCCGTACATCCCCACGCTCAGCAGCGCCAGCGGGTGCAACGCCTCATCCATCCGCAGCCCTTCGACGTAAGGAAACGGCAGCCCCGCCCGCCGCGCGATCGGCATTTGCTTCGGGTCGTAGTAGCTTTCGAAGGCCACGTACTTCGCCTTTGCGGTCGGCTCCGCCAGCTTCACCAGCGCGCTCAGCGGGTAGCCGATCCAGGGCACCACAATCGACCACGCCTCCACGCACCGGTGCCGGTAGACGCGCTCCTCGAGCGGCGCCAGCTTCATGATCTTGTCCAGGTCATAGCTGCCGGGCTTGGCCGCTTCGCCTTCCACCACGACCGTCCACGGCGTCGTCTTGAAATTCTTCGCGTTCGCCGCCGGCTCGTCTTTCCCTGTCCCGAACTCGTAAAAGTTGTTGTACGTCGTCACGTCCCGGTACGACGAAATTTTTTCCTCCGTGCTGTAGCTGCTCTTGGTGACGCCGGCCAGCTTCTGCAGCCCCCCCTGCGCCTCGGCCTCTGGCAGGAAGGCGCGCCCGGCCGCCAGCACGGCGCCCACCGCCGCGCTCCCGGTCAGGAACTTCCTCCGGCTCAGGTACTCGCTCTTCGGCGTGACCTCCGAGTAGGGAATCTCGAACAGGGAAGACTTCTTGATCAGCATTGGCCTCTCACCTCCTGTCAGTGCCGCCACACATACGGATCGAAAGCAACCGTTCTATCGCGAAGCGGTTCGCCCCCCCGGAGCCTTCGCCCCGGCGGGGACATCTATTGAAATTATCCCACTTCGCGCCCCGATCCGCAATGAAATCCGAGCCGCGACCGTAAGTGAGCGGTGGTTGCGCTGCCCTTGCCACCCTGCTCATCGCGCTCCCACTTACATAGACTCGACGAAACGCCAAAATGTTACACGAGGCAAAAACCACCCGACACCCGGCACCGTAACACCCCTTCCCACTCCCCCCCGCCTTGCGGTACGATGTCTAAGCTGCCTGCTTCCGGAGGTGATGCAATGCGTCTGCGAAATCTTTCCCTATCTCCCCTATCGGCCCTGTCGGCCCAATCGGCCCTGTGGTGCTCCATGCTCGCGACTCTCCTGCTCGCTCCGCCGCCGCTTGCCGCCCAAGCCCCGGTGATAGCCCCCGCTCCTTCCGCCGCGCGCTCCTGCAACGAATTCCTCGTCCCCAAGCAGACCATTCGCGGCAAGCAGATCGGCCAGGAAGACTGCAAGCTGATCGAGACCGACTTCTCTTTTGTCGGCCGCCGTTTTCGCCGCATGGACATGGGGGTCAGCGGGACCATCGACGGCTACCTCGCCAAGGAAGGCCGCTATAGCACCTACTTCGGCTCGAATCCGGAATTCACCTACGCCCAGGGCGGCAACCCCAACCCCATCTTCTACGGCATCGGCCGCTATGACATGGACAAAGGCAGCGAAGTCGTCTTCCTGTACCCGCTCGATGCCAGTACCCCCGGTGGAAGTGGAAATGGATGGAACGGAAAAATGTTCGTCACGGCTCACGGCGCGGGACGCTCCTTCGTTCGCGGCACCCTCAAGCGCTGGGACCTGAACCTCAATGCCGGCAGCCCCCTGTCCGATGTCAGCAAGTACGAGCGCCTGATGCTCGAGAAGGGCTACGCCGTCGCCAAGACCTACCGTTCGACTCTGATGGAGGGCGGCGACACCGTCGTGACGCTCGAAGACGGAACCGTGCTCCACGACCGCAACGTCACCGAGCAGCCCCGCCTGATTATGAGCTTCGCCAAGCTCGGCTGGAACGTGCTCGAGCGCCGTCTCGGCCGCAAGCCTTCGCGCACTTACTGGTACGGCCACTCCGGCGGCGCGCGCCCCGGCCGCATCATGAACTACCAGCCCGGCTTGAACGTCGGCCCCGACGGCAAGCACGTCATCGACGGCTTCATCCTCGACGACCCCGGCTCCGGCCTCTGGCTCCCCATCGTCATGAAGAACGGCCGCGACGTGCTCTTCACCGGCCAGGAAGAGCTGCCCTGGTTCGTCACCGAGAGCTCCGAGACGGCGAAACTCGACCCCAAGCCTTTCTCCGGCGCCCTCCACAAGGACTGGTTCGTTCCCCAGATCGAGATCGACCACCTGGCCTACGTCAACGAAACCCCGGACTCGCCTCCCGCCTGGGCCTCGAACAACTTCCTGGCCAACAAGCGTCTGAACGCCAAGGCCCTGCGCGACAAAGGCCTCGCTGCTAAGTACCGCAGCTACGAGATGGCCGGCATCAGCCACTCGGGCGGGGAATATCTGCCCGAAGGCCGCCGCGGCGACATCGTCATCTGGGACCTGTCGCGCGTCATGGACGGCATGATTGACCTGCTCGACAACTGGGTCGAAAAGGGCGTTGCCCCGCCTCCCAACAAGTCCGAATGGGCCGAGCTCGGCGACCTCGACCATGACGGCATCATTGAGAACGGCCCGCTCATGATCCCCGACGTCGCCTGCCCCACCGGCGTCTTCCACCCCTTTCCGAAGAGCCTGGGACCCGGCGGCCAAGGCACCACCGGGTTCGCTCCTTTTACGGGTGAGGGCCTGGAGCCGATCGACGGCCGCGGCGCTGTCAAGTTCGACGGCGACAACTGGTACTACAACTTCGTCGACATGAACCGCAACGGCTACCGCGACTTCCGCGAGACCATGACCCAGGCCTGGCGCCGCCTCGGCTTGATCCGCCGCAACGAGACATTCG
>Ga0326597_10009934_pt1 | contig 12708 bp, 10 predicted proteins | sample RVTome_12_FD_203789 | JGI IMG/M metagenome (GOLD analysis project Ga0326597, IMG submission 203789) | Soil microbial communities from uranium-contaminated site in the Upper Colorado River Basin, Wyoming, United States - RVT100D185 | ecosystem: Environmental > Terrestrial > Soil > Contaminated >... | reverse complement strand
TGAGCAGCGCGTTCTCGTCGGATCCCGCGCTGGCGGCCTCGAACGCGCTGGGCCTGACGCTTGCCGGTGGCCTCGCGCTGTACCTCGTCAACGAGGTCGATCGGCCGGCGCGCCTCGTGCCGCTCGTCGCGGTCGCGATCGTCGTGCAGGGCGTGCTCGCCCTCGCGCAGGTGGCCGGCCAGTCGTCGCTCGGCCTCGCCGTGCTCGGCGAGCACCCGCTGACGCCGGCCACGGCGGGCGCCAGCGTCGTGGCTGCCGTCGACGGCACGCGCCTGCTGCGCGGCTACGGCCTCGTCGACCACCCGAACATCCTCGGCGGGATCCTCGCGGCCGGCGGCCTGCTCGTCGCCGTCGGGCCGGGCCGGCTGCGCGGGGCCGCCGCGACGGTCGTGGCAGCCGTGCTCGTCGTCACCTCACTCGCCCTGTTCGTCACCTTCTCGCGCTCCGCCTGGCTCGCGGCGAGCGTCGGCCTCGTCGTGGCCGTCGGGATGCTCGCGCGGGTACGCGAAGGCGAGACCCTCCGTCGACTCGGCATCGTCGGTGCCGTCGCGGTCGCCGGCGTCATCGCCCTTGCCGTTCCGTTCGCGCCGTACCTCGCGACGCGGCTCGATCCGGGTCGGGACGACGTGGCACTCGAAGCCCGATCGGTCGACGAGCGGGCGGCGCTCGCGGCTGCGACCGCGCGGGTGGTGGTGGCCCAACCACTCACCGGTGTCGGGCCGGGTGTCCTGCCGAGGACGCTCCGGTCGTCGGAGCCGGCCTTCGCGTTCAGTTACCAGCCCGCCCATCTCGTCCCGCTGACGGTGGCGGCCGAGATCGGCGTGGCCGGGGCGGTGGCCTGGCTCGGCGCCGCGCTCGCACCGTGGCTCCTGCTCTGGCGAGCCCGCCGCGCGTGGACCCGCGAGCTGGCGGCGACATCGGCCGCGTTGGCCGCCCTGACCGTCGTGAGCCTGTTCGACTATTACCCGTGGACGTTCCCGGCCGGCCGCATCTGGTGGTGGCTCGTCGTCGCGGCGTGGATCGTCGCCTGGCGGCGGGCGGTCGCCGGAAGCCCGGACCGCGACCTCCCCGGCGAGCCGGATCGGTCCGTTGCCTGACGCGCTGTTCGCCCCGGCTGCCCTCCTCTACCTCGCGGTCCTCGCCGCGCTGTTCGCCTTCGGACTGCACTTCCTGGGGCTGACCTGGATCGCGCTGCGGGCCGACGAGGTGGCGCCGGCAACCGACCTCGCCGACGATGCCTGGCCCGCCGTGACGGTCCAGCTCCCGGTCTACAACGAGCGCTATGTCGCCGAGCGCCTCGTCGACGCCGCGGCCGCGCTCGACGCCCCGCCGGGCCGGCTCGAGATCCAGGTGCTCGACGACTCGACCGACGAGACGGTCGGGATCGTCGCGGCAGCCGTCGCCCGATGGCGGGCCGCCGGTGTCGACATCCACCACGTGCGGCGCACCGGACGGCGCGGCTACAAGGCGGGCGCGCTCGCCCACGGGTTCGCCAGCGCGCACGGCGACCTCATCGCGATCTTCGACGCCGACTTCGTGCCGACCGCCGACTTCCTCCGGCGGATCGTGCCGCGTCTCGTGGCGGATCCGGGCCTCGCCTTCGTCCAGGCGCGGTGGGGGCACCTGAACCGCGCGGACTCCGTGCTGACTGCGCTCCAGGCGCTGTCGATCGACGGGCACTTCGCGATCGAGCAGTTCGCCCGTTCGCGCGCCGGCGGCTGGTTCAACTTCAACGGCACTGCCGGGATCTGGCGCCGGGCGGCGCTCGTAGATGCCGGGGGCTGGAGTGACTCGACACTGACCGAGGACCTCGACCTGTCCTACCGGTCGTTCCTGCGCGGGTGGCGGGCGGCGTATGACGGCGACGTCGAGGTCCCCGCCGAGCTGCCGGTCAGTATCGCCGCGTACCGCCGCCAGCAGGAGCGCTGGGCGCGCGGCACGTTCGAGTGCGCGGTCCGGTTCCTGCCCCGGATCTGGTCTGCGCCCATTCCCCGCCGGCACAAGATCCAGGCGACGTTCCACCTGACCGGCTACGCCATCCACCTGCTCATGCTCGTCGTGTCGCTCCTCTACCCGATCCTGCTCGCCCTCGCGCCGCGCCACCCGGATGTCGTGACCCTGTTCGGACTGACGATCGTGTTCAACGCGGCGGTGATCGCTCCGACTGCGCTGTTCGCGGCCGGGCAGCAGCGTCGCGGGCGGGCGTGGTGGTCATCGCTGCCGCGGATCCTCCTGCTGTCCGTGCTCGGGGCGGGGATGATGCTCAACACGGCACGCGCCGGCTGGCGGGCGCTGCGGGCACGGCCCGGCGTGTTCGAACGGACGCCGAAGTTCGGGCGGCGCGATGAGCGGAGCGACTGGACGCGGCTGCGCTATCAGCTGGGCCCGGATCTCATCGTCGTCGCGGAGCTCGGGCTCGCCGCGCTCAACGCGGTGACGGCGGCCGTGGCACTGAGCCGCGGCACGTGGGCGATCGGCATCTACGCGACCGTCTTCGCGATCGGCCTGGGATTCGTCGCACTCGTGTCGATCCGGCAGTGGCTGCAGACCGTCATCCCCAGTGTCGACGAACCCGTCGGCGTCGCGACCGACCTGGGCCCCGCGGCACTTCCCTCCTCCGGCGAGGTGCCATGATCGGATCATGACGGACCGCCCGGCCTGCGCGCTGCTCGACGCGGGCGACGGGCGACGTCTCGACCGGTTCGGCGACCGCATCGTCGACCGCCCGGCCCCGGCGGCGGTGGGTCCGCGCGACGAACGCGCGGGCTGGTCGGAGGCAGACCTGCGCTTCGAGCGTGACGGCGGATGGCGCGCGCGCGATCCGGTGGCGCTCGAGCCCTGGCCCGTGACGATCGACGGGCTCGCCGTCGAGCTGCGGCCGGCGGCCGGCGGCCAGGTGGGTCTGTTCGCGGAGCAGGCGCCGATCTGGCGCTGGCTCGCCGAGCGCGTCGTTGAACGAGCAGCAACGGGCACGGAGTCCCGGCCGGTGCAGGTGCTCAGTCTGTTCGCGTACACCGGGATGGCGACCCTCGGCGCCGTGCGGGCCGGAGCGGCGGTCGTGCACGTCGACGCCTCGCGACCCGCGATCGGCTGGGCCCGCCGGAACGCCGTGGCGTCCGGTCTCGCAAACCGGCCGATCCGCTGGCTCGTCGACGACGCCGTCGGGTTCGTCCGCCGTGAGGTGCGGCGTGGACGGCGCTACGACGGGATCGTGCTCGACCCGCCGTCGTACGGGCACGGTGGTGGACGCGGGCGTGGGCCGGCCTGGCGGATCGCCGACGACCTGCCGGACCTGCTGGCCGGGTGCGCGCGCCTGCTCGGCCCGACGAGACCGTTCATCGCACTCAGCGCGCACAGCGAGGACCACGGCCCGGACCGGCTCGCCGACGAGCTGGCCCGCGCGATCGGTACGCCCCGCCCGGACATCGTCGCGCTGGACCTCGACCAGCGGGCCGAAACCGGTGCGCTGCTGCCCCTCGGCGCGTGGGCGCGGTGGTCCGCATGAGTCCGGTCGGGCATCATCCGCGATGATGGACCGGACCGCGATCTCGAGCCCCTCGAACCCGCGGATCCGGGCGGCGGCGCGGTTGCGCGACCGGCGGGAGCGCGATCGAACTGGATTCACCCTCGTCGACGGCGCGCGCGAGGTTCGCCGGGCGCTCGAGGCCGGCGTGGAACTCGTCGAGGCGTACGTCGGCCCCGGGCTCGAGGCGCGCGACGACGGGCCGGCCATCGTGGCCGCGCTCGACGCAGCCGGTGTCGCATGGGTCGCCGCCTCCGACGAGGCGCTCGGGCGGCTCGCATTCGGGGATCGGAGCGAGGGGGTCGTGGCGGTCATTCGGCCGCCCTCACTGGCGCTCGCCGGCCTTGCGCCGCCGGCGGACCCACTCGTCGTTGTTGCCGAGGGCATCGAGAAGCCCGGCAATCTCGGCGCGATCCTGCGCTCCGCCGACGGCGCGGGCGCCGACGCCGTCATCGTCGCGGACGCGCGGACGGACCCGTTCAACCCGAACGCGATCCGGGCCAGCCTCGGCACGATCTTCCGCCTGCCGCTCGCCGCGGCCACGTCCGCCGAGGCGCTCGACTGGCTTCTGGAGCGGGGCATCCGGGTCGTCGCGGCTCGCGCCGCAGCGCCGGACGCGTACACGTCGCTCGACCTGCGCGGACCGCTCGCGATCGTCCTCGGCAGCGAAGCGGACGGCCTGACGGCCACGTGGGACGACGACCGGGTGACCGGTGCCCGGATCCCGATGCAGGGGGTGGCCGACAGCCTCAACGTGTCGGTTGCGGCGGCGGTCCTCCTCTACGAGGCGGTTCGCCAGCGCGGCGCATCGTCGGGAGACGGTGTGTAACGGAGCCGACGGACGACTCGACTATCGTGGGACCCAACGGACCCGACCACGACACACCTGGAGCTGACCTGTGGACCGTTTCGACTTCGTCATCATCGGTGCCGGCCCGGCCGGCGAGGCGGCCGCGTTCAAGGCGCGCGGGCGCGGCGCGACGGTCGCCGTCGTCGACCGCGAGTGGTTCGGCGGGAGCTGCCCGCACATCGGCTGCATTCCGTCGAAGTCGCTGCTCAACGCCGCCGCACGCCACGCGGCCAACCCGGCGGACTACCCGTGGGAGCGCGCCTCCGAGCGCCGCGACTACATGGTCAACCGCCCGACGGGCGCGGCCGAGCCGGACGATTCGAGTCACGTCCGCGATCTCGAGGCTGCGGGCGCCGTGGTCTATCGCGGCACGGCACGGATCGTCGATCGGGGCGTCGTCGAGGTCCGTCACGAGGACGCGATCCACACGATCACCGGCCGCAACGTGATCGTCGCGGTCGGCTCGTCGTCGCGCGTGCCCCCGATCCCCGGGCTCGACGCAATCGACACCTGGACGAACCGTGAGGCGACGCTGACCCGCCAGCTGCCGAAGAGCCTCATCGTTCTCGGTGGTGGTCCCACCGGCTGCGAGCTCGCCCAGGTCTACGCCCGCTTCGACGTCCCGACCACGATCGTCCAGTCCGGCCCGCGTCTCGCCCCGACCGATCATCCGCGCAACTCCGCGGCGATCGCCGACGGCCTGCGGGCGTCCGGGGTCGACGTCCGGCTCGGCGTCCGGGCGGTAGCCGCGAGGGCCGGGGCGGGCCGCAACGGCGCGCACGTCATCGACCTCGACGACGGAACGACGGCCGAGGGCCATGCGATTCTCCTCGCCGTCGGGCGGACCTTCCCGCTCGACGACCTGGGTCTCGAGCACTACGGGATCGACACGAGTGGCCGGATGGCCTTCCCGCGCGACGGGCGCCTCCGGATCGCCGACGGCCTGTACGTCGCGGGCGACCCGGCCGGCCCGGAGCTCCACACCCACCAGGCGCACTACCAGGGCGAGCTCGCCGTCCGGATGGCGCTCGGCGACGACGTGACCCCGGACTACCGGGCGCTGCCGCGGGCGACCTACACGGACCCGGAGGCAGCGTCCGTCGGCCTGACCCTCGAGCAGGCCCAGGCGGAGGGCATCGACGCCTTCGAGCTCGTCGCGAACTTCCCGATGACCGCGAAGGGCTTCTCCGTGGAGGCGACGACGGGCCACGTCACGATCGTCGTCGATCGCGCCACGCGCACGCTCGTCGGCGCGGCGATGGCCACCCCGGACGCATCCGCGGCGATCCACGAGTGCGTCGTCGCGATCAAGGCGCGGGTGACGATCGACGTCCTGGCGGACACGATCCACGCCTTCCCGTCAACTTCGCGGATCTTCAACGGGCTGTTCAACGACGCGCTCGCGGCACTCGACGCCGTCCCGGTCGCGACCGCCTGACCGACGGGTCAGGCCTCGGCCGCGACCATCCCGTCGACCACGACGATCCTGGGCCGGGCGGACCCGAGTGGCCCGCCCGGCTCGACCGGTTCCGCGACGGCGGCAGCCGGAATGACGACCAGGTCTGCTCGCGCGCCGGGTACGAGCCGGCCGCGGTCGGCCTCCCGCGCAGTCGCGGGTCCACCGATGCATTGGGCGCGGAGCGCGGTGGCGAGGTCGAGCCCCTCGGCCGGGCCGAAGGCGCCGGCCCTATTCGGCCACCCGGCCGAGCGACGGGTGACCGCCATCTCGAGTCCCGGCCACGGGTCGATCGGCTCGACCGGCGCATCGGTCCCGAAGGCGACGATCGCTCCGCTCCGGACGAGCGAGGCCCACGGATACCCGCTCCGCTCGGCCCGTGCGCCCCACAGCCGTCGGGCCGCCTCGGCATCGGAGCGGAGGTGGATCGGCTGGACGGATGCCGCGATCCCCGCCTCGGCGAACCGGCCGATGTCCGCCGGATCGACGAGCTGCACATGCTCGACTCGGGGGACGAGCGGTACGCGTCCGACCGTGGGCTCGAGTGCATCGAGCGCCGCGCGCACAGCGTGGTCACCGATGGCGTGGACCTGACAGGCGATGCCGTGGTCCGCCGCTTCCGCCGAGAGCTCCGCCAGGCGCGCCGGCGAGGTCATCCAGACGCCGCGCTCGGTCCCCGGCGGAAGCGGGCGGTCCGGCTCCGGCTCGATCGGCTCGAGCAACGCAGCCGTCCGCGAGCCGAGCGTCCCGTCGGCGAACAGCTTGAGCCAGCCGAACCTGAGACGACCCGTCCCCGCCGCGTCGAGGACGTCGCCGCTGCGCAGGCCGGCCCCGATGGCCGCCTCGAGCTGTTCCTCGCGGATGCACGCATGGACCCGCAGCGGCAGGGCGCCCCGATCCGCCAGCCGGCGGTATGCCTCGAAGGCCGGGCCCAGGCCGCCCTGGAGCGACAGCCCACCCGGGTCGTGGACCGCCACGACCCCGAGCCGGACGAGGCGCTCGGCAAGCGCGGCGACGTGCCGCGCGTAGTCGTCGACCGAGTCCGGCGGAATGCGACTCGTCACGAGTCGGGCGGCGGCCTCGTGGAGGATGCCGCTCGGCGTGCCGTCCGCCGTTCGCCGGATGACCCCGCCGGGCGGGTCCGGCGTGCGGGCATCGACGCCGGCGTGCGCGAGCGCGGTGGCGCTCACCCACAGCGCGTGATGGTCGTGAGCCCAGATCGCGATCGGCCTGCCCGGTGCGGCCGACTCGAGCGCCGCAGTCGTCGGCCAGCCGCCCCAGCGGTCGACGTCCCAGCCGTGGCCTTCGAGCCAGGTGCCGGCTGGGAGCTGCGCGTCGACCCTGGCGAGCTCGGCGAGCGCCGCCTCGAGCGTCGACGTCGCGGACAGGTCGAGCAGTTCCGCCGCCAGGCCACCCTCGGCAAGGTGAAGGTGCGCGTCGGTCAGGCCCGGCAGCGCGACCTCGTCCGGCCCGAGCTGAAGCCGGCGCGCCTGCGACGCTCCGCGCGTGGCGGCGACCTCGGCCGCCGCGCCCGCCGCGACGACGTGCCCGCCCGCGATCGCAACCGCCTGGACCCAGCCGAACCCGGACGGTCCCGCGAGCGTCGCGATGCGACCCTCGACCACGAGGTCCGGGGGTGCGCTCACGCGGCGGCCGGATCGGTCGCCGGATCGGGGTCCGCGAGCAGGTGCGCGAGGCCGTCGCGATCGAGCCCGGCTCCGAGGCCCAGGGCGAGTGCCACGCGCGCCTTCGGTCCGCCGAGGTATCCGGCCAGCAGTGCTCCCGCTCGCACCCACGTCGCACCGCCGCCCGGAAACGCATAGCCTGCTCCGGCCCGCCCCGCCGGACAGCGGGTCGTGAGCACGACCGGGAGGCCGGCCGCCATCGCCCGCTCGCCGGCCGCAAGGAGCAGCGCGGAGGTGTTGCCGGACCCGGTCGCCTCGATGACGAAGCCATCCGCGCCGGCGGCCAGCGCGGCATCCACGAGCGAACCGTCCATCGCGACGTGGGCGGTGATGAGATGGACCCGCTCCGCGGCCCGTGCGGTCGATACGTGGCGGCGGCCGACTCGCCGGCGGAGCACGACCACGCGGTCGCCCTCGATCCGCCCGAGCGGCCCCAGGTTGAGGCTCCGGAACGTGTCGAGCGCGCTTGCGTGGGTCTTCGTGACGTCGTCCGCCGCTTCGATCGACGAGGCGAGGACGACGACGACGCCCTGCCCGTGCAGTGCGGGCGAGGCGGCGCAGCGGACGGCATCACGGATGTTGGCCGGCCCGTCGTAGCCATCGTCGGTCGCCGCCCGCATCGCGCCGGTCACGACGACCGGCTTGGGCGATTCGAGCACGAGGTCGAACAGGAAGCTCGTCTCCTCGATCGTGTCGGTGCCCTGGACGACGACGGCGCCGTCGATCGTGGGATCGGCGAGCGCGGTCCGGACCGTGGCGGCGAGATCGAGCAGGGCGGAAAACGTGAAGTGCGAGGCCGGCGTCAGGCCACGATCGATCGGTACGACCTCGGCGATCGTGTCGAGGCCTGGGACGAGGGCGAGGATCGCGTCGCCGTCGAGGGTCGGGACCCGCCCGCCGGCCGCGGCATCCGTGCGCATCGAGATCGTCCCGCCGGTGAAGACGACGGCCACGCGACTCATCGGTCGCCCGCCTCAGCGTCGTCGGTCGGACCGGCGTCGCCGGGCGGGTCGGGTGGCGGTCCCTCCCCGTTCCAGAGCGTCGGACCCGCCGGCTCCCCGTGTCGCGTGGACCGTCGCGGGTGCGGCGCTGCCACGGGCGGCGCCAGCATCGGCGCGCGGGCCCGCCCGTCCGGCTCCAGCTCGACCACCCCGAGCAGCGCGGTCTCCGCCGTCGAGCGCGACTCGGACGGTCGGAGTGGGCCGCGCCGCACGTACGACGCCACGCCGGACGTCCCGATCAGCGCCGCGACGACGAGGATCACCGCGGTCGTCCCGACCAGGTCGGAAATGGGCCCGACGATGATGATCGGCAGGAAGCTCGCGACCGACACGAGCATGTTGAGCACACCGAAGACACGGCCGCGGACGTCCTCCGGGATCTCCTCCTGGAGCTGGGTCTGTGCCGGGATGGCCACGACCGCGTAGGCGACCCCGGCGAAGAAGGCGATGACGACGACGACCGCGAGGAGCGAGGTGATCGCGGACAGGTCGAGCAGGCCGTTCGCGTCGTCCGCTCGCTGGAGGAAGCGGCTGATCGGGCCGGCGATCGACAGGACGGCGAGGAGGATGCCGAGGGCCATCATGCCCACCTCGATGACCCGCCGTCGCGGCAGGTAGCGGCCGTACGCGTTGAGCATGAGGATGCCGGTGACGAGCCCGGCGCCGAGCGGCAGGACGACGACGACGAAGTCCTTGGCCGCGAGCCCGAGCGTCTCCTGGGCGAAGTCCGGCCCGAGCACACCGAGCACGCCGACGAGCGACGCGGCGATGCCGAGGTACACGAGCGACCAGCTGATGCCGGGGTTGGAGCGGATGTAGGCGAGGCCTTCGCGCAGCTGGGCAACGGTCGTCTCGACGGCCCGCTCGGCATCGGCGACGGCCTGGCCGGCGTGGACGCCCTCGCCCGTGACCGGCGGCGCCGACGGCAGCGTCCAGCAGAAGAAGGCGGCAACGAAGAAGAGGACGGCCACGAGGAGGATGAGCGCCTCCGGCCCGGCGATCGCCACGACGAACGGCCCAAGGAGCGCGAATCCCAGCGCGAACGCCGCGTTGAGGGTGAGCGTGAAGACGCCATTCGCGGCGAGGAGTTGCGAGCGCGGCACGAGCGTCGGGATCATCGACGCCTCGGCCGGCGAGAAGAACACGTTGACCGTCGACACGAAGAAGTTGAGCAGGAGGATGAGCGGCACGTTGTCGCCGACGAAAAAGATCGCGATGAACGCGGTCGCGCGGGTGACGTTCGTGGCCACGAGCACGAGCCGGCGGTCCATCCGGTCGACGTAGACGCCGGCCAGGGCCGAGAAGAGCACGGCCGGAACGAGGAAGGTCAGGATGAGCACGCTGACGGCCGAATTCGAGCGGGTCGTCGAGACGACGATGACGGTCAGGCCGTAGAGGACCATGTTGCCGCCGATCTGGGTCGCCGCCTGGGCGAGCCAGAGGAGCAGGAATGGCCGGTTTCCGAAGACCGCCAGCGCCCCCGGCCCGCCGCTTCCGGCGGGCGGCGCGGCGAGGCTCACGCGTCCGGGCCTGGTCGGACCGACGGCTTGAGGGCTGCGGTGAGGGCCGGGTCGCCGCGCTCGACGAACCCGCGCAGGCGCGTCTCGAGCGCACGACGCTCGAGGAGGACGTGGCGCCCGCAGCCGCGGCAGCGAAGGCCGATATCTGCCCCCAATCGGTCGACGAGCCAGTCCGAGCTGCCGCACGGGTGCGGGCGCCGGAGCCGGACGACGTCGCCGATGAGCAGCACCAGCGCGGGTCGGTCGGTCATTCGGCCCGACAGGGTATCAGAGGCGTGGTTGTCCGTGAGACGGGACCATCGTCCTGGTGGTCGCCGGGAGTTCCATCCGCTCGACCGGCGTGACCGTCAGGAGCGCGTCCGGATACGTCGCTCCGAGCACGGCGATGACGCCGCCGATGCGGGTCAACGATCCCGTCAGGGCCTGCGGGCTGCCGATCGCCCGGATCTCAAACGGGATCGCCAGACCGATGCCTCCGACGACGACCGCGCCCGGGGCACCCACGGCGGTGACGCCCGGGACCACCCGGACGTCCCCGACCGCAAGCGCTTCGGCGCCTGCGTTGCGCAGTTCGTTGAGCAGGTCCTCGACCGCGGGTCCGTCGAGCGGCCCGTCGACGGTGATCGTCACGCCCGGTCCAAAGACCGGCTCGAGGCCGGTCCACGCGCGAATCCGCGCGAGCTCCGTGCGCAGCTGGTCGACCGAGTCCTCGCCGCGCGACTGGTTCGAGGCGATGGCCGTCAGCTCGCGCTCGAGGGTCCCCACCTCCGCCCGGAGCTGGTCGTTGCGGGTGCTCAGGTTCGCCACGAGCAGGGTGAGCTCCTGCGCGGACAGGCCGGCGAGCCCCGGTCCGGCCTGTTGCGACCGAAGCTGGACGACGACGAGCAGGCCGAGGACGAACGCGACGGCGGTGATCGAGAGGCGGTTGCGCCAGCGGTGCATCGTCTCGTCCCTACGGCGACGGTGACGGGCTGGGAACGAGGACGCGGGCATTGCGCAACGCGATCGTCCCGGCGAAGGCCGGGATGTCGACGCTCTCCGGCTCCGCGAGGGAAACGCGGATCCCGAACGTCTCGGCCCGGGCGCGGAAGAAGTCGGCGAATCCGGGCTGCGCGCTGAGCCGGCTCCAGAGGTCGGCCGGTCCGAGGGCGGTCACCGTGTACGGCTGCGCCTGATAGGCAGAGTTGACGAGGATCGAACCGCCGATGTCGATGATCGCCGTCGAGCCGGTGACGCGCTCCTCGTTGATCGAGACCGCCTCGGCGCCGGCGAGCCAGAGTTCCTCGACGACCGTGCGCACGTCGGCCGCGGAGACGAGATAGTCGGACTCGTTGGCATCGGGGGCGACGGGTTGGGCGGAGTCCTCGAGACGGAGCACGATGCCGGTTCCAGTCAGCGGCAGGAGGCCCGCGGCGAGGCGGGCCTGGTGGAGCTGGTCGTTGAGCTGGCGGACGAGGGCGGCCGACCCCTCCCCTTGCTCCTGGAGCGCCTGGATCCGATCGCGCAGGTCGAGAATCTGCGCCTTGAGGGCGTCCTGTTGCGCCTGGAGATCGAGCGCCGTTTCGACCAGCGGGGAGCGCTGCTGGGTGGTGTAGCGGACCCTCGGACCCTCGGCGCTCAGCTGGGCCGCGACGAGGAACCCCAGCGCGAGCAGGGCCACGAACAGGGTCACCTGCCAGCTGGGAAGGGCGCGGATTCGGCCAACCAGCGCGGTCACGCCCGCCGCCTCCGGTCGGCAACGAGCAGGCCGCCGCCGATGCCGCCCAGCACGAGCGCGACGACCGCGAGCACGAGCGCGAATCCCGGCCCATCGCCGCCCCCCGTCGGCGCACCGCCGGGCGTCGCCGTCGAGCTCGGACCGCCGCTCGGTGCGGCCGGACCGGGCGACCCGACCGGGTCCGCGTCCCAGCCGGGCGGCAGCGGTCCGGCCGGCGCGGGTTGCGGACCGTAGGCGATCGGCTCGACGGCACCGAGCTCGTCACGCCAGGCGCGGTCGAACGTGGTCGTGTCGACCCCGATCGCCGCCTCGAACGCCTCGTCGTCCGAGACGCCGTCGGCATACGAGCGAACGAGCTCGACGAGGGCGTCGCGACCCCACGTCCGGACGAGAAAGTCGACCGCGGAGGCGCTGACCGAATAGGCGAGGAAGAACCGCTCGCGACTGGTCGGAAACTGGCCGACCAGTCCGTCGAGCGGGATGAGCGTCCCATCCGCCGCCGCACGCTCGACGGCCCCGCGGTCGGACGCGGTGTAGCCCTCGGACAGGTACACGGCAAGGCCCTCGTCCAGCCAGTGGGCCGGAAAGTGATATGGGTTGTCGACGGCGGTGTCGAAGACGAGGTGGACGAGCTCGTGCGGGATGACCGTTTCGACCCAGGCGTCATTGATCGAGTCCGGGGTGATGAGCGCGAACATCGTCCGCGTCTCCGGGATGGCCCGGCCCCCGACGTTCTCGCGACTGGCCGGCCCGAGCGCGTCATAGAAGGGGTCCTGATCGGCGTAGACGAAGAAGTCGACCGGGTCGGCGAGCGTCACGCCGAGCACGGCGGCTGCCTCTTCGACCGCAACCTCGCCGATCGAGAGCGCGCGTGCGCCGAACGCGTCGGAGCCCTCGTACCAGTGGACGCGGACGACGTCGCCGCTCCGGGTTCGCCAGCTGAACCGCGTGTCCGC
>Ga0326597_10009933_pt1 | contig 12709 bp, 11 predicted proteins | sample RVTome_12_FD_203789 | JGI IMG/M metagenome (GOLD analysis project Ga0326597, IMG submission 203789) | Soil microbial communities from uranium-contaminated site in the Upper Colorado River Basin, Wyoming, United States - RVT100D185 | ecosystem: Environmental > Terrestrial > Soil > Contaminated >... | reverse complement strand
CGGCGACGTGCGTCGGCGAGCCGGCGCGGCGCGCGACCTCCTCGGGCTCGAGCCGGACGAACGCCTCGACGCCGTGCCGCTCGACCGCACAGACCGTGCTCTCCCAGGCGCCGATCTGCGCCTTGCTCGTCGCCGTCCAGAGCCAGCCGTCGTAGCGGAAGTGGCAGTCGATCCCGTGCTCGGTGCAGAAGGCGCCGATCTCCCCCACCGCGTCGGCCGAGGCCTGCGCGAGCCGCAGGGCCGCCTCGGCGCCGCAGGAGTGCTCGAGCTTCTCGAACTTGGCCCACCAGGAGAGGATGAAGCCGCCGTTTCGCCCGCTCGGGCCCCCGCCGCAGACGTCGGCCTCGACGACGACGACGTCGAGCGAGGGGTCCGCCTCCTTCAGCCGGATCGCGGTCCAGAGACCCGTGTACCCACCGCCGACGATGCAGACGTCTGCCTGCTCGTCACCCTCGAGGCGCGGCGCGTCCTCGGCCCCGACGAGGGCTTCCTCGAGCCAGAGGCTTCTCACGGCCATGTTGGCCAGACAATATCCGTCCCGGTCGCCCGGGCGAGGCAAGCCTCGCCCCTACAGGCGGGCGAGGTCGTCGGAGAGCGACTCGAGGCTCGCCAGGTTGTGCCCGCTGACGAAGACGTCGATGTAGGGGAGGCAGGCCGCCATGCCGCGGGCGAGCGGCTCGTAGGCCGGGTCCTCCTTCAGCGGGTTCAGCCAGATGACCCGATAGGCGAGACGCGAGAGACGCGCCATCTGCGCGGCGAGAAGGCTCGGGTCACCGACCTCGAGCCCGTCCGAGCACACGATGACGACGGCGCCGCGGGCGATCTCGGTCTGCGTCGAGAGGAACTTCTGGAGCGACTCGCCGATGCGCGTGCCACCGTCCCAGTCGAAGACCTCCTTCGTGGCCGCGCGGAGCGCCTCGTCCGGGTCGACCGAGCCGAGCACTCTCGTCAGCCGCGTCAGGCGCGTGCCGAAGCAGTACGCCTCCCAGCGCGGATCGGCGCGCAGGGCGGCGTGGGCGAAGACGAGGAGGGCGCGGGAGTACGAGGCCATCGAGCCCGAGACGTCGAGGAAGAGGACGAGGCGCCGCTGGCGCCGCCGCCGCTCGCGCCACGCGCGCTCGATCGGCTCGCCGCCGGTCCGGAAGGAGCGCCTGATCGTCCGGCGCAGGTCCGGGGACCCCGAACGGGCCCGCTGGCGCCGCCGGGACCGGCGGGTCGGCACGGCGAGCTTGATGCGCGCCATCAGCTGGACGAGCTGCGCGAGCTCCTCCTGCGTGCAGCGGGCGAAGCTCTTCTCCTTCAGGATCTCGACGGCGCTGGCGAGCAGGACCTCGGGCCGGACGTCCTGCTCCCCCTCCGTGCCCTGCTCGGCGTCGGCGCTCGACTCCGAGCGCAGCCGCACGGGCGGGCGCTCGGCTGCGGCGGCGGCCACCGGGGGCTCCTGGCCGAAGAAGGCCCGGAAGACCCGGTCGTAGACGGGGATGTCGTCCCTCCTCGCGACGAGCGTGCCTCGTCCGGCCCAGTAGAGGTCCTGGGGCGGCAGGAGCGCCGCGGCGCGGCAGAAGTCGTTGATGCGGCCCGTCCCGACCGCGAGGCCTTCGTCGCGGAGCGTGCGCCCGAAGGCGACGAGGCGCTCGACGCCGCCGCCGGCGTCCTCATTCATGGAGCAGCTCGGGCAGGGCCTCCTCCACACGGCGCAAGTCGTCGTGGTTCTTGATCGCCCAGCCGAGGGTGTCGCGGGCGGCGTCGCCGTTCACGGACTCGGCGCCGAGGATGGAGAGCGCCTGGGCCCAGTCGATCGCCTCGGCCGCGCCCGGCGGCTTGATCAGGTCCAGCTCGCGCAGGCTCGCGACCGCCGTGGCGACCGCGCGGGCGAGCCGCTCGGAGACGCCCGGGACGCGCAGCTTGATGATCTCGATCTCGCGCTCGAGGTCGGGGAAGTCGATCCAGTGGTAGAGGCAGCGGCGCTTGAGCGCGTCGTGGAGCTCGCGGGTGCGGTTCGAGGTGATGATCACCGCGGGCGGCTCGACCGCCACGATCGTCCCGAGCTCCGGGACGGTGACCGAGAAATCGGAGAGCACCTCGAGCAGGAAGGCCTCGAACTCGTCGTCGGCGCGGTCGAGCTCGTCGATCAGGAGCACGGCCTGCGTCCCGGCCCGGATCGCCTTGAGGAGCGGGCGCTCGAGCAGGAAGTCCGAGCCGTACAGCTCCTGGACGCGCTGGCTCGGGTCGAGCTCGCCGCTCTGGAGCGCGCGCGCGTAGAGGAGCTGGCGCGAGTAGTCCCACTCGTAGAGCGCCTGCGACGCGTCGATGCCCTCGTAGCACTGGAGCCGCACGAGCTCGGCGTCGAGGATCCGCGCGAGGGTCTTCGACACCTCGGTCTTGCCGACCCCGGGCTCGCCCTCGAGGAGGAGCGGCCGGCGCATGGCGAGCGCGAGGTAGACAGCGGTCGCGAGCCCGTGATCGGGCAGGTAGGACTCCTCTCGGAGAGCCTTCTCGACGTCGGCGACGGATGCGAAGCGCACGAGACAACCCTAGCGCAGGACGCCTCGAAGCCCGTCTGACAACGGCGAGAGGGGCGAAGTATGCTGGCGGCTTGCAGTTCGGCGTCTGCCGACCGAGAGGAGGGTCTACGTGTACCCGGCCAGCTTCGAGTACTTCGCGCCGGAGACGCTCGAGGAGGCGCTCTCGATCCTCGACGAGCAGGGCGATGCGGCCAAGGTCCTCGCGGGCGGGCAGAGCCTCATCCCGCTGATGAAGCTCCGCTTCGCGGCGCCCCAGACCCTGGTCGACATCAACCGGATCCCCGGGCTCGACCAGATCGTCGAGGAGGCGGGCGGTCTCCGGATCGGCGCGCTCGTCCGCCACAAGGCCTGCGAGCGGTCGGAGCTCCTCCGCGGCCGTTACCACGTGCTCGGAGACGCGGCGCCGCTCGTCTCCGACCCCCTCGTTCGCAACCGCGGCACCGTGTGCGGCTCGCTCGCGCACGCGGACCCGCAGGGGGACTGGGGCGCCGTCATGCTCGCGGCCCGCGCCGAGGTCGTCGCCCGCGGGCCGGGCGGCACACGCACGATTCCGATCGACGAGCTCTTCCAGGGGCCCTTCACGACCCAGCTGGCGCCGAACGAGATCATCACGGACGTCCGCGTGCCCGACCCGGGTGCGCGCGCCAGCGGCACCTACCTCAAGCTCGAGCGCAAGGTCGGCGACTACGCGACCGCCGCCGTCGCCGTGCAGCTCTCGTTCGCGAACGGGACGGTCGCGCAGGCCGGCATCGCCCTCACCGGCGTCGGGCCCGTCAACCTGAGAGCCCGCGCGGCCGAGGAGGCGCTCGTCGGCGCCGAGCCGACCGACACGGCGATCAGGGAGGCGGCGCGACTCGCGGCGGAGGCGGCGCAGCCGCAGTCGGACCTCCGCGGGACCGCCGACTACAAGCGAAGCCTCGTTCGGGTCTTCACCGAGCGCGGGCTGAGGACGGCCGCGGAAGCCGCGCGGGCCGCGTGAGGAGGGAGCGACGATGACGCAGACCACGAGCGAGCCTGGCACGCACGCCGTCGAGGTGACCGTGAACGGCGAGAAGCGCGCAGCGGGAGTCGAGCCGCGGCTCCTCCTCGTCCACTTCATCCGAGAGAACCTCGGGCTCACGGGGACCCACATCGGCTGCGACACGACGAGCTGCGGCGCCTGCACGGTGCTCGTCGACGGCGTGCCGACGAAGTCCTGCACGATGTTCGCCGTCCAGGCGGCGGGGAGCGAGATCACCACCGTCGAGGGGCTCCTGCAGAACGGGAAGCACCACCCGATCCAGGCCGGCTTCCACGAGGAGCACGGCCTCCAGTGCGGCTTCTGCACGCCCGGCATGATGCTCACCTCGGTCGCGCTGCTCGCCGAGAACCCGAATCCGACCAACGAGCAGATCCGCTGGGCGATCTCCGGCCAGATCTGCCGCTGCACCGGCTACCAGAACATCGTGAAGGCCGTCCAGAACGCGGCGGCCCGGATGAGGGAGACGTCATGAGCACGGAAGTCCGCGGCCTCGGCCACTCCGTCAAGCGCAAGGAGGACGAGCGCTTCCTCCGTGGGAAGGGCACCTACGTCGACGACATCAAGCTCCCGGGGATGCTCCACATGGAGCTCCTGCGAAGCCCCTTCGCCCACGCGCGCATCAAGTCGGTCGACACCTCGCGCGCGGCGGCGCTTCCGGGCGTCGTCGCCGTCGTCACGGGCGAGCTCATGGCCCAACACTCACTCGCCTGGATGCCGACGCTCTCGGGCGACACCCAGGCCGTTCTCGCGACGGACAAGGTCCGCTTCCAGGGCCAGGAGGTCGCCGCCGTCGTCGCCGAGAGCGCGTACATCGCGAAGGACGCGCTCGAGCTGATCGACGTCGACTACGCGCCGCTCCCGGCTGTGACGAGCCCGGAGCGGGCGCAGGCCCCGGACGCCCCGCTGATCCGGGACGAGAAGGAAGGCCAGACCGACAACCACATCTTCCATTGGGAGGCCGGCGACAAGGAGGCGACCGAGCGGGCCTTCGCCGAGGCCGACCGGGTCGTCACGCTGGACACCCACTACCCGCGCTGCCATCCGTCGCCACTCGAGTGCTGCGGCTGCGTCGCCGATATCAACCCGGCGACGGGCAAGGCGACGATCTACATGACCTCGCAGGCGCCGCACGCCCACCGGACGCTCTTCGCCATCGTCGCCGGGCTGCCCGAGCACATGATCCGGATCGTCTCCCCCGACATCGGCGGCGGCTTCGGCAACAAGGTCCCGATCTACCCGGGCTACGTCGTCGCCACAGCCGCCTCGCTCCTGCTCGGGCGGCCGGTCAAGTGGATCGAGGACCGCACGGGCAACCTCATTTCGACCGGCTTCGCACGGGACTACCACATGCACGGCGAGCTCGCCCTCAAGGGCGACCGGATCGTCGGTCTCCGGACATCGCTCGAGTCCGACGAGGGCGCGTTCTACGCGGACGCCCAGCCCTCGAAGTTCCGGGCGGGGCTGTTCCACATCGTGACCGGCTCCTACGACATCCCGGCCGCCCACGTCGTCGCCGACGGCTACTACACGAACAAGGCGCCCGGCGGCGTCGCCTACCGGTGCTCGTTCCGCGTCACCGAGGCGTCGTACCTGATCGAGCGCCTCGTCGACGTGGCAGCCCACGAGGTCGGGATCGACCCGGCCGAGCTCCGGCTGAAGAACTTCATCAAGCCCGAGCAGTTCCCGTACCACTCGGCGACGGGGTTCGTCTACGACTCGGGCGACTACCCGAAGGCGATGAACCTGGCGCTCGAGAAGCTCGGCTACGCCGAGCTGCGGAAGGAGCAGGCGAAGGCGCGCGAGGAGGGCCGGCTGCTCGGGATCGGCCTCGCCTCCTTCACGGAGGTCGTCGGCGCCGGCCCCGGCAAGGACTACGACATCGCAGGGCTGCGCATGTTCGACTCGGCCGAGCTGCGGGTCCACCCGACCGGCAAGGCGATCCTGAAGCTCGGCGTCCGCTCACAGGGCCAGGGCCACGAGACGACCTTCGCCCAGATCGTCGCCGAGGAGATCGGCATCCCCTACGAGGACGTCGAGGTGCAGGAGGGCGACACGGACAACACCCCGTACGGCCTCGGCACGTACGCGAGCCGCTCGACGCCGGTGGCAGGCGCAGCGACCGCGGTGATCTCGCGCAAGCTGCGCGAGAAGGCGCGGGAGATCGCGGCGCACCTCCTCGAGTGCGCGCCCGACGACCTCGAGTGGGAGACGGACCGCTTCTTCGTCAAGGGCGCGCCCGAGCGCTCGAAGACGATCCAGGACGTCGCCTTCGCCGCCTACACGAACCTCCCCGAGGGGATGGAGGCGGGCCTCGAGGGCGTGCACTACTACGACCCGCCGAACATGACCTACCCGTTCGGGACGTACGCGGTCGTCGTCGAGGTCGACCGGGGGACGGGCCAGTGGAAGCCGCTGCGCGTCGTCGCGGTCGACGACTGCGGCGTGCGGATCAACCCGATGATCGTCGAGGGCCAGATCATGGGCGGCCTCACCGAGGGCTACGCGATCGCCGCCATGGAGCTGATCACGTTCGACGAGGACGGCAACTGCATCGGCTCGAACTTCATGGACTACCTGATCCCGACGGCCTGGGAGACGCCCGAGTTCGAGCTCGGCGAGACGGTCACCCCGTCGCCGCACCACCCGATCGGCGCGAAGGGCGTCGGCGAGTCGGCCACGGTCGGCTCGCCCGCCGCGTACGTGAACGCGGTCGTGGACGCGCTCGCCCACGCGGGCGTCCGCACCTTCGAGATGCCGGTCACGCCGGACAAGGTGTGGCAGGCGCTCAGCGAGGCGGGGCTGGCGGAGTGAGCTCCGCGAAGGACGTCCTCGTCCAGGCGGGCCGGCTCTCGGCCGAGGGCAAGCCCTACGCCCTCGCCACCGTCGTCCGCGTGGTGCGCCCCGCCTCGGCGAAGCGGGGCGACCGCGCCCTCGTCACGCCCGACGGCGCCCTCGCCGGCTGGGTGGGCGGCGCCTGCTCCGAGCCGGCCGTCATCCGGGAAGCCCTGCGCGCGCTCGCCGACGGCGAGCCGCGCCTGCTCCGCATCTGCGGCGAGGCGACGATGGGGGAGGCGCCCGGCGACGTCGTGGTCGCCGAGAGCGCGTGCGCGTCGGAGGGGGCCGTCGAGGTGCTGATCGAGCCCCAGGCGCCGGAGCCCCTCCTCGCCGTCTTCGGCGAGAGCCCGGCGGCGGCGTGCCTCGCCGACCTCGCCCGCCGGATCGGCTGGCGCGTCACGGCCGACCTCGCGGCGGGCGCCGACGCGGTCGTCGTCGCGACGATGGGTCGAGGCGACGAGGAGGCCCTTCGGGCCGCGCTCGCCACCCCGGCCCTCTACGTCGGGCTCGTCGCGAGCGCGCGCCGCGCCGGCGTCACGCTCGAGGTGCTCCGCCGGCGAGGCCTCGACGAAGAGACGCTCACGCGCGTGCGCAGCCCGGCCGGCCTCGATCTCGGGCCGTCGAGCCAGCAGGAGATCGCCGTCGCGATCCTCGCCGAGCTCGTGGCCTGGCGCCATACCCGCGAGGGCGCCGTTGCCCGTCTCCTCGAAGCGGTCGATCCCGTGTGCAGCATGACGGTGGCCGTGGCAGGGGCAAGAGAGACCATGCTGCACGAAGGCGTGATGTACTACTTCTGCTGCGCAGGCTGCCGCCGGCGCTTCGAATCGGATCCGAGTCGCTACCTGGCAGAGGTGAACACGACGTGAAGGACGTTCTCGAGACGCTCGAGCGCTGGACGAAGCAGGGCCTTCGGGTCGCCACCGCGACGGTCGTCTCGACCGAGCGCTCCGCGCCCCGTGACCCGGGCGCCGTGCTCGCGGTCTCCGAGAAGGGCGAGGTGACCGGCTCGGTCACCGGTGGTTGCGTCGAGCCCGCCGTCTACGAGGAGGCTCAGGCGGTCCTCGCGGGGGGCCCGCCCAAGCTCTGCACGTACGGGATCGCCGACGACCAGGCCTTCGAGGTCGGCCTGCCCTGCGGCGGCACCGTCCGCATCTTCGTCGACCGGCTCGACCCCGCCCTCGTCGACCCGATCGCCGAGGCGATCCGGGCCGAGCGGCCGGTCGCGCTCGCGGTCAGGCTGTCCGGCCCGAGCGCCGGCGAGAAGCGGCTCGTCTACGGCGACGAGGCGGCGAACGGCGAGGTTGCCGAGAAGGCACGCGCTCTCCTCGCCCGCGGCGAGACGGGCGTCGTCGCGCTCGGCGAGGAGGAGTTGTTCGTCTCCTCCTTCGCGCCCCGGCCGCGCATGTACGTCTTCGGCGCCATCGACTTCGCGTCGGCGCTGGCCTCGACCGGGCGCTTCCTCGGCTACCACGTCACCGTCTGCGACGCCCGCGCGAAGTTCGCCACGCCCGAGCGCTTCCCCGACGTCGACGAGCTCGTCGTCGAGTGGCCCGACCGGTTCCTCGCCTCGGCTCTGGTGGACGAGCGCACGGCGATCTGCGTACTCACCCACGACGACAAGTTCGACGTCCCCATCCTCAAGATCGCTCTCGAGGGCCCGGCTGGCTACATCGGCGCGATGGGCTCGCGGCGGACGACGGAGCGCCGCAACGAGCGCCTCCGCGCGGAGGGCGTCGCCGAGGAGCAGCTCGCCCGCGTCCATGCCCCGATCGGGCTGCCGATCGGCTCGAGGAGCCCCGAGGAGGTCGCCGTGGCGATCGCCGCCGAGATCGTCTCCGTCTTCAACGCCAAGACGCCGCGCGTCTCGTCGAGCAAGGCGGTGGTCTCGTGAGGCTCGAGAACTCCTTCGACGTTCCCGCCCCGCGGAAGGCCGCCTGGGACCTGCTCATGGACGTCCCGCGCGTCGTCCCCTGCATGCCCGGCGCGGAGCTCGAGGAGACGGTCTCCGACAGCGTCTGGAAGGCGAAGCTGAGCGTCAAGCTCGGCCCGATCGCCCTCACCTTCGCCACCGACGTGGCCCGCGAGGCGGCCGACGAGGCGGTTGGCCAGGTGATTCTCAACGCCCGGGCCCGCGAGCTGCGCGGCCGCGGCGGCGCTCAGGCTCGGATCCAGTCGAGCCTGACCGAGATCGAGGGCGGCACCCGGATCGACATCGTCACCGACCTGACCCTGTCGGGCGCCGTCGCCCAGTACGGGCGCGGCATCGTCCAGGACGTCTCCCTGCAGCTCGTCGGCCGCTTCGCCGACTGCCTGAAGGCGCAGCTCGTCGCCACGCCCGAGGAGGCGGCGGCCGCGGTGGCCGAGCAGGCGAAGCCCGTGCCGGGGCTCTCGCTCGGGCTCGGCGCGCTCGGGCGGGCGATCGCCCGGCTGCTCGCACGACTTCTTGGCCGACGGCCGCAAAGCTAGTAGGCTCCCAAAACCGATGGGAAGGGAGGTTTTGCCTTGAGACGCATCTCGTTCACGGTCAACGGCGCACGAAAGGAGGTGGAGGTCGAGCCGCGCGAGCTCCTCGTCTACGTCCTGAGGGAACGCCTCGGGCTGACGGGCGCGAACGTCGGCTGCGACACCTCCTCGTGCGGCTCCTGCACCGTCCTCGTCAACGGAGAGTCCGTGAAGTCGTGCACGATGCTCGCCGTCCAGGCGGACGGGCTCGAGCTCACGACGATCGAAGGGCTCGGGCAGAACGGGCAGCTGCATCCCGTGCAGCAGGCCTTCCACGAGCACCACGGCCTGCAGTGCGGCTACTGCACCCCGGGCATGGTGATGGCGACCGTCTCGCTCCTCGCGGAGCAACCGAGCCCGAGCGAGGACGAGATCCGGACGGCCCTCGAGGGGAATCTCTGCCGCTGCACCGGCTACCACAACATCGTCAAGGCGGTCCAGGCCGCCGCGTCGGCGTAGGAGGGCGAGATGGCTGCCACCGAAGAGAAGGCCTACGTCGGCCGGGCCGTCCTGCGCAAGGAGGACGCGAGGCTCCTCACCGGCCAGGGCATCTACGTCGACAACGTCTCGGTCCCGGGCATGGTCCACGCCGTGATCGTGCGCAGCCCGTACGCGCACGCGCGGATCAAGAAGGTCGACGTCTCGAAGGCGCTCGCCGCCGAGGGCGTCGTCGCCGCCTTCACGGGCGAGGACCTGAAGAGCGACTGGCCGGGATCGCTCCCGTGCTTCTGGCCCGTGTCGGAGGACATCAAGATGCCCCCGCACTGGCCGCTCGCCATGGACAAGGCGCGCTACGTCGGCGACGGCGTCGCCGTCGTCGTCGCCGAGACCCGGGCGCTCGCCAAGGACGCGGCCGAGCTCGTCGAGGTCGACTACGAGCCGCTCGCGGCCGTGACCGACGTCGAGAAGGCGCTCGAGCCGGGCGCCCCGCTCGTCCACGACGACGTCGAGTCGAACCGCTGCTACACCTGGGCGCTCTCGGCCGGCGAGGTCGACAAGGCGTTCGCCGACGCCGCCGTCACGGTGTCCGAGCGTTACCGCCAGCAGCGCCTGATCCCGTCGGCCATGGAGCCGCGCGGGATCGTCTGCGACGTGTCGTCCGCCACCGGCGACATCACCGTCATCACCTCGACGCAGGCCCCGCACATCCTGCGGACGGCCTACACGCTCGTTCTCGGCATCCCCGAGGCAAAGGTCCGGGTCATCGCGCCCGACGTCGGCGGCGGCTTCGGCTCCAAGGTCGACGTCTACGCCGAGGACATGATCGTCATCCCGATCGCGAGGCGGCTCGGCCGGGCGGTCAAGTGGATCGAGGAGCGCTCCGAGGCCTGCCTCGCGACGATCCACGGCCGCGACGTCGTCCAGCACATCGAGCTTGCCGCGACGGCCGAGGGGAAGATCACGGCCGTTCGCGTCAAGCTGTTCGCCGCCATGGGCGCCTACCTCCAGGCCGTGACGCCCGGCGTGCCGCTCCTCGGCGCGTGGCTCTACGGCGGCTGCTACGACCTCGTGGCGTACGACTTCCACTGCACGGGCGTCTTCACGACGACGACCCCGACCGACGCCTACCGCGGCGCCGGCCGTCCCGAGGCGACCTACGCGATCGAGCGGGCGGTCGACGCGCTTGCGCGCAAGCTCGGCCAGGACCCGGTCGAGATCCGACGGCTCAACTTCATCACGGAGTTCCCGGCCAACATCGCCGCCGGGCTCCAGGTCGACGCCGGCGACTTCCATGCGGCGCTCGACAAGGCGCTCGGGATGCTCGACTACGACGGCTTCCGCAAGAAGCAGGCGGAGCGGCGGAGCTCGGGCGCGACCCGCCAGCTCGGCGTCGGCTTCTCGACCTACATCGAGATGTGCGGCCTCGCCCCGTCACGGATCCTGGGCGCGCTCAACTACGGCGGCGGCGGCTGGGAGTCGATGTCGATCCGCTGCCTGCCGACCGGCACGGTGCAGATCGTCTCCGGCACCACTCCGCACGGGCAGGGGCACGCGACGACGTTCGCGCAGATCGTCGCCGACAAGCTCGGCGTCGACTACGACGACGTCGAGTTCCTCTCCGGCGACACGGCCGTCTCCCCGACCGGCTTCGACACCTACGGGAGCCGCAGCCTGCCCGTGGGCGGTGTCGCCCTCTGGCACGCCACCGAGAAGGTGATCGCGAAGGTGCGGAAGATCGCCGCGCACACGCTCGAGGTCTCCGAGGAGGACCTCGAATACGCGAACGGTCGCTTCACGGTCAAGGGCACTGACAAGGGCATGCACGTCAAGGAGGCAGCGTTCGCCGCCTGGCACGCCCACAACCTCCCCGACGGGATGGAGCCCGGCCTTGACGCGACGCACGTCTACGACCCGCCCAACTTCTCCTGGCCCTCCGGCTGCCACATCGCCGTGGTCGAGGTCGACACCCAGACGGGCGCGGTCTTCCTCGACCGCTACGTGGCGGTCGACGACGTCGGCAAGGTCATCAACCCGATGGTCGTCGAGGGCCAGGTTCACGGCGGCATCGCCCAGGGCGTCGCGCAGGCGCTCTGGGAGGAAGCGGTCTACGACGCCGACGGCAACCTCGTCAACGGCTCGTTCACGAGCTACCTCGTACCCTCCGCGGCCGAGCTGCCCTCGTACGAGGTCGACCGCACGGAGACGCCGAGCCCGACCAACCCGCTCGGCGTCAAGGGCGTCGGCGAGACGGGGACGATCGCCTCGACCCCGGCGGTCGTCAACGCCGTCCTCGACGCGCTCTCCCCGTACGGCATCACCGACATCGACATGCCGGTCTCGCCCGAGCGAGTCTGGCGCGCACTGGAGGCCAACCGATGATTCCGGCCAAGTTCGACTATGAGATCGCCGGGTCGGTCGACGACGCGATCCGGCTGCTCGGCGAGGGCGAGGACGCGAAGCTGCTCGCCGGCGGGCACTCGCTGCTCCCGCTGATGAAGCTCCGCTTCGCCCGCCCGGGCCTGCTCGTCGACATCGGGCGGCTGTCCGACCTCTCCTACGTCAAGGACGCGGGCAACACGGTCGCGATCGGCGCGCTCACGCGCCACCACGACGTCGCGACAAGCGCGCTCCTCCGCGAGCAGTGCGGGATCGTCGCCCACACCGCGGGCCAGATCGGCGACCCGCAGGTCCGCCATCGCGGCACGATCGGCGGCTCGGTCGCCCACGGCGACCCCGCCTCCGACATGCCGACGGTGCTGGTCGCGCTCGACGCCGAGCTCGTCGTGCGCGGGCCCGGCGGAGAGCGGACGGTCGGCGCGGGCGATTTCTTCAAGGGCTTCCTGGAGACGGCCCTCGGGCCGCAGGACTTCCTCACGGAGATCCGCGTGCCGAAGCTCGGCGGCGCCGGCTGCGCGTACGTGAAGTTCAACCGCAGGGCCCAGGACTGGGCCACCGTCGCCGTCGCGGCGATCGTGTCGACCGGGAGCGCGAAGGTCGCGCTCACGAACATGGGGCCGACGCCGCTTCGCGCGAGGGCTGTCGAGGAGGCGTTCGCGTCCGGAGCCGACGCCGCCGCGGCTGCGGCCAAGGCCGCCGACGGGACGAGCCCGCCGAGCGACTCGAACGGGACCGCCGACTACCGCCGCTACCTGGCGACGGTGCTCACCCGGCGGGCGCTCGAGAAGGCGCTCGCCCGGTAGGCGGTGCCGGCTGAAGGATGTAGGGGCGAGGCATGCCTCGCCCCTACACCTCCGTCCGGCGAAACGGCGCCAGGGCGCTCGCTGGCTCGCCCGGGTTACGCCGGCTTCGCGTAGTTCTGGATCTGGCCGAAGTCGATCATCACGCAGGACTCGTCGCCGACGACCCAGGCGTCGTGGCCCGGATC
>Ga0326597_10009932_pt1 | contig 12709 bp, 10 predicted proteins | sample RVTome_12_FD_203789 | JGI IMG/M metagenome (GOLD analysis project Ga0326597, IMG submission 203789) | Soil microbial communities from uranium-contaminated site in the Upper Colorado River Basin, Wyoming, United States - RVT100D185 | ecosystem: Environmental > Terrestrial > Soil > Contaminated >... | reverse complement strand
CGCGAGGGTGCTCTACACGCTCGCGCTCGACCGCGGGGCCAAGCCCATCGACCCCGATTCGGAGCTCATCCGACCGGGATACGGCTGTCCGGCAGACGCCACCCACGTCTGGCCGGATGCTGCCCCACTTCCGGAGCCGATCGCTCCCACCACCGCGCAGAGACTGGCGGCGCTGGAGGACACGCTCGCCATCCGAACCGACTCACTCCGTGTGCTCCATGAGCGCCTCGCGACGGCCTACGCGAGAACGGAGGCGCTCGAGGCCGAGATCGAGCGGATCCGCAAGCTCCTGAGAGGTCCGGGACCGGTCGATGACCCGAGGAAGGATCGGTGACGGTCCGCTCGAAGCTGCTTGCCGGTTTCGGAGTCGCGATATCCGCGCTGCTCTTGCCGGGACTGTTCGCCGCCGACCGGCTCTCCGAGCTACAGAACCTGGCCGTCGAGGGTAGGGCACGGCATGCGGATGCACTGTTGAGTCTTGGCAGGATGCAGGCCGCGCTCGCCGAGCTCGACCGATACGAGCGCAGCTTCGTGGCGACGGCGGACGAGAACCTCGGTCGGTCCGCCACCGATGCGCTGAGCACGATCCTGCGGGAGCACCAGCGCATGGTGGATTCCCCCTATGAGGGCACCATCACCGCGCTCGGCCCCGTGGTCGACGACCTGTCCCGGCTCTCGCACGGACTCGAGCAGCTGATGAATGCTGACCGGATCGCGGACGCCACCGCGGCCTTCGCGCTCATGGAGCAGGGGCTGGCCGCGGCCGAGCGCACGATGGACGCGATCACGGATTCGATCAACACCGCCGCCCAGAACGATCTCGTGCGCGCGGAAGCGCTGAGCGCCTCGTCGCGGCGGGGAACACTCATCGGCACCGCCTTGGGTCTGCTCATCGCCCTCGCGGTGGCCACCTGGGCGTCGACCACGCTGACCCAGCCACTACGCCGGCTGGGGCGCGCAATGGCGAAGGTCGCGGACGGCGATTTCGAGCCGCCGGCCAACCTGCCGGCCGGCAGAAAGGACGAGATCGGGGAGCTGACCACGTCCTTCCAGGTCATGTCCCATCGGCTCGCGGACCTGAACCGCATGAAGGCCGAGTTCATCGGTGTGGCCAGCCACGAGCTCAAGACCCCCATCAACTCCATCCATGGATACGCCGAGCTCATCCAGGAGGAATACGGCGATACGGCCCCCGAGGAGTATCGGCGGATGGTGGACGGAATCGCCGAGCAGGCGCGGGTCGTGGTGCGGCTCGTGGATCGGTTGATGGACCTCAGTCGCCTCGAGACGGGCTCCTACCGGATGCAGTGGGAGCAGGTGCACGTGGAGGACCTGGTCACCGGGCTTCTGAGAGGTTTCGAGGTCCTCGCCCGCCAGCGCTCCGTGACCTTGACCTCGCGCGTGGACGAGAGCGCCCCAAAAGTCGTGTGCATGGACCTCGACCTCATGCGCGACGAGGTGCTCGGCAACCTGGTCGCCAACGCGCTTCGGCACACGCCCAAGGGCGGGAGGGTCGAGATCGAAGCGTGCGGCGCGCCCGACGGCGTCGCCTTCCTGGTGACAGACTCCGGCCCGGGCATACCTGAAGGCGAGCGGGACCTCATCTTCAGGAAGTACTACCGCGGCGATCCCGGCTCCACCGGGTCGGGGCTCGGTCTCGCGATCGCCCGCGAAACCGTCCAGCTGCACGGCGGAACGGTCTCCTTCGAGGATGCCCCTTCCGGTTCGGGCGCCAGGTTCCGGGTGGTTCTCCCCCAGACGGACGGAGGCACCCCGCCAGCCGGTCCCGCCGATCCCTGGGCGCTGACGCTTCCCCCGCGCCCGTCGCGGAAAAGGCAGCCAGTGGGTTGAGCCGGATGCGACGCGGAGGACAAGTCGCCACACCCCACCCTCCAGGAGGTGCCCCGTCGCCTTTCCATCGCCACGCGGTGAAAACTCGACAAGCGGCGCTCCACCAGCTGCCCCCCGGCGCATTTCCCTTACTGGTCGGCGTCAACCCGACATCCGTTCCTATTCCCCCGCAGTGCTGTGCGGTTTTCGTCGCGCGTCGTCACGCGCATCACGGTCGTCGCGCCACAAACGTATCCGTCTCGAGCGGGCTATCACCGGCGCCACCCGTTGCCACGACCCCGCCGCCTCATTCTACCCAACCGAGAGGGGTTCTGTCCTCCACGTCGCCCTGATAGGCAAAGACACGGACCAGCCAGCCCCCGGCGAGAGCCCGGGGGACGCCGGCGCCTGATGATACTGGACCCCACGCATCGGACACCCGCGTGGAGACTCGCGGCGACCGGCGCCATCAGTCTTCAAGAGATGCAACCATCGCGCACCAAGAACAAAAAGGCGGCAGCGTATACGCAAGTCGCGCTGGGAGGCGGTACCCGAGGGACTTCAGAGGCCGCAATCGGAACTCACCCGTGGCGGACGAGCCTCACGCGGGGCGGCCTCGGGGGGTCAGACATCCTTCCCCGTCTCCACGGGCTTCGCACTCAGGGTCGCACGGAACAGATCCCGATTGAGCTGCGCGATGTAGTCGATGCTGATCCCCTTGGGACACGCGAGCTCGCACGCACCGTGGTTCGTGCAGTTGCCGAAGCCCTCCGCGTCGTGCCGGTCGACCATGGAGAGCACACGCTCCCAGCGCTCCGGCTGCCCCTGCGGGAGGCTGGCCAGATGGGCGACCTTGGCGGCGGTGAAGAGCATGGCCGATGCGTTCGGGCACGCGGCCACGCAAGCGCCGCACCCGATGCACGTGGCGGCGTCGAACGCCGCGTCCGCATCGTCCTTGGGTACCGGCACCGCGTTCCCGTCCGGGGCGCTGCCGGTGCGGACCGAGATGTAGCCGCCGCTCGCGATGATGCGGTCGAAGCCACCTCGGTCCACCACCAGGTCGCGGACGACCGGGAACGCGGTCGCCCGCCACGGCTCGATCCAGACCTCGTCACCGTCCTTGAACGAGCGCATATGCAGCTGACACGCGGTCGTCAGCGAGCGCGGGCCATGCGGCACCCCGTTGATCATCATGCCGCACGAGCCGCAGATGCCTTCGCGGCAATCGTGGTCGAACGCGATCGGCTCCTTGCCGTCCTCGGTGAGCCGCTCGTTGACCACATCGAGCATCTCCAGGAACGACATGTGCTCGGAGACGTCGGTCGCTTCGTATCTCTCGAATCGTCCGGCGTCGCGCGCGCCATCCTGGCGCCAGACATGCAAAGTCAGCTTCATCTACTTGTAGCTCCTCTGGGAGAGCTGGACGTTCTCGAAAGTCAGCGGTTCCTTGTGCAGCGCCGGAGCCTCGCCCACGCCGTTGAAGCCCCAGACGGAGACATAAGAGTAGTTCTCGTCGTCGCGCTTGGCTTCGCCGTCTTCGGTCGTGTGCTCGGCCCTGTAGTGCGCGCCGCACGACTCGTCGCGGGCGAGCGCGTCATGGCACATGACCTCGGCGAACTCCATGAAGTCGGCGACCCTTCCTGCCTTCTCGAGGGACTGGTTCAGCGTCGCGGCCGAACCCGGCACGCGGACCTCTTTCCAGAAGCGCTCGCGCAGCTCAGGGATCTTGCCGAGCACCTCCTTGAGCCCTGACTCGGTCCGCTCCATGCCACAGTGGTCCCACATAAGCTTGCCCAGCTCGATGTGGAAGCTGTCGACCGTTCTGCTTCCGTTGGTCGACATGAGACGATCGAGGCGTCCCTTGATCTCGCGCTCCGTGTCGCGCACGGCGGCATGATTCGGGTCGACCTTCTTGTCCCGCGAGACACCCGCGAGGTAGTTGCCGATGGTGAGTGGCACCACGAAATACCCGTCGGCCAGCCCCTGCATGAGGGCGCTCGCTCCGAGGCGGTTCGCTCCGTGGTCCGAGAAATTCGCCTCGCCGATCACGAACAGCCCCGGCACGTTGCTCATGAGGTTGTAGTCCACCCAGAGCCCGCCCATGGTGTAGTGCGGCGCCGGGTAGATGCGCATCGGACGCTCGTAGGGGCTCTCTCCGGTGATCTTCTCGTACATCGCGAAGAGGTTTCCGTACCGTTCGCTGATGGCGTCGCGCCCCAGCCTCCCGATGGCGTCCTTGAAGTCGAGGAACACGCCGTTCTTCTGCTCGCCCACGCCGTGGCCGAGGTCCACCATCTCCTTGGCGCGGCGTGAAGCGATGTCGCGAGGCGAGAGGTTTCCGAACGACGGGTAGATGCGCTCGAGGTAGTAGTCGCGCTCGCTCTCCGGGATCTGCGCCGGCGGGCGCTCGTCTTCCTTGCCTTTCGGCACCCAGATGCGTCCGTCGTTTCGCAACGACTCGCTCATGAGGGTGAGCTTCGACTGGAAGTCACCGGACGGCGGGATGCAGGTCGGATGGATCTGCGTGAAGCAGGGGTTCGCGAACCCGGCGCCCCGGCGATGCGCTCGCCACGTGGCGGTCACGTTGCACTGCTTCGCGTTCGTGGAAAGGAAGAACACGTTCGAGTAGCCACCGGTCGCCAGCACGACCGCGTCGGCCGTGAACGACTCGAGCTCGCCGGTGAGCATGTCCCGCACGACGATGCCTTTCGCTTCTCCGTCGACGACGATGACGTCCATCAGCTCGTGACGGGTGGAGATCTGGACCGTCCCGGCGCCGATCTGCCTCTCGAGCGCCTGGTACGCCCCGAGCAGGAGTTGCTGACCGGTCTGGCCGCGCGCGTAGAACGTCCGGGAGACCTGGGCGCCGCCGAACGACCGGTTACCGAGCAGCCCGCCGTACTCGCGGGCGAACGGCACGCCCTGGGCAACCGCCTGGTCGATGATGTTCAGGCTGATCTGGGCGAGACGATGGACGTTGGCCTCGCGCGACCGGAAGTCGCCGCCCTTGATCGTGTCATAGAACAGGCGGAAGACGCTATCGCCGTCGTTCTGGTAGTTCTTGGCGGCGTTGATGCCGCCCTGCGCGGCGATCGAGTGCGCGCGCCGGGGCGAGTCGTGGTATGTGAACGCCTTCACGTTGTAACCGAGCTCACCCATGGTCGCCGCGGCCGACGCTCCCGCGAGGCCCGTTCCGACGATGATGACGTCGTATTTACGCTTGTTCGCGGGGTTCACCAGCTTCATGTCGAAGCGGTGCTTGTCCCACTTCTCCGCGAGGGGACCCGACGGGATCTTGCTGTTCAGTTCCACGGCTGGACGAACCTTTTTTCGGCTGGAGTACTCACGACGAGCGGGCGCGCTACGAGATGACGCCGGCCAGGACCAGCGTCGGAGGCGTGAGGAATCCGATGTAGACAACCAGCGAGAAAGCCGCCGCGAACGGACGACGGAGGCGGTTGTACTTCGGATGGTTGAGCCCCAGCGTCTGGAAGAAGCTCCACACCCCGTGATAGAGGTGGAGGGCCAACGCGGACTGGGCGACGAAATAGACGCCGAAGACGATCGGGTTCTGGAAGGCGACCACGAAGTTCTGGTGCACCGCTCCCGGAACGAAGTCGGAGTGTGCCTGGCCCGTCGTGAAGTGCAGAATGTGATACACGATGAACAGCCCGACGATGACGCCGCCCCACCTCATGGTCCGGGACGCGTAGCTCAGGCTCTGATCATCGAGCTTGCCGTACTTCCGCTGCCTCGCGCCGCTGCTCAGCCGCCAGAGCTGGACCACGGCGACGATGTGGACCACGACGGCGGCGAGGAGGAGCAGCCGGAAGAGCCACAGGAAGCCGTAATGGGGCATGATCGGGTACGCGAAGTCCCGGAGAAACTCCGCGTACACGTCCATCGCGAAATGGCCCGCCTCGTCCGGGGGGAACAGCATCTTCAGGTTCCCCACCATGTGCATGAACACGAATCCGAACAGCACGACGCCCGAGACCGCCACCAGGATCTTCTTCCCGACAGTGGTTCGGTAGAGTGTCGCGACGCGACGCATCACAGCTCCCGTAGGGGTTTCGCAGCTCTCGAAGGACCGTCGCGAAGACGGACGCGGCCCGTAATATGACGCAGGCGGCCTTCGTGACAACGCCCTGATGCAGGTCGGTTGCCCCTTCTAGGCGCTCAGCGCCGCGTCTCGCTCCTTCCGGACTTTCTGTGCGATGTGGTCCGGCGCCGGCTCGTATCCGGCGGGCGCCCGGGTGTGGTACGCCCGGCCCTGCGTCATGGAGCGGAGCGTGGCGGCGTACTTGTAGAGCTCGGCTTCGGGCACGAGAGCGCGCACCGTCGTCCGCCCGTCCTCGGGCTCCATCCCCTGCACCTTGCCGCGGCGCGAGGTCAGGTCGCCCATGATGTCGCCCACGTACTCGTCGGGGGTGACGACCGAAACCTCGACCACGGGCTCGAGCAGGATGGGGCGACACTTCTCGGCGACCGTCCGGAACGCCAGCCCTCCGGCGAGCTTGAACGCGATGTCGGAGGAGTCCACCGCGTGGTAGGAGCCGTCGAAGCATTCGGCGGTGAAGTCCACCACGGGGAATCCGGCCACGATGCCCCGCTCGGCCGCTTCCTGGATTCCACGGTCCACGGACGGAAGATACTTCGAGGGAATCACGCCACCCTTGATGGAATCCACGAATTCGTAGCCGGCGCCCCGCGATCTCGGCACGAGCCGGATCTTGCAGTCGCCGAACTGGCCGCGCCCCCCCGACTGCTTCTTGTGCCGGCCCCGTCCCTCGGCCTCGACCGTGATGGTCTCGCGGTAGGCGATCTTCGGCGCCTCGGTCTCGACCTTCACGCCGTACTTGCGCTCCATGCGCTCCATCTGGATCTCCAGGTGCAACTCGCCCACCCCACGCGCGATGGTCTGGTGCAGCTCGGAGTTGAACGACGCGGAGAAGGTCGGATCCTCCTCGTGCAGCCTGGGGATCACCTCCCCGAGCTTATCCTCGTCGTTGCGCGTGACGCCCCTGATGGCGATCGAGATGTCGGCTGCGGGAAAACCGATCCTGGGCAAGGCCACCCTCCTCGCGGCTGAGCAGAGCGTGTCGTTGGTGTGCGTATGCTTCAGCTTGGCGACGACCCCGATGTCACCCGCGTGCAGGCGCGGCACCTCGAGCCTCTCGCGACCGAGCGGGACACTGAGATGGTTGAGTTTTTCAGGATGGCCGTCCGAGGCGTTCACCACCTCGTCGCCGTTCGCGACCGACCCCGAGAACACCCGGAAGTACGACAAGTCGCCGACGTGCGGCTCGGCCGCAGTCTTGAACACGAGGGCCGCGAGCGGTCCCCCGTCGTCCGCGGCGAGCGGCCCGCCGTCCAGCATCTCGGGACGGGCCTCCGCGGGGCTGGGGCAGAGCTCGACCAGCTTCTTGAGCAGCGCGCGCACGCCGTAGGTCTTCGTGGCCGAACCACAGAAGACCGGAAATATCTCGCGCCGGGCCATCGCGCGTCCCATGGCGTCGACGGCCTCGTCACGCGAGATGCGCCCCCCTTCCAGGTATGCCTCGAGAAGGTTCTCGTCGGTGGTGGCCAGAGCTTCCTGCAGCTCGGTCTCCCAGTTCATCTCCTTCTCCGCGAATTCGTCCGGGATCGGCTCCACGTCGTACTCCCCGCTGTCCGTGCCGGGTCTGTAGATGTGGGCCTTCTCGCTGAACAGGTTGATGATACCGCGGAACCCGGGCCCCTCGCCCACGGGGATCTCTACGGGCAGCGCGCCCGGGGCCAAACGGTTCTTGATCTGCCGGAACGCCCGCTCGAAGTCGGCGTTCTCACGGTCCATCATCGAGACGAAGAAGATGAGGGGGATGCCTCGCTCTTCGCAGTAGCGCCAGACCCGCTCGGTGCCGACCTCGACCCCGGAGGTCGCGCTCACTACGATGATCGCGGCGTCGGCGACGCGGACCGCGGAGATCGTCTCGCCGTTGAAATCCAGGTAGCCCGGCGTGTCGAGAAGGTTGATCTTGGCGCCCAGGTGCTCGGCGAACGCCGGCGTCAGCTGGATGGAGATTCCGTGTGCGAGCTCCTCGGGCGCGTGCATGGTCAGCGCGTGGCCCTCGTCCACGCTGCCGCGTCGCTTCGAGGTTCCGGCCACGTAACAGAGCGCGTCCACGAGGCTGGACTTTCCCGCCCCGCCATGACCCAGGACGGCGATGTTGCGGATGCGGTCCGTCGGGTATTCCTTGGCCGATGGCATACGGGCTCCTCCGGGTCTCTCGTGACGCGAGGCCCGCGGCCGCCCCGGAGCGCGAACGCCCAGATGGACCCGATCCGGTCCACCGGCTCCGGGGCGACCCCCGGACCCCGACTGATGCGATGCCCGGATTTCGACGCGCCCGCGGGGTCACGTGAAAGCCGTTCACCGATTGGGCTTCAGATCTTAGGCGGGGGGAGGCGCGACGGGCAAGGCGGGGGGAGCCGCGGCGAGGAAGGCGCGGTGACCGGTCAGGGAGCGTCTCGAAACCCAGGCGGGTCGCATTCTCGCGAATGCGCTGATCGACGGTCAGGACGGCGAGCCCCGGGAGGACGGCCCTCGCCGCCAACGCGGTCGCCAGATGGATCGCGTCCAGCGTCCTGATCGGCCCGATGGGAAAGGGCCGGGCGCAACGCTCGACCACCGCGTCGTCCAGGCGAAGGAGCGTCCAATGGTGGGCGGCCGTCGCGAGGGCCGCGGCCTGATCCGCCGCGTCGGCCTCGGTCAGGAGTCCGGCGCTCCAGGCACGGATGAGCACCCGCTCGCATTCGACCCGGGTGATATCCGATGCCACGACGGCTTCGGCCGAGCCGAGCGCGTCCGCCACGTCCGTGCCCGCCGACTCGCCGAGGAGCCAGGAGAGGACGGCGCTCGACTCCGCGTAGACGATCATGGCCGTCTGAGGGGCGGGAACGATTCCTTCGGCGTTGGGAGGCGTAGAGCGACCATCATCGATCACCGCGCTCGGCTTCGAGGAGTGAGCGGACGCTCCCTTCCGGCACGGCCGTCGGACGCGGGGCGTATAGACGCGGATCGTGCGGCGCCCCGACGACGGCTCGTCCGTTACGGACCAACTCCGACAGTGGAGACACCTCCTCCCGGACGGTCGTGGGACCCGCAGGTCGCAACTCCGCCACCACGGTGCCGCGGTCGGTCACGACGACCGACTCGCCCGCCTCCACCAGGCGGATGAACTCACTCAAGCGGTTCTTGAGCTCACGGATTCCGACGGCACGCATGCTTCGATGTAGCTACGAGTGGCTACAAGCTGCAAGAAAACCCCTTTCAGGCCTCGGCGTTTAGCTCATGCTACGCCAAGACCTCCTTTCCATGGTCTCGGATCTGCACTCTGTACCATGGTACGGAGCCAGTTGACCTGGACAGCAACTTATCGGAGCGCTGGGAAGGATCAATCGAGGATGGGGTCATGTTCGCAGCCTCGCCGATGACCTCGAGGTTCCGAAGCACGGCATCCTGGAGGAGGTCCGACGCCTCGAATGCTTCACGCCCGCCAGCCCCGAAGCGCTCCACACGCCGCGCGCGCTCCAAGATGTCGACCAGGAAGATTCGCGGGTCTTTCAAAGCGGCTCGGCCTCCGCCAGCACGCAAGCGCCGGTTCACTCACGACATCTACCTCGCGACCGAGCAGGTCTCCGAGGTCCTGGCGGAGCGCCACCTGGTCGAAGAGACTCCGCCCCCGGTCGAAACGAACCAGCAGGTCGATGTCGCTACCGGCATCTGCGTCACCCCGCAATACGGAACCGAAGACCCGTACATCCCTCGCCCCATACCGGGCCGCGAGGGCGAGCATCTCGGCGCGCCTGCCCCGCAGCGCATCGAGTGTCAGCGGCGCGCCCATGACTCCCTCTCTTCCATCCGTCCGAAAAGCTCCTCCAGCCTCGACAGAAGCCCGTGTTGACATGTCAAAGGCCTGGTGTCCGCATTCGATCGACGTCGAAAGCTAGTCCGGGGAGCGTCCATGGGCGAGCGCCGCGACGGTGCTCACGACGCTATCGCATGGTACCTTCCCCTCATGCCAGACGACATCGACCTCCGCATTCTGGTCCTGCTCCAGGAGAACGCGCGCATCGCGAACGCCGCGATCGGGCGCCGGGTCGGGCTCACCCCCTCCGCGGTCTCGCAGCGCATCAAGAAGCTCGAAGACAGCGGGGTCATCCAGGGATACCGGGTCCACCTCGATCCGAGAGCCGTCGGCAAGGGCCTCCTGGCATTCGTCGCGGTCCAGACCGCCGAGGGAGCACGCGCCAAGGAAACGGGCGAGATCCTCGCGGGCATTCCCGAAGTGCTCGAAGTCCACCGGGTCGTGGGGGAGGACTGCTTCTTTCTGAAGATCCGCGTCGAGGACACCGTCGCCCTCGGTCGTCTCCTCGACGAGAAAATCCAACCGCTCCCTCCAGTGGCTTCCACGCGTACGACTATCGTGCTGAGCACCGCGAAGGAAGAGCTACCCGGGCCGCAGGACCCGCCCGGCCCCTGATCCCTGGCCGGCCTCCGCTCCGCTCGGGCGCGCGCCGCCCCCAAAGGAATCGGAGCCGTCGGCCGCCTCTGGCGCACCCGCCGTACACCCGGCAACCGGAAATACGTCCTACCGGCTCCCTCTGACGTCGATTCAGCCGGCATTCATCTGATTGCGTTAACGAAAGCGTGCCCTCATCTTGCGATAAGGTTACGATTCAATCTTCAAGCATGGAGGCTCGGTATGACGTCTCAACCTCGTTCGCGCATACTCCCCGCGCTGCTCGCCGCCCTGGCGATGCTCTCGTGCGGCGGAAGCGACAACGGAACCACGGATCCGGTGACGACCGGTAATCTCAGGGCTACGGTCACCGCCGACGGGTCGGCGCACTCGGGCGTCACCGTCCGCCACTTTCCGTCCGGCTCGAGCACGGCGGCGGCCAGCCAGACCACGGACAACAACGGAAGGGCGACCTTCTCGGGGGTCGACGCCGGCGCCCACGAGGTCGAGATCGACGTGCCCGACGGCCTGGTGCTCAACAGCGGCGAGACCGACCGGAAGAGCGCGACGGTGACGGCAGGCGCCACCGCGGACGTCGCCTTCGCCCTCTCCTCTGAGGTCACCGGAGACATCGTCGAGATCACGCTGAGCGGGGTGACTTTCTCCGATCCGGATGTCACCATCGCTCCGGGAACCACCGTGCGGTGGAGGGTCGTGGGCGGTGCACCTCATACCGTGACTCCGCAGGGGCACACCGAGTGGACGAGCGCATCGCTCAACAACACAGGAGACACGTTCACCCACACGTTCGATGCGGTTGGCACATTCGACTATTTCTGCCAGCCACATCTCGCCGCCGGCATGACCGGCGTCATACGGGTCGAGCAGCCATAGCCTCCGCGGGCGGCTGGCAAGTCAGGTCATGGGAGGGGGCATGCCCCCTCCCATGACCTTGCGACAAAGCTGGCCCGAAGACATGGTGCCCGTCGGGGGCCGCGGTGTCCCTGGGCGCGGAGACGGCCTGCCCGGGTCCCCGCGGCACCGTCGCACCGGGATCCGAATCCTTTGACGCGGTTTCTGGCTCTTCCTCACAGGGATCATTCATTCTGACGGAGACACGGACATGGCTGCCAAATTCTTCACCCGGAACGAACACAAGCTGGACCGGACGGCACGCGTGGTCCTGGGGCTGGGGCTACTCAGCCTCGTATTCGTCGGGCCTCAGAGTCTGTGGGGACTCATCGGCGTCGTGCCGTTGGCCACCGGCCTGATCGGCATATGCCCCCTGTATTCGCTACTCGGAGTCAGCACCTGCCCCCGTGACGGAAGCTGCTGAGGAGCCCGCGGAGTGGGCGGCCGAGTGGGCGCACGACGAGGGGTGATCGCGCGCGCGCCTCCCTGTCCATCACGCACTCGACTGACCGCCACGCCGGATCGGACGTGTCAGGGCACGCACCCGTCCTGAGCCTCCGCCGGGTCGGAATCCTCGACGGTCGGATCGCCCACCAAACCCACGAAGAGCACGGTGCCGGAGAGCCGCTCCCGAATGGCGAGAATGAAGGGCCGATCGACCATCAGCCCATTGAAGGACGTCGGGCCGACACCGACGGCCGTGACCGCGGCGGCCCTGGTTCCGGCTTCGTCGACTTCGAGCATCGTCTTCTGGCGGACGAAATCGATACAGAGGCCCACGCCCTCACTCATGCCCGTGAAGTCCGCATCACCGGTGAACGCCACTCCCATACCCATCGCGCGAAGCGCGTCGTTCAGCCAGGCATCGTAGCCGATGGACATCTTCGGCATCGACAGGAGATCGATGTCATGCGGCTCTCCGAGGCCCTCCACGATGTCCGCCCAGCGGGTATCGTCGAGCTGGTCGGCGAAGGCTCGGGCATCGCCCGTCGGCACGACGAGGGTCATGGCGAACGCTCCGCCACCGTAGGGAAGCTCGGCCGTCTGATAATCGTTGCCGCCTCCGAGGGCGACCTCGACGTCGGTGAGCCTCATCATGTCCACGGTCACGCTCGAGCCGTCCGCGCGCTGGAAGGGCCCCGGGGCGGTGTCTTCCGGGTCGAAGCGGGTGGTCCAGGCCCCGTCGAAGTAGATAGCGTTCACGAGCAGCATCGCGAGATCCGGATCCAGATCGTCGAGGATGGAGTCGATGAAGCCCTCCGTCCGCTCGTCGACCCAGGCGTTGATCTCCTCCAGAGTGGCCGGATCGGCGAAGTCGCGCGACGCCGCCTCGGCGTCGAACGCCGCCCGGACGGCCTCGAAGAACGCGTCACGGAATGTGATTTCCTCGTTGGCCCAGATCGCGTTCGCGATGTCGAACCGGACCGCAGGATCGAGACCGGTCAGAAGATCGATTAGGGCAC
>Ga0326597_10009931_pt1 | contig 12709 bp, 9 predicted proteins | sample RVTome_12_FD_203789 | JGI IMG/M metagenome (GOLD analysis project Ga0326597, IMG submission 203789) | Soil microbial communities from uranium-contaminated site in the Upper Colorado River Basin, Wyoming, United States - RVT100D185 | ecosystem: Environmental > Terrestrial > Soil > Contaminated >... | reverse complement strand
GTCGGTCCGCCTTCCGACCAGGCGATGATGTGGTGGGTGTCGCACCATTGGGGTGGTCGGTCGCAGCCGGGGAACGCACAATGGCGGTCCCGGGCGACGATGGCGTCGCGCATGGGTTTGGTTACGAGCCGGACGCTTCTTCCCACGTCTACTAGTTCCGACTTCTGACCGAACACGATCCGCCGGAAGTTGGCGTCGCACGCCAGTCTGTCGACCGTGTACTTGGCGAGAACGTCGCTACCCGCCTCTCGCAATCTGGAGTGCGGAGCTGAGAACGAGCCGGACAAGGTTTCGGCATCGACGTGCACCAGAAGCGCCGGAGTGGCTGGCCGTTCGCCGTCTGATACGACGAGGTCGAACAATGCTGTAGCTCGGCGCTGGGACGGAGTCGATGGTTCGCCCTCGATCGGGGTGGGAGTGGCAGCTTGGATCGCTTCGATCAGGAGGGCGCCACGCTCGCGGTCGAACAATCCGTCGAGTTTGACCATGTTTTCGAAGCTGCGGGACACGAACAGATACGATGCGTCGCGTTGATCTTGAAGGCTTGAGAGCGACACTTCCGGGACGGCGGCCTGCTGCCAGTAGGCGGTTGCCTTGCGGAGGTCGGCCACCCATTCCAGCTTTATTGCGATGTCGCAAAGTTCTCGTTCGTCGACAGCGAACTGGTCGGGAGCGGCCTGTTTGGCGGAGATGAGGGTGCGAACCTGATCGCCACTTAGGTGACCGAGTTCGGCCAGGTGGCGGTCTGCGGCATGTCGCGAAGGGCTCGGACCTCAGCGACCTGCCGGTTGGCGTGTCCTTCGGTGGTGCGGAACCGGTGGGTGAGATAGGCGGTAGTCGACGTGTATCCGTCCGATGCGTATGACTGCCGCTCGTCGACCACCGCCAACCGCCGCTTGGCCTGAGCGTGAAAGAGGTCTCCGAGCGTGCGCAGTTGTTCGTAGCTGAGCTGAAGCTGGTGGTTGTCGAACCGGTCGACTGTCTCGTCTTCGGCCCAAGCGAGCGCAGTGTTGGCAATGTCAAACACATCGCTGCACGCTCCGGGATCGTATCCTTCTTCACTATCGAACATACGTTCGATTATCCCTCATTTGCAACCACCCGTCAAGAGACCTGTTTTTCGGCCCGTTGGCCGCGTGATTGGTGATATCGGACGGATCATCGAACCTGTTCCGAGACGACAACCCATAACGACCGGTCGGATACTTCTTGCCCCGGCTTCCATCTGACCATTCGCAACGGACTGGGGATCGGTAGCGTTCGATACCTATGGCACGACCCATCGGTCTGATCCTCGTCACAGCCAGCCTTGTCTCGGTGGGTGCCTGCACGACGAACCTGGCCCCGTCGACGCGCCTTCGTGGGAGGCTGATACCTACCTGCTGCCGGTTGGCGGTTGGACGGTGCGGATCTCGGGTGTACCGCCCGACGAGCGGGAGTTGCGGCCGGCCGTGGAATCGGTCGTTGGGCGGGAATCGTTCGGTTTACCGGTCCTGGAGCTGGAACCGCCGTTGCGTTGGGCATCTGATGTCGAGACCGCCACCGCAATGGAGGTCCGGTACTCGACGTTCACGGTTCGCCGCGGCTGTCGGACTCTGGCAGCCATCTGTAGCCCTAAGCACGCGGTTCAGGTCACGAACAGCGAGGCTTCTGAGGATGACTTCCTTTGGGTTGAGTCGCCGTCGCCACGACCGCCAACTGATGGCTGGTTCTACGATCCCGGTCCACTCGTTCCACGCGGTGGGCATCAGGTGATGTGGTCCGGTACGGAGCTGATCGTGTGGGGCGGTTCGGTGTCTGACACTCCGCCGCAGCGTTTGGTCGATGGAGCCGCCTTCGAGCCGGAAACGGGAACCTGGCGACTGCTGCCGGCCGATCCGGTGGAGACGCGTCAACAAACCGCCGCGGTATGGGCCGACGATCGGATGATCGTGGTTGGCCAGCTCGCCACGATGGCCTATGACCCGGACGCAGACACATGGGAGTCAGTTGGCGAAGGGATTCATCTTTCGGGTGATACGCACATCGTCTGGACAGGTTCGGCCGTGGCGGTTTGGGTTCCGGACGGAATCTCCACCCTGAATCCGAGAACCGGGGAATGGAAGAAGCTGCCCGACCCGAACTTCGGCGGGCCGGGTCGCTGGGAAGGCAATCTCATTTCCGCGAACGGCGGACTCATTGCGGTCGGCGTGGATACCCCGGTTTGTTCCGGGCGACTGGCCTCGCGATGGACCGGCGTGGAATGGGATCCGTTACCGAAGGCCGATCTGTCGACCGATACCTATGCCGACCGTGGTTCCGCCAACCAGTCGGCGATCATCGACGGTCAACTCGTGTTCTGGGCGGATCGTGATCATCCAACGATGGCGCTCGACCTCACCACCGATATCTGGCGAGAAATCGACACGGGCTCAGATATCGACATGACCTGGACCGGCAACGAGGTTTCATGTGGGGAGCCACCTGCTATTACGGCGCCGGCAACGCCCCTTCACCATCGACGCCTGGCGGTGGACCATGCCCGGCCCGTAACCTCTTCCCGCGCTGGTCGTCGCCTTGGCTTCAGAATCTCGGCGAGGTGTCGATCTCATCGGTAGCATTCCATCTCTATTGGGAGGAGACTGAGTGGGCAGTCGATTGGTGGCTTTGCATGAAGCGAGCCAACGCTGGGTCTGGCGGTGGCTCTACGTGGCAGCGGTGCCGTGGCTCGCCTTGGCCGCCTGGGGTGCGACCCTGGGCGTCACGCGGCTGGCGGCATATGGCGCGGCTTTCCTGACTTTTTTCGTCTGGTTGGTCCTGGTGACGAATGGCGCCTACTTCCTCGTCTTGGGGCTCGCCTTGTTTGCACTGCTGGGGATCGGGTTCCTCCGTCCAGGATTTGGCGGCTTCGAGGGAACGAACTCGCGTCTGGTCGTTGGCGCGGCAGGCTTGGGATCGTTGGTCGTGGCAGGCCTGCTGTTTTCTCCGACACCGTCCGCCCCTGACATCGCTGCCCTAAGTCCCACGTCGACCTCTCAACCGACCTCCGCCACGACGATCACGGCTCCCACATCTACAACCATCTCGACCGTCCGACCGGCGACCACGACCACGGCGACCTCGACCACGGTGGCGGTGGTGCCGATCGGGCCGGTCCTGGTTGATGTCATCGATGGCGACACGATCAAAGTGGTGATCGATGGCGAAGAAGAATCGGTGCGGTTGATAGGTATCGACGCCAATGAGCGAGGAGACTGTTTCGCCGATGAAGCAACCGATCGGCTGTCTGAGTTGCTGGCGGATGGATTTGAACTCGAGAGAGATGTCACGAATCGCGATCAATTCGGCCGCCTGCTTCGGTACGTTCTCGTCGATGGTGAACCGGTCTCCGTCACGCTGGCGAAGGAGGGATTGGCGATTGTGAGGAGATACCCACCCGACATTGCATTTGCCGAGGTACTCGAGGCGGCTCAGCTCACCGCCCAGGTAGCGGGCGCGGGTATCTGGGATCCGAATGCCTGCGGTCCAGGCGAAGCCGCGCTGGCTCTGTCACCGGATGGCGCGCTGCTTGCGGTGGTAAATGCAGGTTCCGGAGTATTGGATCTTGGCGGCGTGGCCATCATGGCCGGGTCGACTGCGGTCGTGACGTTCGCCGATTGGTTTGCCCTGCTTCCCGGTGAGACCGCCGACGTTCGGGCGAGTTGCGGTGAGGATCGGGGTCGGGTCGTGTTTGCCTGCGCCGGGGGAGTGTGGCCGGGAAATGTTGGGTTGGCCCCTGTCGGCGCCGGAGTTACTTTCGCTGATGTGCCGCCGATCGTCACCACTACATCTATGACTACGACTGTCGTGGCGAGTTCGAATGACATCGTCATCAGCTACATCCATCCCGATGCCGCCGGAAACGACAATGATACGGCCAACAAGAACGACGAGTACTTCGATCTCACCAACGAGGGTGCCGCAGCCATCTCCATGTCGGGTTGGAAAGTCGAGGATGAGGGAGCGAATCACACGTACAGCTTTCCAGGTTCCTATGTGCTTGGCGCCGGGGCGACCGTGCGGATTCACACGGGTTGCGGCACTAATGATGCCGAGCACCTGTATTGGTGTGAGGGTGGGTCGGCCGTCTGGAACAACGATGGTGATACCGTGACACTGATCGACCCGGACGGTTCGGTTGTTGACACGTGGGGGTACTGAGTGGGGTACGAACTTTCGCAACGGGCTGCAGCTGTTCGCCGGCGGTTTGAGGTTCCAGTCATGATCGCCGCGTTACTGGTGGTCCCGGTCATTTACGTCGAGGAGCAGATTGCGGACCCCGCCTGGTTGCGCGTGGCTGTCGTAGCCAACTGGCTTATTTGGCTGGCATTCTTTCTGGAGTACGTAGTCATGATGTTCGTTGTCGATGACCGGCGAGCGTTTACGCGCCTGGCCTGGCTCGATGTGGCGATCATTCTTCTCACCTTCCCAGTACTCCCCGCAATGTTGGGGTCCTTCCGTCTGCTCCGCATGACCCGACTTGCCCGGGTGGCGCGGTTACTGCGGTTCGTGCGCCTCGCCGCTGTGCTCACTCGCGGCGGCTCGGCCGCTCGCACGGTTTTTCGAAGGCGTGGCGTTGGCTACATGCTTGTGATGATGGTGATGCTCGCCGCCGCTTTCGGTGGTCTATTCGTCATGGCTGAGGCAGACGGGTCTTCGTACGGTGATGGTGTGTGGTGGGCGGTGGTGACACTCACGACGGTCGGATATGGCGACTTCTACCCAACCACCTCTGGCGGCCGCCTCGTGGCGATCCTGTTGATGGTCTTCGGAATCGGGTTCGTAGCGATCTTCACGGGCGCGGTCGCCGCCTACTTCGTCGAAGAGGAGGAGAGTGACTTGCGTGACGAGGTCCACGCCGTACGCGAACAGCTCGATCGAATCGAACGTGCCCTGGGACTCGGTTCGGCCGATTCCGCTGAGGGATGAACGGCTCGCCCTTAGGTATGGCTACATTCCGGGCGGCTCGCGGTCGATCGTCCAATACCTCTCATATAATGAGGGCTCCTCGACGGCTGGCAGACTCGTTGGTGGACTTGGAGCCGGTCGCTCCTCTATCCGTGGTGCCTTTGGATGCCATTCCGTTATGTCCTGGAGGACGGTCGAATAGAAGTCGGCAATCGCCTGAAGCGTTGAGTCGATGAAACCAGGGGATTTGCCGCCAGCCTTCCGACCTTGGCCCATAGGGATGCTCTGGGTAAGTCGGTACTTCGTTGGCGGATTCTTCATATCGGCGATATTCGCTCCGCGATCTTCGCGAAGTACCTCGAGCGAACATGACTGTGGTTGCCGGGCGTTCTTGCAATACGCGTCGACTCTGAGGGAGCCGGGAGCAATGACCAGCTGGGTCACCAACCACGTGTTCCGCGCCTTGGCTCCTCGATCGGCTGGTGCTGCGATTGTCGTCTGAGCGTGAATCTGACTTGCTCGGAGGTCGGCGGTGAGCGTTAGCGGACCCGCGGTGTCTGGGATCTTGAGCTCTGTTGAGGCCGTGCCGAATTCGCACACGGAAGCGATGATCCCCTTCATTCGCGATGTGGCATCTTTTTGGTTGCGGGGATATATGACGTCGACGTCCTCGCCAACTTTTGATCCCAGTAGGAGGGCGGCGTACTGCGCGAGTTGCTCGAAGTTGCCAGCGAACTCGGTGGATTCGGGATCTTTCGGTGTCAGCGTTCCCAACCTCGCCTTGTCCCGGGTCGCGGTCCAACCAGGCCCCATGTCGTTGAACGCCAGGGCTCCTGAGCTGGGGTGCTCGAGGTACCTGATGAGTTCCTCAAGAATCCAGGCCTGTTCAGGATCCTCCACACCTCGGTGTTGCTTGATCTTGATTGCCGACGTCAGGATCGCGGTCCAGGAGTAATGGGTCACCTGGACAGGACTGCGCGATTGGACCCTCAGTTTCTCAGTCGGGTGTTGCCCCGGCACCGGGCTGAGTTCGTTGCTGATCGTAATGACATGATTGAACTTCTGGTCCCGTGCAACGTCCCAATAATCGTTGATCTGATCGGCGTTGAGTTTGGCGGTTCCCGTCTTGAACTCCACGAGAGCGGTCCATGTGGACTTGGCGAAGGTCACCCGGATGAGGCCGTCCGGGCGAACCGTCTTGGAGCCAAGTTTGAAGGCAACTTCGGTGAAGGACTCGACGGTCGCCCTGGCTGCCTTTGACGCGCCGAGCGGCGAGAGCAGTTCGTTCGATAGGTCGCGCACGACAGTCAGTACTGCAAGTAGCGCTGATGCCGCCCGCTGCTCGGCTTCCTTGTCGTTGCTGATCCCCGATACAGGAATAATCCGTGCTCGTTGCATGGAATCCCACCTCCCTTTCAGACCGCAGGATACGCCATTACGGCACCGCGCTTGGGCTTCGTCCGCCCCAAGGTGCGCTGGGCTTTACGCGGCGTCGAGTAAGCGAGCCGCTGGGCCGAGTTCGGCGTCAGAGAGTTCGATCCGTCGGCACCATCGCTCCATCTTACGATGGCCACTTTGCTGTTCTAAAGTCAAAGCGAAGGCGCGCTTGGTCGTAAAATCGCCCTGCTCTTCGACTTGGTCGATCGCCCGCTCCGCCTTGAATGCTTGCGATTTGCCCCAAACGTATGCGGCCCACACACGCACTGGTGCCGCCCATCCGCCACTCATCGTCGCTAAGTCAAGGAGCCGCCCTCCTTCTTCCCGGCTGACCGATACGGCCGAAAGGGACTGAAGGGCAAGAAGGTTCTTGTACCCGTCGTCCGCCGCTGGGACCTCGCAGGCGATCTGTAACGCCCAGCTTTCCGCTTCCGCACGGGTCTCGCGTCGCCTGACTAGAGATGAAAGATGTTCCACCCACTGTTCGGTGGCGAGCCGGAGCAACGAAGGATCGGCTATCAACCTATCGAACGGTATCCGGCTTCCATGCGCAGTGAGAGAACGTAGTGCTCTTCTGAGCTCAGACCGGCGGACTATCGGATCTTCGGTGGCATATTCCCACAGAGCGATCGCAGCTCTTAAGCCGTCTGGGCCGGGATCGTCGAGCTGTTCGCCAAAGTACTGAATCGCCGAACGGACGATTTCATTTTCCGCGTCCGCTCCCTCCAGGATTCTCGACTTCTCTTCGTTCAGGCGTAAACCAATATGGCGCAATCCGGATTCGTACCAGTCCTTTATCGCTCGGTATTGCTCCCCGGTGTTTACGAACAACCAAGTGTCGTCTACCCATCTGATGAAGGGCACGGCTTGTTCGCTCAGTCCCAAATCCAATGGAATCAGCAGGCCATTTGCAAGGATTTGGCTGGACTGCGGACCCACTGGCAATCCCTTGACGCCCGAGATCTGATCTAGGTCGTGAAGCCATCCGGCTACGTCCTCGACGTTCTGAGTCTGGCAATTGAGCTCGGTCAGGACGGTCGAAAGCTCCTCTATCTGTACGGTGGGATAGAAGTTGCAGATGTCGATGGTCCCCAAGTAGGAGTATGCGCTGAGGAGTTCTACCCCACGTGAACGACGTCGACCTAACGCCTTATACCATGGCTCCATCCCCCACACTGGGGGGCCGGAGCTGATTCCACACGAAAAAACGGAACCATGGTCGGTTGCCGTCACAATCTGCTGTACAACCCGACCGACCAGAGCGTGGTAGCTGATCTGGTCGAACGGATCCATCCAGGCCATTGGCCGATAACCTGCTACATGTTTCGGCCATCGGAATGTCTGGGCGCGTCCAGGTGATCGAGCGTCGAAGAATCGTTGCCGCGCCAACTCCACGGTGAGGCTTTCTTGAGCTTGGAAGTCCCTCCATCCGTAGGGATCTCGGAGAGCTGCAGAACTCGGGCGTTGGCTCTCTGCACGAAGCGAGCCGAATAACTCTTCGGGCGTCGGAATCTCGACCACAGCACGTGCCTAGCTGCACCCAGTCGTATCACCACACGTGAGACACACGTAGCAGGCGCCGTTTCGCACCGTCATGTGGCCGCAGTTCGAGCAGACCGGGGCGTCGCCCATGTTTTCGGACAGGGCGGCGTCGGCGACGTTGGCCTTGGTCATGGCCGGGGCGTGGGCCTCGGCTTTGGCCATGGAGGCACCATTGCTGCCGACCGGGACCGGGTGGGGAGCGCTCATCGACAGATCCGAGTCGGCCATGGCGGCGGCCGACTGAACGGCATCCACGTCGCGTTCGGCGGCGGCGTCGGATAGGTCCAACTGGACGCCGGCGTCGACGGCCATACCTCGTGGTGGCTCGGGCAGGTCGCCGAGTTCACGATCCGGTGGGATCTGAGCAAGGTCGTCACGCTCTAAGTACTCGACGCCGAGCGCCCGGAACACGTAGTCGACTATCGAATTCGACATCTTGATGTTGGGATGGCCTTCGACCATGCCTCGTGGTTCGAACGTCTGGAACGTGAACGTGTTGACGAACTCCTCCAGCGGCACCCCGTACTGCAAGCCCTTGCTCACCGCAATGGCGAAGCATGACAAGATGCCTTTGAGCGTGGCGCCTTCCTTGGCGAGGTCGATGAAGATCTCACCCAAGGTTCCGTCGTCGTACTCACCGGTCCGCATGAACACCTTGTGACCACCGATGCGGGCTTCCTGATTGAAGCCGGCCCGACGCGACGGCAACAAGAAGCGGGGTGGGCGCATGCCGGCCGCGTACGCAGCCGTTGGTGACATGCCGGCGGGGATTTTGCCCCAGGCAATCCCGGCTTCCTTCTCGAGCGCATCGATGATCTCGTCAGAGATGTCATCATCGGCACTGTCATCGGACGATGACGAAAGCGGCTGGGAAGCCTTTGAACCGTCCCTGTACAAGGCCATGGCCTTGACCCCCAATTGGTAGGACATCCAATAGGCATCCTCAACCTCTTCGACCGTCACCTCGTTTGGCATGTTGATGGTCTTCGAGATGGCACCTGAGATGAACGGCTGGGCGGCAGCCATCATCTTGATGTGACCGGTGTGGTGGATGAACCGCTCGCCGTACTTGCCGTTGCGGTTGGCGCAGTCGAACACCGGCAGGTGCTCGGGCGCCAACCCGGGGGCGCCTTCGATGGTCTGGCGGCCACAGATGTGATCGCCCGCCTCGATGATCTCGGCCTTTGTGAAACCGAGTGCCTGGAGCATGTCGAAGTCCCACGCCATGTACTGCTCCTTGGTGAACCCGAGGCTGTGCATGGCGTCTTCGCCTACGACGAACACGTTGAACGCATGCTTCAGTTCGAACACCCCTGGCAGGGCAGATTCGATTCGGTCGATCTCTCCGGAAGTCAGACCCTTGGCAGCCAACGTCTCCGTGTTGATGGCAGGGGCGCCCTCAAGGGACATCGTTCCGACCACATGATTCACGATGCGCGAGATGTCATCCTCGGAATAGTCGAGGTTGCGCAGCGCCGGAGCGATCGACTGGTTGGCGATCTTGAAGTAACCGCCTCCCGCCAACTTCTTGAACTTCACAAGGGCAAAGTCGGGCTCGACGCCGGTCGTGTCACAGTCCATGAGCAAACCGATCGTGCCGGTCGGCGCCAACACGGTGGCCTGAGCATTGCGGTAGCCGTACCGTTCGCCCCGGTCCACCGCCAGATCCCATGCCGAGCGGGCTGCTTCGATCATGTCGGCCGGAGCCTGATCAGGGTCGATGGGCATCACGTAATGAGTAACGCCCTCATAGTCGGTCCGACCGTAGGCGGCTCGACGATGGTTGCGCATGACCCGCAGCATGTTGTCGCGGTTCTCCGCAAAGCGTGGGAACGGACCGATCGGGGTTGACGCAACTTCCGCCGAGGTGGCATAGGACATGCCGGTCATGATGGCCGTTAGTGCCCCGGCAATGGCTCGACCTTTGTCGGAGTCGTAAGGGATACCCATCCGCATGAGTAGTGAACCCAGGTTGGCGTAGCCAAGCCCGAGCGTGCGGTAGTCGAACGACCCCCGGGCGATGGACGCCGAGGGGAAGTGGGCCATCGCCACCGAGATCTCCAGGACGACGGTCCAGATGCGAATGGCATGCCGGTACCCATCGAGATCGAAATCACCGGTGTCGTCGTCATAGAACTTCACGAGGTTCATCGAGGCCAGGTTGCAGGCCGTGTCGTCGAGGAACATGTACTCCGAGCAGGGGTTCGATCCGCGAATCTCGCCACCGGCCGGTGACGTATGCCACTGGTTGACCGTTGTGTGATATTGCATGCCGGGGTCGGCGCACGCCCAGGCGGCGTCGGCGATCTGGCGCCACAAGTCACGAGCTTTGAGGGTCTTACGAATCCCGCCGGTCCGGTTGGTCAGGTTCCAGTCCTCGTCGTTTTCGACGGCTCGCAGGAAGTCTTCGGTGACCCGCACCGAGTTGTTCGAGTTCTGCCCCGACACGGTGAGGTAGGCCTCGCCGTTGAAATCCGCCGGCAAACCACCATGCTGAATGAGCACGCGGGCTTTGTCTTCTTCGAGCTTCTTCCAGGCGATGAACTCTTCGATGTCGGGATGGTCGATGTCGAGGATGACCATCTTGGCGGCCCGACGGGTGGTGCCACCCGACTTGATGGCCCCGGCGGCACGGTCGCCAACTTTGAGGAACGACATGAGACCGGAGCTTTTGCCGCCGCCCGACAGCGGTTCGCCGCTGGCGCGAATGTTCGAGAAGTTGGTGCCGGTACCCGAACCCATCTTGAAGAGTCGAGCTTCGCGGACCCACAGGTCCATGATGCCGCCTTCGTTGACCAGATCGTCGTCGACGGCCTGAATGAAACAGGCGTGGGGGGCGGGACGCGAATACGAGTCGGGCGACGGGGTGAGTTCCCTCGTGTCAGGATCGATGTACCAGAACCCCTGGGGCGTGCCGGTGATCCCGTACTTATGGGCCAGCCCGGTGTTGAACCATTGCGGCGAGTTCGGGGCCGCCATTTGAGCGGCCAACATGAATTTCAGTTCATCTTCGAAAACCCGGGCATCTTCGGGGGAGGTGAAATAGCCTTCCTTCTGACCCCACCAGCGCCACGTCTCGGCGAGACGATCGAACACCTGGCGAGCCGACGTTTCCGATCCGAGGACCGGGGCGCCGTCGTCATCGAGGATGAGGTCGCCGTTCTCGTCGCGCTGGGGGACACCGGCCTTGCGGAAGTACTTCGATACCATGATGTCGCCGGCCACCTGGGACCAGTCGGCCGGGATCTCGGCTCCGGCCATTTCGAATACCACCGAACCGTCGGGGTTGGTGATTTTGGAATCTCGCAAGCTCCATTCGATGCCGTCGTAGGCCGCCGACCTTCCGTCAACGCCCTCTTCGGTGAACCGACGGGTGAACCGCAATCCTTCTGCCATATCTTTGGTTACCTTCCCTCAAACGTCACTCGCCGAGACCCGGACCCAGGTTGCCCTGGAGACCAAGCCGCCCCGCGGCTGCCTCATTCTTCATCTAGGCCGCCAGCGAGGCGTAAATTCCAACAACCACTACATGTAGTGGCTCAAAGGGAAGTAGACCACTGTATGTTGGGTGCGTTACGGTACTGTAATTACAGAGATGTCAGTTGTCAACGACCACAAGATGTGGTGGTCGTGACCCCACAAGATGTGGTGCCACGCCAGTTCGTGGACCCTTTCGGGCGTCACGAACCGACGTGGCGGGCACCATAGGGAGGCCGACACCGGGTCGACATAGTGCCAATTTGGGGAAGTGAGCGGCCGAGCTTACATCCAGCCCCCTGGAGCCCGGCCACCAATTGGGAGCCAAGATACGACGTCACCTGCGGGTCGCGAAAACTGAGAAGCAAAAAGTTTTTCGCGACCTGCGGGCAGGTGAGACGAGTGTGCCGACGATTCGGATAGTCCGTCCTGGATGCACACTCGTTTGGGGGTAGGCGGGTTGATGCCGACCTGGCAGCAGATCTAGGACTCTCTTCCGAACCGGTCGAAGCGGGTGTCGAGGTCAACGCCCGCATTCCTCGCCGCGGCCTCAATGTCGGAAAAGGGCAGCGTTGACGGAACCGGCCACGTAGGGAGGGTGAGAATCCGCTCTGACATGTTGGCGACCGTCCAGTGGTCGGGCGCAGTTGAGGCGAGTTCCGTCCAGGTGATTGGGGTACTCACCGACGCCCGGGGGCGGGGCCGGATGGAGAACGGTGACACTACGGATGCTCCAGGATGATTCCTCATCCAGTCGACGAATACCCGGCCCTTCCGGTTCCTCTTGAGGAACTCGGTGGTCGCCAGATCCGGATTGGCGGCAACCACAAGTCCGGCGATCGCTTGAGCTGAGGTTGCGACGTCCTCCCACCGAACCTCCGGGACGATGGGTGCCCACACGTGGTAGCCCTTTGAACCGGTCGCCACTGGAACTGACTCAACCCCGAACGACGAAAGAACCTGGCGGACCGCCTTGGTGGCCGAGCGGGCTTGTTCGATATCGCCCTCCTCCGGGTCAAGATCCATCACGAAGTAATCGGGCCGATCGATGTCGCGGCCCCGACCGCCGTCGAGGACCCGGCTCGTCCAGATGTGGAACGACACGGTCCCCTGGTTGGCCAAGTAGGCGACGTCGCCCGGAGCGGTGATCGCCGGGAATAACGTTGAGCTTCCGTCGGATTTGGGAACCTCGAAGCGTGCAATTGTGGCCGGGAAGTGGTCTGCGGCGTTCTTCTGCATGAAACCCTTGCCGGCGATGCCGCGGGGATACCGTTCGAGAGTGAGTGGTCGAGCCACCAGAAAGGGGAAGATCAAATCGGCCATCGTC
>Ga0326597_10009930_pt1 | contig 12711 bp, 13 predicted proteins | sample RVTome_12_FD_203789 | JGI IMG/M metagenome (GOLD analysis project Ga0326597, IMG submission 203789) | Soil microbial communities from uranium-contaminated site in the Upper Colorado River Basin, Wyoming, United States - RVT100D185 | ecosystem: Environmental > Terrestrial > Soil > Contaminated >... | reverse complement strand
GCCTGGGGGGTGGAGAAGTGGTGGGTCATGCCTTCCCCCTCAGGGGGGAGGGGCCGGCGTTGCCGGCCTGGGGGGTGGAGAAGTGGTGGGTCATGCCTTTCCCCTCATGTCATCACCGTCCGGCGGGACGTGCGCAGGACCAGGGCGAAGAACGGGGCACCGAAGAAGGCGGTGATCACGCCGATCGGCAGTTCGGCTGGTGCGGCGACGACCCGTGCGAGCAGGTCCGCGCCGATCAGGAATGCTCCACCGAACACCATGGACAGCGGCAGTACCACGCGGTACGAGGCACCGGACACCAGGCGGATCGTGTGCGGCACGATGATGCCGACGAACCCGATCAGGCCGCTGACGGACACGGCTGCTGCCGTGCCGAGCGACGCCGCGGCGACCACGAGGAGCCGGACGCGGGCGGCAGGCACCCCGAGGGTGCCGGCCTCGTCCTCGCCGACCGCCAGGACGTCGAGCAGTCGCCGGTGCAGCAGGATGACCGCGCCGGACACGACGGCGTACGGCAGCAGCCGGCGCACGTCCGACCAGCCGGCGGTCCCGAGTTGCCCGAGGATCCACGAGTAGACCTCGCGGAGGGTGTCGGATTCCTTCTGCATGACGTAGGTCTGTGTGGCGGTGAGGAACGACGCGACCGCGACCCCGGCGAGGATCAGCGCCGAAGTGGACCGCCCGGTCCCCGCCGAGTATCCGAGGATGTAGGCGAGGGCGACGCCGCCGAGGGCCCCGACGAACGCGGCGAGCGGGATAGCGGCCGTCCCGAGCAGCGGCCGGCCGTAGGCGATGGCAAGGGTCGCACCGAGTCCCGCTCCGGCCGCTGCTCCGAGCAGGTAGGGGTCCGCCAGCGGATTGCGGAACACGCCCTGGTAGGCGGCACCTGCCGAGGCCAGCGTCGCGCCGACCAGTCCGCCGAGGACGACGCGCGGAAGACGGATCTGCCACAGGATGGCCTGGTCGCGGGTGCTGAGCCCCGAGGTCACGTCGACGCCAGGTAGCGCCCCCAGCAGTTCCCGGAACACGGCTGTCGGTGCCAGGTCGACCACGCCGACCAGGATCCCTGCCAAGGCGCTGCCGAGCAGGGCGACGACGCCGATCGCGACGTGGGGCCACCGCAGCCGCGACGCCGTCACCCGGGCGGCTGGCGCCGGGGCGAAGGGCGTCGCGGTCGCGGTCATTTCACGCCGCCTGTGAGGCAGCGCCAGCGACCGCCTCGGCGATGGCGGCGGCGACAGCGGCGGCGAACTCGACGACACGGGGACCCCACCGCGAGACGATGTCGTCCTCGAGCAGCGTTATCGCCCCGGTCTGCACAGCGCCGATCTCGCCCCATGCTGGCCGGGCCGCGACGGTGTCGGCGTTCTGCTGGCAGCACGCACCGCTGGCAAGGAAGATCAGGTCGGGGTCGGCGTCGATGATGAACTCGACGGACAGTTGCGGGTAACCGAACGCCTCGCCGTCGGCGTCAGCGGGGTCGGCGATGTTCTGTAGACCGAACAGCCCGTAGATCTGGCCGATGAAGGTGGACGAGGTCGCGGTGTAGTACTGATCGTCGAGTTCGTGGTAGTAGGTCAGTGGTTCCTCTGGGGCCGGGGTCTGCGCGACCAGGTCGGCAACTTGGATCTCGAGGCCCGACACCAGTGCCTCCGCCTCCTCGGCGTGGCCAGTGATCCGGCCGGTCTCGAGGATCTGTGCCCACGCGTCGTCGAGCGTCGCGGCCGCCGGGTGCACGATTGTCGGGATGTCGAGCGACCGCAGACCGGCGACGACGTCGTTGGTGTCGAAGCCGACGATGACGAGGTCGGGGTCATGGTCGGCGATCGCCTCGACGTTCGGCTCGAACGCGACGATGTCGGTGACGGGGGCGTCCTGCGGGTAATTCGAGAAGCTGTCGACGGCGACGACCTGGTCGCCGGCGCCGACGGCGAAGAGGTTCTCGGTCGCGGTCGGCGAGATCGACACGATCCGCTGCGGCGCGGCCTCGAGGGTGACCTCCTCGCCGTCGCCGCTGGTGATCGTGATCGGGAAGTCCGTGACGGCCACACCGGTCGTGGTCTCCGACGGTTGGGTCGTCGGGGTCGGGTCGCCGGCGGGGGAGACGGTGCCGCAGGCGGTCAGCACGACCGACGCGGCAAGGCAAGCTGCGGTGAACAGGGGGGTATGCATCCAGACATCTCCTTGGGATGCCCAGACGAAGAGTGGTTCGTTCGGGTACCCAGGAGGTCCGTCACGAACGTTCCCTTCCTCCGAGGGTCAGTTCGCGCCACGTGCAGGCGACCTGGCTCAGCCCGAGTGGGCCTCACAGTTGCGTGGACAGCGCCGGTTTCTCACCGAACTTCGCTGCAGTCGTGGCATCCGACGCCGTGCCGGACGCGGGTCATGCTAGCGCCCCGTACCCTCGACCAACACCCGGGGAGAGACCGCCGTGCCACTGTTCCTGTTCCTCGCGTTCCTACTGGTTCCGCTGCTGGAACTGGTCGTCATCATCCAGGTCGGCGAGGCCATCGGCGCCTGGTGGACCGTCGTCCTGTTGGTCGCCGACAGCATCATGGGGGCGGTCATCGTCAAGCGCGAGGGCGCCAGGGCGTGGCGGGACTTCCGCGTCGCCATCGCCGAGCACCGTTGGCCAGGCGCTGAGGTCGTCAATGGCGCACTGGTCCTCGTCGGTGGTGCCCTCTTGCTGACCCCGGGCTTTGTCACCGACGCCGTCGGCCTGCTCTGCGTCCTGCCCGGTTCCCGCAACCTCATCGCCCGCACGCTGCGCACCAGGGTGTCCCCGCTGCCCCTGCGCGTGGTCGACCTCGGTGCCGAACGCATGACCACCAACCGCGGCCAACCCGACCCTCAGCACGGCCAACCTCAGGGCGAAACGCTCGACGTCGAGGTCGTCTCGGTAGAGCGCGACGACCCCCCAACCTGATGGACCTTGGGGCACGGTTCGGGTTCTGGGGGCGGGAAGGGCGCTGGTAGCGTGCGGCCCACGCGCGCTTCCAGCTCAGGGAGCCGGCCAGGTCGCGCACACCCCCTTACCTCGGAGGTCGCCACCGTGTCCATGGACGCCATCTACGACGCCATCACCGCCGACGCGGGCAGTGACGAGATCGCTGCACTGCCGCTGCCCGACACCATGCGTGCCGCCGTGGTTCGCAGGTCCGACGAGGCGATGTTCGACGGCCTCGACAGCCGCGACAAGGACCCGCGCAAGTCACTGCACATCGACCAGGTCCCGATCCCACCGCTCGGACCCAACGAGGTCCTGATGGCGCCGATGGCCTCGGCGATCAACTTCAACACGGTGTGGACCTCGATCTTCGAACCCGTGTCGACGTTCCGGTTCCTCGAGAAGTTCGCTCGCGACGGCGAACTCGGCGCCCGCCACGACCTCGACTACCACATCGTCGGGTCCGACGCTTCCGGGGTCGTGCTGCGCACGGGCCCGGGTGTGACCCAGTGGAAGCCTGGCGACCGCGTCACCGTCCACTGCAACTACGTGGACATGGAGGCACACCAGGGGCACGAGGATTCGATGCTCGACCCCAACCAGAAGATCTGGGGCTTCGAGTCCAACTTCGGCTCGCTCGCCGAGGTCTCCATGGTCAGGGCCAACCAGTTGATGCCCAAGCCCGAACACCTGAGCTGGGAGGAGGCTGCGTCGCTCGGGCTGGTCCTCGCGACCAGCTACCGCATGCTCGTGGGCGAGAACGAAGCACGCATGAAGCAGGGCGACATCGTCCTGATCTGGGGCGCGACGGGCGGACTCGGCGGCTTCGCGACCCAACTCGTCCTCAACGGCGGCGGCATCCCGGTCTGCGTGGTGTCCAGCCCCGACAAGGTCAAGCTGCTCGAGGAGGTCGGCGTCGAGCACATCATCGACCGAAAGGCCGAGGGCTACCAGTTCTGGACCGAGGACGGGCAGCCCGATTACGCCGAGTACCGGCGGTTCGGCAAGCAGATCCGTGAACTCGTCGGTGAGGACCCCGACATCGTCTTCGAGCACCCCGGCAAGGCCACGTTCGGCGCCTCGGTGTTCGTCGCCAAGCGCGGTGGAACGATCGTCACGTGCGCGTCAACGAGCGGCTACATGCACGAGTACGACAATCGCTACCTGTGGATGAACCTCAAGAACATCCTCGGTTCCCATTTCGCCAACTACAACGAGGCATGGGCGGCCAACAAGCTTGTCGCCCAGGGGATGATCCACCCGATTCTTTCCAAGACCTACACGCTCGAGGAGACCGGCGAGGCCGCCTACCAGGTCCACCACAACCTCCACACGGGCAAGATCGGCATCCTCGTCGGCGCGACGGAGGAAGGGCTCGGTGTCAAGAACGAGCCGCTGCGCACCAAGCACCTCGACGAGATCGACAAGTGGAAGCACATGCTCTGACGGGGGGCAGCCGATGAAGATCCTGCACACCCCGGACGACCGATTCGTCGACCTCGACGGCTACCGGTTCGAGCCGAACTACGTCGAGGTCGACGCTGGCGACGGCACCCCCATCAGGGGCGAACACGGGCATGCCCACCGGTGACCAACGGATGCCGGACGCCTTCCTGGCCTGGCAGAAGTTCGCCCACGAGGCCGACCACTTCCCGGTCGGGGGGATCGTCAACGGCGGCACTCTGCGCGACCTCGCCGAAGCGGAGGTCGCCGCCTACGATGCGCCGTCCCCCCACGACATGTACAAAGCAGGACCTCGCGCCCTGCCTTCGCTCGTGCCGACCTCACCCGACGACCCAGCAAGCGACGACAACCGCCGAGCCTGGCAGGCCCTGCAGACCTTCGACCGACCTGTGCTGACCGCATTCAGCGACAAGGACCCGGTGACGGCCGGGGGCGAGGCGGTCTTCCACAAGCTGGTACCCGGCTCGAACGGTCAATCGCACGCCACCGTCGCGGACGCCGGGCACTTCCTTCAGGAGGACGCCCCCGACCGGCTGGCCGCGCTGATCGACGAGTTCGTCCACGCGACCAGTTGAGTCGCGTGACCCGGTGACTCAGGTCGTCGGCTGGCAGATCCCCGACCGGCTGGTACTGCCGATCGAGCGTCCCTGGCGGTCGAAGGACGAGACGTACACGTACAGACGCGTCGCCGGCCCGGTGTCCGCCCAATCGAGAATGCCCTCGAGCGTCACGCCATTGCTGCCGGCGAGCCGCAGCGTGTCGCCAGGCGCGGACATCTCGGTGCCCAACTGCCGGACGGCGTCGTAGGCCCAGTAACGCACCCGCACGAAGGCGACGACTTCGGCGTGGGCAGGCGTCAGCGCGTAGGTGACCGAGCAGTCGGCGTTCCAGGTCACCGACGACAGCCGCTCCGGCGTCGCCGTCCCCGCCGACGACGATGTCGACGTCGCAATGACGGTCAGTGCCATCAACAACGCGAAGGCGACATGGCCCCACCTGGTCGAGGTGGTCGTCCCCACACGCATGTCGGGTCTCCGTCCGCTCCGCCGAGGGTGTACCGGCCGGACACCTGGCCGCGGAGGGCACAACTGCACCCATGAGCCATATCGGCCGACCGGACCGGCCGGTTGAGCCATGAACGTGAGCCGGGTGGTCTACGACCTCAGCAGTACATGAACCCGAAGGGCAATGGCGTGGCACACATCGGCCACAGCGCGATGACCGCGACGATCGGTGGGAGCGCCCATCCGGCCTTGGCTTCGACGAGTGCCGTCATGGCGATGACGAGGGCCGCACTGGTCAAACCCTGGTGCAGGGTCGTGATGAGGTCGCCGCGGAAGAACCCACCGCCGGCGAGCACGTGCGCGACCAGCACGATGATCGCTGGCGCGAGCATCGCCGCGCGGGTCGTCTCGAGGCGCGGTGGGACGTAGCGGTCTGCGACGAGGATCGCAGTGACCACGGCGACGAAGGTGAGCAACGTGATCATGAACCGCGACCGCATGACGAGCGACCCGACCAGGCCAATCACCAAACCGCCCGTGGCAGCGCCGAGTCCGAACGTCCGAAGGGCGGCGGTGACGTCCATCTCCGGCGACCGAAACGCCGGACGTGACCGCACTGCGAGAAAGCTCAGGAACAGCCACAGGCCGACCGCGAACACGGCAACCCACACGGTTTCGGTGAGGATGTTGCCGACCTGGGCGAGTTCCATACCAGATGCGATCGTCGGCTGACCGACCAGGACGCGGCCGATCAGCGCGTCTGTCACCGACCCCGAGACCACGAACCGGCGGACGATCTCGATCAGCGCGATGGGGGAGGCGACCAGCAGGCCGACCCAGAGCATCGACGAGTCGCCGGTCAACGCAAACGACTGCTCGAGCGTCCCTTCGCGGTGGCGTGCGAGCAGCAACGGGACCAGGCCGAGGATGACCGCGATTTCGAGGATGTTGACGATGCTGCCGACCACCCCCGACGTCGGATACAGCGGCAACGCGGAGATCCAGCCGATGAGCAGCCCGCCGAACAGCGTCGCGGCTGCGGCCAGGATGACGTCGCTCTTGGCTTCGTCGGCGGACAACCACATGGAGGACGACCTCACGGACGGATGGGCAGGATCGGGCCGGACGCTAGCAGTCACGTTCGGGCAGTAGTCTCGGCGTCCGCCCGGAACGAACGACTGCAACCGTGCTCGAAGCCTCCATGCTCGTGATCGGGGACGAGATCCTCGGCGGGTTCGTCGACGACACGAACTCGGCATGGCTGGCTGCCCGAATGCATGCCCACGGCGTCCCCCTCGTGCGTATCCAGACCATCCCCGACGACCTCGGCGCCGTCGACGAGGCACTGCAGACCGAGCTGGCACGGCCCCGTCCCCGCTTGATCGTCACGTCGGGCGGGATCGGCTCGACGCCCGACGACGTGACCTTCGAGGCCGTCGCGGCATCGCTTGGGCGAAACCTCGTCGAGGACCCCACGATCGCCGACCGGATCGAGACGGCGCTCGGCTGGCAGGCCTCCCAGGGCATCGACGTCACCGGCGACTTCCGCTGGCACATGCTGCGCATGGCCAGGGTCCCCGAAGGCGGCTACCTCCTCGAGCGTGACCATGGATGGGTCCCGGGCGTCCGCCTCGACCTCGACGGCGGCTACGACACCGACGGCGGGGCCTCCATCGTGATCCTGCCGGGCATCCCGTCCGAGTTTCGTCGGATCGTGTCCGAATTGGTCGAACCGATGGTCGCCGGCCGCAACCCGCCGATCGGCACGGTCGAGATCGAGCACGGTCTGCCGGAGTCCGCCCTCAATCTCTGTTTCGTCGAGGCCGTCCGTCGATTCCCCGCGATCAAGCTCGGCTCCTACCCGGGTACCCCGATGCTCGTGCGCCTGACCGGACCGCCCGACGACGTGGATGACGCAGCGACATTCGTGCGTTCGTACCTCGACGACCTGCTCGCCTCCGAGGGAGGCGCCCGTCTGGCGGCGGCATGGTCCGCCCGGTTCGCCCGCATGGAGGAACGCCCCACGTGAAGGCCCCGCGCCTGATGTTCGTGCACGCGCACCCGGACGACGAGTCGAGCAAGGGTGCCGCGACCGCTGCCCGCTACGCGGACGTCGGGGTCGAGGTCATCCTGGTGATCGTGACCGGGGGCGAGGCCGGCGATGTCCTCAACCCGGCCTACGGCGAGGTTCACCCCCACGACATGCCGGTGGTCCGGGCGGCCGAACTGGAGGAAGCGACCAAGATCATCGGGTTCACGCGCGTCCACTTGCTCGGCGAGCGCGACTCGGGATATCACGAGGATCTCGACGAGGTCCCGGACGACACCTTCTGGCGGGCCCCGCTCGACCGGCCCGCGACGCGCCTCGCCGCGATCATCCGACAGGAACGACCGCACGTCGTTGCGACCTATCCGGCGGACGGCGGCTATCCCCATCCCGACCACATCCGCACGCACACGGTCACAATGGCAGCGGTCGAGATGGCTGCCGACGAGGACGTCGACATCGAGGGTGTCCCCACATGGGACGTGCCCCGGACCGTTTACGTCACCGGCTTCCCACGCGAGCGGACCATGGCGATCCACGAGGCGATGCACGCCGCCGGCGTCCAGAGTCCCTACGCCGAATGGATCGACCGGATCGACGAGCGTGGTCCGCGCGATGTCGATGCCATCGCCGACGTGCGGATCGACGTGGCTGCCTGGTTCAGCCGCCGTGACGACGCCCTGCGGGCGCATGCAACCCAGGTCGATCCCGCCGGTGCGTGGTTCGCCGTCCCGCGGGACCTCGAGGCCGAGATCTTCCCATGGGAGACCTACTGCCTCCTCCGCGGCGACCCGTACCCGGACGGCGCGACGGACCTGTTCGAAGGTCTGGACCCTCGCACGTGACGGGTTCGTCGACCCCGGACCGCGGAATGCTCGAGGTCCTGAAGAACGTCGACCTGCGGCGCTACATGGTCGGCAACACCCTGTCGAGCATGGGCACGTGGTTTCAGAACCTCGCCGCGGCGATCCTGGTCTTCCGGCTGACCGGGTCGACGTTGCTGGTCGGCGTGGTCAACTTCGCGATGTTCTCGGGGGCGTTGATCCTCGCCCCCTGGGCCGGATCGGCGGCTGACAGGTTCGACCGCCGCCGCCTGCTGTTGGTCAACCAGGTGGCGGCCGCCGTGATCGTCGGATGCTTGGCCGCGGTAGTCATCGCCGGCCGCGAGACGACACTCATCGTCATGGTGGCCTCCGCGCTGCTCGGTCTGACGTTCGCCTTCACCGTCCCTGCTCTGCTCGCGCTCGTCCCGCTGCTCGTCCCGCGCGAGGACCTCGAGTCCGCAGTCGCCCTGAACGCCGTGACGTTCAATCTCGCGCGTGCCGTCGGTCCGGTGCTCGCGGCGCTCGTGGTCGAGCAGTGGGGCGTCGGCGCGGCGTTTGCGGTCAATGCCGTGTCGTTCGCGGCCTTCGCCGTCGTGCTGCGCAAAGTCCGACCGCGCGAACAGGTCCGCGCCCACGCCGGCCGCAGCCGTCTCCGCGACTCGATCGCCGCCGTGCGCGAGATCCCCGTCGCCATCCCGTTGCTCGTGTCGGTCGTCGCGGTGTCGCTGACCTCCGACCCCGTCAACACGCTGACGCCCGAGTTCGCTGTCGGAGCCGGCGGGTCGGACACGATGGCCGGTTGGCTGGTCGGGGCGTTCGGGCTCGGTGCCACGATCTCGTCGGTCACGTTGGCCGGCTGGTTGCGCAGGCGGCAGCGGGTCCTCGCCGGGGCGCTCGCAGTCGAGGCGGCCGGCATCATCGTGCTTGCGCTCGCCCCCGGGATGATCATCGCGTCGCTCGGCATGGCGCTGGCTGGCGCCGGCTTCATCACGGCGCTGGCGCGGGCGACGGCGCGGATCCAGCTCGAGGTCCCCGAAGAGATGCAGGGCCGGGTCATGGCCCTCTGGTCGCTCGCGTTCGTCGGGACCCGGCCGTTCGGTTCGCTGATCGATGGGGCGCTCGCGGACGCGTTCGGGGTACGCACCGCCGCGCTCGTCCTGGCCGCGCCGGCCCTCCTGACCGCCCTGTGGCTGATCCGGCGGGTCCATCCGCGCCTGATCGATGCGGGCGTCATCACGACGGGGGCCGCAGGGACCGACGCACCCGCGCCGAAACCCTAGAGCTCGCTCGCGAGGTAGAAGAGGCAGTCCTTGCGGGCCGCTTCGACCGTCTTGGTCATCATGATCGGCGTCGCCGGCTGCGAGAACACGACGGCGTCCTCCACGATGTGGAAATGCTCGTCGGTGATGTCCTTGCCGTTGGCGTCGGTTGCCCGCAACGGCATCGCCGCGCCGTCGTGCACGTGGCCGAGTACGTGCCCCTCCGACACCTCGACGAAGTTGGCGACGTCGGCATCCTTCTGAACCGCGAAGTCGACGTCCTCGGACAGGTCGTCGGCGAAGCGGAAACGGACCTCGGGGCGGACGACGACTCGGCGGAGGTCGCCGAGCAGGTCGTAGTCCCGCACGACTCGGTCGGTCGGCAGGGCCGGTTCGCCGAGATAGCGACGGATCCCATCAACCGCGAAGGCCAGGGACTCCGGCCGGCCCGGCAGGCCGCATTCGATCGCGACGGCAGCGACGGTGTCTGGCATCGACTCCATGAGGGTGTTCACATGAAGATCCCAGGCGACGAGCGTGGTCGTGAACAGCGTCGCCAGGTTCAGCATGGCCGGGTCGCGGCGGGTCACCAGAGCGTAGAACGGATTGTTGCCCGTGTTGTTGTGGACATCGACGAGCGACTCGAGGCCTGCGTCGAGGAGCCGCTCGTGAATCCCGTCCGCCGCCATGCGCAGCATCGTCGTGGGTTCGTCGACCCCCCAGATCCGGTTGAAGTCCTCCTGGTCGTCCAGGTATCTGTGGGCGAAGCCGTGCTCGGCCAGCGCCGCCCGGACGTTCCCGATGATCACGTAGAGGTCGAACGGGTAGGAGTGCTGACGGCGCAAGACCCGCATGACGGCCTGGAATCCGGTCGCCTCGTCGCCGTGCAACAGGGTCGCGATCGCGCGTGGCGCCAGCTCACCGCTGCCGGGCACGCGTACGAGTGTCGGGCGGTTCAGGGCCCTCAGGACCTCGACATCGGGAAGGCCGAGCAGGTCGTCGCCGAGACCATCGGGGAACCAGCGGAACGGGGGGTCGCTCATCCGACAGGCTTCATGCGAGATCCCAGGTGTGGACGGGTTCGTTCGTGGCGGACAGCTCCAGGTATCGGCGGGTGGCGTTGCGCAGCGCGTCGCGGCGTCCGCAGCCCGTGTCCAGTTCCTTTCGTGCCTGGCGGACCATCCATGACGCCCCATTGACCCGCCGGAGGCAGCGCTGCTCGATGATGCCGAGGTAGTGGTCCCGGTCGCGCCGGTCCACGTTCCAGGCGTCGAGACCCTGGTGGGCCAATGGCAGCAGGGTGCGCAGCACGAGTTCGGTGACGGGCACCTCGCCAACGCCAGGCCAGAACACCACGGCCTCGATCCCATCACGCGCAGCAGAGAAGAAGTTGTCGGTTGCGGCTGCGAACGACAGTTGCTGCGTGATGCTCGGGGACTCCTCGGCCACCGCCCGCACGAGGCCGTAGTAGAAGGCGGCGTTGGCGATGACGTCGACCATGGTGGGTCCGGCCGGGAGTACGCGGTTCTCGACCCGCAGGTGCGGCTTGCCGCGGGCGACGCCATAGACCGGCCGGTTCCAGCGGTAGATCGTCCCGTTGTGCAGGGTGAGTTCCCCGAGGTGGGGGACCTCACCACGTTCGAGTTGCTCGACCGGTTCCTGATCGGTGAGCTCGGGCAGCAGCGCCGGGAAGTAGCGAACGTTCTCGTCGAACAGGTCGAGCACCGAGTCGATCCACCGTTCGCCGAACCACACGCGTGGACGGACGCCCTGTGCCGCGAGTTCCTCGGAGCGGGTGTCGATGGCCTGCTCGAAGAGGGCGATCCTGGTCTCGCGCCAGGTCTCCTTGCCGAGCAGGAACGGCGAGTTCGCGGCCACCCCGACCTGGGCCGCGGCGATCGCCTGGGCCGCGTTCCATGTCGCGGGGAAGCCATCGGGGGTGACCTGCAGGTGCAACTGCACCGACGTCGCTGCCGCCTCCATCATGATCGAGTTGATCGTGATCTGGACGCGTTCGGGTCCTTCGATGTCGACGACGAAGTCCTCGCCGCGGGCGAGCATGATCTGGTCGTTCAGCTGCCGGTAGCGCGTCTTCTTCGACAGGTTGTCGAGCGTCGTGTCGAGGTCATCGAGCGTCGGCAGGATCCCTATCATGGCGATCTCGGCATCGAGTTCGGAGGCTCGACGCTGGGCGTAGTGGAAGGAGGTCAGCAGCTCCTCCTCCATCTCGCGGAACACCGTCCCGACGAGCTTGTGAGGTGCGAGGTTGAACTCGATGTTGAACTGGGCCAGCTCGGTCTGGAAGTCCTCGGACTCGATCAGGTTCAGCAGTTCGTCGTTGAGGTTGGCCGGGTTGACGTCACGGTCGACGACGTAGAACTCGACCTCCATGCCGCACAGCTTGCGTTCGACCTCGAAGTGCCCCTCGTCGAGCATGCGACGCATCGCATCGAGGTTGCGCTTGACCTTCTCGCGGTAGGCCTGCCGGTCCTCGCGTGAGAAGCCCCCCTCGACCTCCTGGCCCACGGCAACCTCCTTGGGACGGCCTGGGGATCCTAGGCGGCGATCTCGTCGCGGTTCGTCCGCCTTTGCGTGCGTTGTTCGTGCGTCCGCTGTGGGGCCGGGGCGGTCCTTGTGTATGCCCGCTGTGGGCGGGGACGGCCGTCCCTTCGCAGCCCGGATTTTGTAGGGCTGCTGCGGGAGACCATCCCCGCCCACCGCTCGGTCGGCAGTCGCGTCCGCGCCCCCGGCTTGGTCGCGGTGCCTGGTCGTGCAGTCTCTGTGCAGTTTTCAAGGATCTCGCTGCCCTTCCTGGCGGTTCTTGGGTTGTGGGCAGGGTGGTGCTGCCGACGCGGTCAGGCGACGGCCATGCGGGATTGGTGCACTTTCGGTTTGGTGGTCACCGTGCGGTTGCCGTTGGGTGAGGTCCAGGTGGCTTCGGCGGTGGCGGGGTCGAAGGCCAGGTTCCAACGCAGGTCGTGCACCAGTTTGTGGCAGTGGTGGCACAGCAGGAGTCCGTTGTCGACCGCGGTAGGGCCGGAATCGCGGGTCCACCAAGCGACGTGGTGGATGTCGGCCCATGCTGCGGGCCGGTCACACGAGGGGCCACGGCAGTGGCCGTCTCGGGCCACGACTGCACGGCGTTGGGCGGTAGTCCAGTCGCGGG
>Ga0326597_10009929_pt1 | contig 12711 bp, 9 predicted proteins | sample RVTome_12_FD_203789 | JGI IMG/M metagenome (GOLD analysis project Ga0326597, IMG submission 203789) | Soil microbial communities from uranium-contaminated site in the Upper Colorado River Basin, Wyoming, United States - RVT100D185 | ecosystem: Environmental > Terrestrial > Soil > Contaminated >... | reverse complement strand
TTCGAGCAAAAGATAATGCGTAACGGGCATCAACCGGGCTGACTCAGCCAGCGTACATTCGATTGCGTTCTTGCCACCCATGCGCTCCGATCAATCGCTCGACATCAACCAGCGTGATTTCTCGGGACGCAGTTATCGGGTGGACATCGCAATATACGGCGAAGTTCCCAAGGGCTATGCACACGGCATTGACACGACGAGCCGATGTTCCAAGGGCGTCCAGCGGCGTCCAGGCGCTGGGGCCGCAAGTCGATACGAATCGGATGCGCCAGATCCGAAACTGATTGACCCGGAGCACAGTCGAATTCACTAAGTGTAAGTGGCTGTCAGCAACGATTTGTGCGTTGCGGCGATTGCGTATCGATCGGGCGGAGCGTCGAGCGCCTCGGGCCGCGATTCGATCCTGACGAATGCACCGGCGAGCCCGTCACTCAGTTCGACAGGAGTCCAGAACTTGCGCCAGGGTCGCTACGATCGAACGCTGGTGCGGGTTACGGCGCATCGTCACTACCGGCTCGCACCCAGTAGTGACGATGCGCGGTTGTCCGACGCGTTGGCGCAGAAGACACGTGCAAGACTTGGCGCAAGGTCCGGTTGCCCGTCCCGATGACTGTTCGGCCTATGTCCATTTGAAATAGCTGCACCTGATCTTGCCACCGCCCCGACGCGACTGGGCTGAAGTTTACATAGCTCACCGCACGTGGCTGGGGTCACGATGCCCCTGTCGATGAGAAATCGTTGATTCCCCGCGCATGCAGGCCCGGCCGGTGCGAAGCGCGATGCGGATTGAGCCGGGCAATGAGCCTACGACTCAAGGTCTAGAGACCGACATGATCGCCAGCGTTAGCCTGACGTCAGGTTTGCTGCGAGGGCAACGTCATGTCGATTGCGGATGGGGTGCAGCGCGACAGGCTGCGAGAGAAGCGGCTGGCGGATGTTCCCGGTGCACTGTCCGGTTCCGCATGGATCGCAAGTCTCCCACGCCCGAGCGTAACAGACTGTGCAATTACAGGCGGTGATCTAAGGCGTTGCCGCCGGTAGGCGCGTGTCATGGGGGCAGGGCTTCAACCGGCGCGGGCTGGCCAGCCTGCTGGCTTTTCCTACGAGCGGCACCGGCCTGAGGAAACGACGCTCTATCAAGTGGTGCAGCAGGAACTCGAGACTTTCCTTGCCCGGGTCGAAGCGCAAACCGGGTCGGACGTGCCTGAGTTCGTCAAAGACGAGTTCGAGGCGTTTCTCGAGTGCGGCATTCTGGCGCACGGCTTTATGCGGCTGCGCTGTGCCAAGTGCGCCCACGAGAAGTTGGTCGCGTTTTCGTGTAAGTGCCGTGGCTTTTGCCCCTCGTGCGGGGCGCGGCGCATGTCCGAGACGGCTGCCTACCTGGTCGATAAGGTCATCCCGCGCGTGCCGGTCAGGCAGTGGGTGCTGTCGTTTCCGATCACGCTGCGGATTCTCTTCGCCGCCCATCCCGAGTTGCTCACGCCGGTGCTGCGAATCGTGCACCGGGTCATCACACGCTTTCTGCTCAAGCAGGTTGGGTTGAAGCGGTGCGTAGCCGACACCGGTGCGGTCACCCTCATCCAGCGTTTTGGCTCGGCTGCCAATTTACATCCATCTGCATTGTCTGGTGCTCGACGGGGTTTATCGGCACACCGAGGGCGAACCGGTGTTCCAGGAGGCGAGCGCCCCCACGGGCGATGAGTTACAGGGCCTGCTCGACAAGATCATCGCGCGCTTGATGAAGATGCTCACCCGAGCAAGCTATCTGGTCGCAGAGCAGGGCATGACTTACCTGGCCGAAATCGGCCCCGATAATGCGCTCAAGCCCTTGCAGGCCGCCTCGTGCACGTATCGAATAGCCTTTGGTCCGCGCGCCGGACAGAAGGTGCTGAGTTTGCGCACCGCCGCCAGCGGCGACGAGAAAACCACGCCCGCCCTGTGCGCCGATGCGCATGGGTTCAGCCTGCACGCTGCGGTGCGCATTGATGCACATCAGCGCAAAGTGCTCGAACGGCTGTGCCGCTATATCACCCGCCCAGCGATTGCGAACGAACGGCTCAGCCGCAATGGCAAGGGCCAAGTCGTGCTGCAGCTCAAAAGCCCCTATCGCGACGGCACCACCCACATCGTGATGTCGGCGCAGGAATTCATGCAACGCCTGGCGGCCCTGGTACCGCGCCCCAGGCTGCACCTGATCCGCTTCCACGGCGTGCTGGCCCCTCACGCCAAACTGCGTGCTGCGGTCGTGCCGGATCCAGTGCAGAAGACAAGCGAACCCGCAGAAGAGCACGCGCACGGCAAATCGGCGCGCATGAGTTGGGCACGATTACTGAAACGCGTGTACGACATCGATATCGAGCGTTGCGAGTGTGGCGGCCAATTGAAGATCATCGCCGCCATCGAAGACCCGGGCGTGATTGTCAGAATCCTCTCGCATCTGGGCCTGCCCACGCGTGCGCCGCCCCGCGCTGCGGCGCGGGAGCTTTCGCTCTTCCAGGCGGCCTGATCCGCAAGGCGCAACAACGGTCTTTCAACTCGGGCCGCCGGTCCCACTCGGCCCGCGGCTGCGCGCAGCGCTCAAATTGCGTCGAAATGATGCAACTCGGGGCGATGTCGCGCTCAAAAAGTCGTCGAGCGACCGAAATTTTCACCGAACACCGTGCGATTGACCGCTCGAAGCACTGGCGATACAGTGGCGGCTGGAGAAAAAGGTGGTTTGAAAATCCTATCCGGCCGAGGGCAACCCTCCGGTCGAGGTCTACGCGCGCGGACAGGCCAATGTCATCAGGCAATCAGGCTACCGCAAGCCCGACCTGATCTAGGCGATTGTCACGCTGGCCGATGGTGCGATCCTCAATTTGGGCGAGTGTTACGCGCTGCCGCACCACTACCCGGCGCTCGGCCACGCCGCGCGCGTCGAGCTGATCGGCTCCGAGGGCATCTTGATCATCGATGATGATCATACCGGCCAGATCCTGGTGAGCGAGCGCGGCGCCCCGCACGTCTACATCCCCGAGCACACGGTGAACACAGTTTTCCTCGGCAGCGGCACGCCCGGCGACTGGGCGCTCGGCGAATTCATCGGGCCGGTCGCCTCCGAGACGCGCGCCTGGCTGGATCACCTGTCGACTGGGCACCAGTGCTTGCTCGCGACCGCGCACGACGCGCGCCGCACGATCGAGGTCACGCTCGCCATCGAGCGCTCGCTGGCATCCGGTGCGACGGTGCGACTGCCGTTTGCAGAAGAACCGGAAGCGCGCGCGGCAAGGCTCTAGCCTCCTGAACCGAGTTCCTCTAGAACCCCGAGCGGCCTCAAGACGTCGTCATGCAGCCTCCGTGATCCGCTTGGCGATCGCGCGGATCTCGTGCGTGTATGGATGGTCCGGATACCGCAGCGAGAAGAGCGAGGCGCTGCCGAGCTCCAGCATCTCTTCGGACTGGTGCATGTACGCGGCGACGGGCACTTTGTATGCGGATTCGACCTGCCCCCGGATGGCCGCGGCGTCGTAGGCACGGGGCGCCTTGTTGACGACCAGGTACATGGCCGGGACGTCCAGCTTGCGGGCGACGTCGACGGCAACCGCGGTGCCCTGGAAGTCCTGCCGATCGGGCCGCAGCACGAGCAGGAGCACGTCGCTGATCGTCATCGAGAGCAGCGTCTCCTCGTTGAGGCCCGGATGGGTGTCAATGAGGAGATAATCGAGATGCAATTGCCGGATCAGCTCGCCGAAGCCATCGTTCAGGCGGCCGACGTCGTAGCCCTCGCGCAGGACGCGCGCGATCTCGCCGGCTCGTATGCTCGACGGGATGAGGAAGAGCGCCCCGCTCGCGGCCCGCGTGGTCCCGAGCTGCCCGGACACGTCGTGCGCGGCCTCCTCGATGCGGCAGGCGCCCCAGAGGTAATCGTTCAGGGATCGCGGCATCCGGTCTTCGTCCAGGCCGAAGAGGACGTGAATGCCCGGGGACTGGATGTCGGTGTCGACCACGGCCACGCGCCGGCCTCCCGCGGCGAGCGTCGCGGCAAGGTTGGCGGTCAGGTTCGACTTTCCGGTGCCTCCGCGGAAGGAATGAATGGAGACGATCTTCGCCATGCTCATCAGCTCCCCGCGCTCCGGTGGCGTTCGCGCAACGCGCTCGCCTTGCTCCGGAGGTCCTTGAAGTAGTCGGTCTCGGTGATCTCGGCGACCTGCTTAGCCGCGCGAACCTCGTCGATCTCTACGCGCAGCTCCCGCAGCTGTTCCCGCAGGCGGAGCTCGCGCAGTATGACATCTTCGGCCATGCGCTGGAAGACGCGCGCGAGCTCTCCGAGCTCGTCGTCGCGGCGTGCGAGGTCGTTTAGATCGGCCGGGTTGCACGTCTCGGCTTCCACGGCGGCGGCGGCGCCGGTTAGCCGCAGCACCGGACCGGTGACGCGGCGGGCGAGGACGGCCGAGACCGCGAGGGCCAGGAGAACGAGTGCGGTTGCGACGCCGGCGGCGACCCAGGCTTGCCCCTGCATGACGCGCAGAACGTGGTCGGTCGGAAGCTGGACCAGGGTCGCACCGACGCCAGCGCGGACGCCGTTGTTCGTCCCGAAGATCGGCGCAGCCACGGTCAGGATCCCCGCGCCAGTCGTCGTGACCGTCCCTTCCTCCCGGACAGCGCGCTCGACCAGCGCTCTCTCGGCGTTCGTCAGCGATCCTTCGTCACGACCCCCGGGCACCGCCCGGAACGCGATTGTGAGAAAGTTTCGGTCCACGACGCGAATGGCGACGAGGTGCCCGCCCGCCACCAACTCGTCGACGAGCCGGGTCAGCCCGACGCGACGGCGCAGCTCCTCGATGAACGTCGCCTCGTAGCCGACCTGCACGATGCGCGGCCGGTCGATGCCCGCAACGCCGGCGTATTTGAAGACGCGCGTGTCGACTTCCCGTACTCGCGCATCCTGCACGACGCTCTGGGACTGCCCCGTAAGTAGCGGGTAGAAGGCATGCGCCTGGGGCTGAACCGCGGGATCGGGGCTGAAGGTGAACGCGATGTCCTCCTGCGTCCGGTACACCGCGAAGCCGCTCGGATCGGTGATCCAGATCTCGTCGAGTACGGTCGAATCGGCGATCGCCTTGAGGTGCCGATTGACTTCGGCCGGGCTCATTTTCGCGCGCTCGGCGATGGCAACGAGGTGGGCGGCGATCGTGGCCTCGACCAGCATCTGCCGGCCAAGCTCGGCTTCGACATCCCTAGTGATGAGATCGGCATACTCCGCGCTCCGCGCGAGCAGGTTCGCGAGCAGGATGCCATCGGCGGCGGTCTGCTCGAGAATCGAGCGCTGCGCCGTCCAGGACAGGATCAGCGATGTCGTGAGCACGGCGATCGCCAGCAGTCCCGCCAGAAACGCGAGGAACCTCGCGCGCAGGCCAAGACGTGAGCGGAACATCGACGGCCGGCTCCTCTGCGCGCTTGTGTTGCTCGTCGGCACATCCGTCGCACTGGCCTGACGGCGTTGCGTAGACTCTGTGGCGGGCGCGGGACGCTCGTTCACAGGCGGGCGGATGCGGTTTGGAGGGCGGTGGCGCCGGGCGATGCGCGGCGCGGGCGCACCGTCACCGTGAACGCGCCCTCCGCGAGCGGAACGGCGATCGGTTTGCCGCCCGCCCGTAGCTCGAACCGCCGCGGATCGCCGCGCCCTTCGAGCTCGACTTCCGCTGCAAGGCCCTCGCTATCGTTCTCGGGGGTCACGCGGTGGACCCAGATCTTGAGCTCGCGCGAGCGCGAAGCCGGCACGCGGACGACGGCGCGCTCGAGATCACCGAACGGCGGCACCGCACGGTCAGCTGCGCCCCGCCCGCCAGCATCCGAGCGCGTCACGCAGTGGACATCCGCGGACACCGGGTGTCCGCCGTCCGCGACGATGATGGCCGCGGGCGACCCGGGATTGGCCGGCTGGCGGAGCTCGAGCACGGCGCGCGGAGCGAACGCCCGCCGACGCAGGCAATCGATGGTGAACACGAGCACCACCACCGCCGCGATGATCGCGGCGGCCTGGGGGACGGCGCTCTGCCAGATCACCGTGCCATGGAGCAGGAGCGCCACGACGAAGAGCGCGTAGATGCTCGCCACCGTGACCGGGTGGCCGAGAAGCCGATAGGCGAGCACAGGGTGACGATCCCCGCGACGCCGGCTGGAGTACAGCAAGAGAATGGGGAGGATTCCGCCTAGAACCGAGACGGAGATGGCGCCGACATACCCGAGCGGCTTGCTGAAGTGCTCCTGACTGATGAAAAAGAGCCACTGCGCGGTCGCGAAGACTGCCGCCGTCGGGGCGAGCGCGAGGAGGAACCGGGCCCGCGCGCCGAGTCCGCGACTCCTGTGGAGCCGCCGGCCATCACGCCGCGGCTCGACCCGCTGCGGCGGAGCCGTTGTCGTGGCCGGAGCGCCGATCGCGTCCCATACCGCAGACGGGAGCCGTGAGGTGCGGCGGGCGGAGAACCGTGCGCGATAGCGCGGCTCGCCCGGGCCTTCGATACGGCCGAGGAGCCCGAGCTCCACGTACTCCTCCATGAGCGCCCGCGCCTCGCCGGGCTCGCAGCGTAGGAAGGCCGCCGCTTCATTGGCGTCCACTGTCGAGCGCCGGATGACCCAACGCACGAGGCGCGCCTGCGGCTCGGTGAGCTCCAACAGGTCCGGAGGAGCGAGCGCGCCGGGCTCCCAGATCCCGTGAAAGGTCAGCGCGAGCGCGGAATCGACACGCAGCCGGACCGCGCCGGACCAGGCGTCGAGCACCTCGAGCGTGAGGAGCGCTGTCCGCGCCGACGGCTGCGCCGATCGTTGCTCCAGCGCGGTGCTGTCCCAGCGATCGCGAACCACCACCTCCTCGGCATGCGAGCCGGACAGCGCTTGCAGCCGGACGTGAAGGCGCACGCCGTCGTTCTCGTGCTCGACGAAGGTTACGTCGAGGCGGGGGCGGCTTTCCGGGCGACGGCGGGGGTGCAGTGACATCGTCCCTTGCCTGGGGACGGTGACGGTGCGCGCAGTGCCGGCGGGGAGCCGCTCCTGCACCAGGTTGAAGAGCCCGAGCGAATAGTGAATGGACGCCATCCCCATGGCGAGCACCACGAAGACGCCGCCGAGCACCAGCGCGACCGGTCCGATCTCGCGCGCGAGCGGCGCCAGTGCGGTCCCCGACTGGGCCGCCAGAACCTCGGACGGGACGGCACCGCTCACGGCCAGTACCCAGATCGCGTAGAGCGCGATCGTGACGAGCTGCGCGGCGGCGCTGCCCCAGATGAGCGAGCGGGCGCTCGGATCGCGTGCCAGGACCACACGCGCACAGTTGCCGACGGAGAGGTGTCCGAAGTACGCGACGAGGACCACGCCGAACCCGAGCCCGAGGACCGACGGATCGAACGGCTCCCCGCCAATGAACGGAACCCGCGGATGGACGAGGTTCTCGAAGTCGAGGTGCGCAACGGCCAGCGCTGAAAGCGCGAGCACCAGCGCCAGGTTGATCGCGCCCACGGCCAGGGCAGTCGCTACCGTGGTGTCAAGCGAGCCGCGCGAGAGGAAGAAGATTCCGACGCCGAACAGCACGCCCGTCCAGAACCAAGGCGGGAGCGAGGTCGCGTCGGCCAGGGTCAGCGAGAAGCCGATGTAGTAGGCGATGAGGGCCGAAACACAGATGCCGGCTGTCGCTGCGGTCAGGATCGCGGAGCCGGCGCCGCCGAGATACTCCGATACGACGCGGCCGACGAACGCATTTCCGTATTGGAGGGTGCCGCTGCGCGCGACCGCCTCGGACATCGCCATGATCGTCAGGACGTTGACCAGGCCGAGGATGACGAGGATGACCAGGCCACCCAGCGGACCGATCGCAGCGAGCACGATCGGCAGCGCAAGGACACCGGCACCCACGATCTCGGTCAGCGTGAGCGAGAACGCCGTCCAGAAGGGCGGCAGCGCCTCCAGCCGTGAGGCGAGCGCGGCCCACGCCCACCTGATCCGTTCGGTCGCGGTGAGCGCTGCGAGGAGGCTTCCGATCGACACCCGATACAGCCGCTGATACGCCTGGGCGACGTCGGGCGCATCCCAGCCTACGGCCACCTGGATCCCGGCAGTCCTCGCGGGGACCAGCCGGTATTTCCGGCCGAGGAGATGGGCGAGCGCTGCGCGGATCCGGGGGTTGTCGGGAACCAGGGGTCTCCAGACCGCCGCAAACCGCTCGAGATCCTGCACCGTCGGCTTGACGGGCGTCTCTCGCCCGAGGGCGAAGGCCTCGACGAACGCCACCTCGCGTTCCCGCAGGGCATTGTCGGTCACGAACCGCTCCATCGCCTGCCGCGAGCGCGCGACCAGGAATGCGGTGCGGCTCTCGATCAGATAGAGCAGAGCAGCGGCGCGGCGCGCCGGCAGCCCCTCGAGGATCTCCTCGCGGCTGAACGGCGAGGCTGCGCTGGTGACCTGTGTTCCGGCGTCCGTCATGCGGGCTTCACTCACGGCGTCCGGACGTGAGCCGCCAGCGCCGGCTCCATGCGCGCAGGCGCTGGAGCACGGCATCACCGTGGGCCAGCGGCGACGACGACGGACGACTCTGCCATGGCCTGGACGTGCGCATCCCAGGCGAATGCGGATCGGCGCCGGGCAACGCCGTCGTCACGCCGGCGGCCTTCCGTCACGCGAGCCGACGGTCGCTGGCGATGCTTGCGAAGAGACGACGACCGGAATGGCGACCGTCCACCGCGCGACGAGGAAGGCGAGCAACGCCAGCGCCGCCCCTGCAATCAGGCCCTGAAGCCCGAGCGGGCGGCCGAGCATCAGGTCCCACGCGAGCGTCCCGACCATGCCCGCGATGACGGCTGCATAAAAGGCCGCGGGCGCCGCGCGGACGCCCAGTAGCGCCGCCACCAGCGGAACCAGCACCGTGGGCGCCCAGTAGTCGTAAGCGGCGATCAGGATGTCGAGTACGTTCGGGATCGACAGCGCGAACGCGAGCGCGATCGCCCCCGTCAACAGATTCGTCCAGCGGGCCACGGCGAGGCTTTGCCGCTCGGTCGGCGGCGTCCGGCGCAGCGGCTTCCACACGTCCTGCACGACGGCAACGGACGCCGCGTTCAGGAAAGAGTCGGCCGACGACATCACGATCGAGACGATGCCCGCGATGATGAGCCCGCTGACTCCCACGGGCGCGAGGCGTTTCACCGTCTCGGGCAGTGCGAGGTTGGGCGCCATCGACGGGTCGAGCTGAAGAGCCACGAGACCGATCCCTCCGGCGACGAGGAAGAAGGGCACCGAAACGATGCCGCTCCAGAAGTTGCCTCGCACCGTCGCCGCCGTGTCGCGGCCGATCAGCAAGCGCTGCACGTAGGGCGGCACCAGCGTCTCGCCGAGCAGGAACACGAGGAAGAGCGATGTGAATGCGGCAAGCGGTAGCGCATCGCTGACGATGCGCAGGTGGCTTTCGGGCACCGCGGCCGTGAAGGCGGACCAGCCGCCGGCCTCGCTCACGCCGAGCAGGAACACCAGCGGTATGCCGACGATCAGGAGGATGAACTGGAGCACGTCGGTGCGCACTACCGCGGTCATGCCGCCGACGGTGGAGTAGAACAGCACGATGGCGAAGCCGATCAGGAAGCCCCACACGACCGGCACGCCGAGGAACACGTTGAAGATGGCGCCCAGCGCTCCGATCTGGGCGCCGAGAATGCCGGCGCAGATCAGCACGGAGAAGATGCCGGTCAGCACGCGCGCGGGCCGGCCATAGGCGGGCTCGATGATGTCGCCCACCGACAAGGCGCCCGGAAAGGCCTTGATGCGCGGGGCGACGAAGAGTGCCACCAGGATGATCTGCACGCTGAAGCCGAGAAGCGCCAGCGGATAGGCGAAGCCGCCGGCGAAGACCTTGGCCGCGGTCCCGGTCGAAAAACCGCCACCGATGAAGGAGGCCGACAGCGTACAGAAGACCACCAGCCAGCCGTAGCCGCCGTGCGAGACGGCGAATTCGCGAAAGCCTCCCAGCCGGCGCGATGCATACCCGATCCAAAGGACGAGACCTAGGTACGCGATCAGGATCACGGTGTCGATCATGATGACCACGACTCACGCGAGTTGCTCGATCCTGCATGTCGCATGGCACCTTCCTCCCCTGGTGATGTGCAGCCGTCAGATCGAGGTCATGCCTGACCGGTCGCTTCGCGTTTTTCCCGACCTGAATCGCGCTGGAGATTCGACGGAGGATCCTAGCATGTGGCATCAGCGACGGTCCATTTCCTGGCCGGTCGTTCGAATGAATGCGATGACCCTATCCCTGCAAGCGCGGGCGAGAGCCGCCTCGCAAAGCGTCGCTGCCCTGCTTTTCAGGGGCTGCTCCAAGAATTAGGGCATAGTGAACCTACGCGGGGAACTGCCCGCCCGGGGTCGATCGCGAGATTTCGAGCTCCTCCGCCGTCATGTCCGCGGGGATGCTGGCAAACAGCGGCGTGCTCAGATAGCGCTCGCCGGTGTCGGGCAGCATGCACAGGATGTTCGCGCCCTTCGGCGCTTCCGCGCACACGCGCAGGGCTCCGGCGAATGTCGCGCCGGCGGTGATGCCGACAAAAATGCCTTCCTTGCGCGCGAGCTCCCCGCAACAACGCATCGCCTCTGCGCCCGGTACCGTGATGATGCGGTGGATCACCTTCATGTCGACAGCATCGGCGGTGAGCTTCGGAATGAAGTCGGGCGTCCAGCCCTGCATCGGGTGCGGCTTGAAGGAAGGGTGAGGCGCGGACGGAGAGCCATCGGCATGCCGCGCCTGCTCGATGCCGCTGCCGATGAGCGGCGCATCCTCGGGCTCGCAGACGATGATCTTCGTATCCGGCATCTCTTTGGCGAGCACCCGTGATACGCCCTTCAGCGTCCCGCCCGTGCCGTATCCGGTCACCCAGTAGTCGAGCTTCTCGCCCTTGAAATCCGCGATGATCTCGCGCGCGGTCGTGCGGGAGTGAATGTCCGCGTTGGCTTCGTTCTCGAACTGCCGCGTGAGGAACCAGCCGTGCTTCTCGGCGAGCTCGACCGCCTTCAACACCATTCCAACCGCGCGCCCCGACTGCGGGGTCAGCACGACCTTCGCGCCGAGGAAGCGCATGAGCCTGCGCCGCTCGACGCTGAACTGCTCCGCCATCGTGACCACCAGCGGATAACCCTTTTGGGCGCACACCATCGCGAGCCCGATTCCGGTGTTGCCGCTCGTCGCCTCGATAACGGTCTGTCCCGGCTTGAGCTCTCCCGATCGCTCCGCAGCTTCGATCACGCCGAGCGCCAGGCGATCCTTGACAGAGCCCAGCGGATTGAAAGCCTCGATCTTCGCGTACAAATTCACTCCCGGCGGAGCGACCCGGTTGATTCGAACGACGGGCGTGTTGCCGATTGTTTCGAGGATGTTCTGAAACCGGGCCATGTGCGTTTCCTCAAGGATCGCGACGCGCGAAAGGCTACATCTTACTCGACGGCTGAATAAGCGCCGCCCGAGGTCGGGCCGGGAACTGTCAAGGCTTCTCATTCTGCTCTTTCGGATCGCGGATCGCGAGTCGCCCCGAGATCACGGTGACGAATTCGTCCTTGGAGTGACGATGCGGCGGGATCGTGAAGCCCGCAGGAAACTTCAAGCGCAGCACGAACGGTCCTTCCTTTGCGGGGCTGCCCAGCAGGACGGCGGCCTGTGCGCCTGGCGGCAGCGACGGCGGAGCCGCGCCCCATTTGATGGCCTCTCCGGACACCACGGTGTGATGGGGATCTGCCGCGCGCACCGGCGTGCTGCCGTAGAGCACCACGGCACCAAGGGACAGCGCAGCGAGGAAGAGCGAAGTATGCGAACGCACGGATTGCTTCATGGCTGGTCCTTTCCTGTCGTTGAGTTGAAGTGACCGCGATCGGTCACGGTCAGCCGTCACGGTCATCCGTCTCAGTTCCGCGCAATCACGATCTCGAGATACTCGCTCGGCACGACCATCGTGCCATCGCCCGAGCGGTTGAACTGCTCGACCAGCGCCAGCAGATCGCGCTCGAGCGTTGCTTGCCCGGCGGTGTCGAGCGCGCCGAACGCCTTGTGCATCGGCCCGTACCAGGTCTTGAAGAAGTGCACCCAATGCTCCGGAGAGCGGTAGCGGAATACGAAGTGGCGCTGCGCGGACTTGACCGAGGTCGCATGCTGCTCGAACAGCTCGGCGATCCGCGCACGCGTGCCCCACAGCAAAGGGGATCGAGCCCCGACTGGCGGCGGCAGGTGTCTGCCGATGGTCTTGAACACGCCGCCGATGAAACCCTCCGGGGTCCAGTTGGCGAGACCGATCTTTCCTCCGTGCGCGCAGACGCGCATCAGCTCGGCCGCCGCGCGGTCCTGGTCGGGCGTGAACATCACGCCGAATGTCGAAACGACCACGTCGAAGCTGCCGTCCGCGAACGGCAGTGCCTCCGCGTCGGCCTCGCGAAATTCCATATCGAGGCGTTCGGCCGCCGCGCGCTCGCGGGCGCGTTCGAGAAGGCCGGGCACGTAGTCGGAGGCGACAACTTCGCACCCGCGGCGGGCAGCGGCGAGAGCAGCTATCTGGTCGAAGAGCAAGGCATGACCTACCTGGCCGACATCGGTCCCGATAATGCGCTCAAGCCCTTGCAGGCTGCCTCGTGCACATATCGAATCGCCTTTGGTCCACGGGCCGGACAGAAGGCGCTGAGTTTGCGCACCGTCGCCAGCCGCGACGAGAA
>Ga0326597_10009928_pt1 | contig 12711 bp, 10 predicted proteins | sample RVTome_12_FD_203789 | JGI IMG/M metagenome (GOLD analysis project Ga0326597, IMG submission 203789) | Soil microbial communities from uranium-contaminated site in the Upper Colorado River Basin, Wyoming, United States - RVT100D185 | ecosystem: Environmental > Terrestrial > Soil > Contaminated >... | reverse complement strand
GCCCGCCTGGTCCGAGCCGACCGCTACTTGACGGAAGTGAAGTCGCGGTTGACGTCCCTGGAAATCGCTGTTGAAACTGAAGTTATGGAGGGCTCAGCCGCAGAGAATATTGCACGATACGCCGAAGGCAAGGGCGCAGACCTGGTTGTGATGAGCACCCGGGGTCAAGGTGGAATTCAGCGCTTGTTGCTGGGCAGCACCACCGACCGCGTGCTCCGCGCAGGGCATTTGCCAGTGCTGGCAATACCGCCCAAAGATTAACGTCTATCCAATGTACGTTGGTGTGCTGTTCGTTCTCGTTGCATGGACAATATGCAGAATGCAGTTTGCGTTCGCACCAGCGCAGCGCGGTGCTCGTTGCCGTCGCCGTGAGGGCCCGAGCGCCCCGTGCTAGGGAAGGCCGCGGAACTTGCAAGCCGACATAAAATTGAGGAGCACGCCATGCTGATCGTCGACGCTCAGATCCATATCTGGAGGAACCACAAACCGGCCAACCCGAACCACCGGCAGATTCTGGACTTCACGGCGCAGGACGTGTTGCAGGAGATGGACCAAGCGGGCGTCGACGCAGCCGTCATTCATCCTCCGGGATGGGATCCCGATTCCAATGCGCTCGCAATCGAAGCGGCGCGCCAGCATCCCAACCGGTTCGCGATTCTCGGCAATTTCCCGCTCGACCGGCCGGAGAGCCGGACGCTCGTCGATGGCTGGAAGAGCCGGCCGGGAATGCTCGGGCTGCGCTTTGCGTTGAACCAGCCGCATCAGAAGACCTGGTTGAGCGATGGAACCTTGGACTGGTTGTGGCCCGCGGCCGAGCGCGCAGGCCTGCCGGTTGCGCTCATCGGTGTCAACCTCCTGCAGGTTATCGGCGGAATCGCGCAGCGCCATCCCGGGCTGAAGCTGATCATCGATCACTTCGGAAGACCCGACGCGGCCTGGACGCACCTGCCGCAGCTCGTTGCGGCTGCGAAGTTTCCCAATGTGGCGCTGAAAGCGACGGGCGCGCCGAGCTATTCCGCCGAGCCCTATCCGTTTCGCGATATCCACGGGCACATTCGCCAACTCTACGACGCCTTCGGTCCCGAGCGCATGTTTTGGGGCACCGACATCACGCGCATGCCGTGCTCGTGGCGGCAGTGCGTGACGCTGTTTACCGAGGAGCTGCCGTGGCTGTCGACACGCGATAAGGAGCTGATCATGGGGCGTGCGTTATGCACGTTTATCGACTGGCGGCTGCCGGGCTGACGGCGGCGCCGACATTATTCGATTGTCATTGGGAGGGCCGAGCGTGACCGACCTTAAATTGGACAAACGCCGCACGGCGTTGCTGATTGCGGACTTCTATGCCGAGATGATGGGGACTTTGCCGCACGCAGTCAGCCGCAAATGCATCGAGAAGACCCAGGCATTACAGGCGCAGGCGCGGGCGGCTAAAATTCTGATCTGCTATTCGGCGACCGTGTTCCGGCCAGGCTATATCGAGGTCAGCGAGCGCAACAAGATATTCAGCCAACGCAAGCACTCCGGACAGCCCGCCGTCGCGGATCCGCTGGCGGTGATTCACGAATCTGTCAGACCTGCACCGGGCGAGCCGGTCGTGGGCAAACATCGGGTGAATGCCTTATTTGGCACCGACCTGGGCGTGATTCTAACCGCCAACGACGTGGACACGCTGGTCATGTTGGGCTACGCGACCAGCGGCGTCATTCTTTCGACCACCCGGTTTGCGGCCGATGCCGATTATCGCGTCGTCATCGTGGAGGACTGCTGCGCCGACACGGATGCCGCCGTACACGATTTTCTCTGCCAGAAAATTTTTCCGCGTCAGGCGGACGTGGTGCAATCGGCCGATGTGATCCGCGCGCTGTCGTCCTAGCCCGGCGCATCGTTGCAGTTCTCAATCATCAGCGTCGCGGGTGTGCTCGCGTCAAAATGATCGGAAATCCAATTGGAGAATATTTCTCAAGACAGGGTTCGGCTGAGCGCCGGCGAGGCGCAAGCGCTTGCTGAGCAGGCTCTCGGCAGAATTGGTTATGACGCTGAGGAAGCGCGCATCATCGCCGATCACGTGCTCGACGCGGCATTGTGCGGTTACGAATACTCGGGTCTGCCGAAAATACTCAATGTCGCCGAGCATCGCCGGCTTCAACAGCCGCGCCGGCCGATGCGCGCATTGCGTGAGACTTCGGTATCGACGCTGTTCGATGGCGGCAACAACAACGGCATGGTGGCGATGTACCGCGCAACGCAAGTTGCGATCGCGAAAGCGCGCGAGCATGGTTTCGCGGCCATTGGCGTGAACAATTCTTGGATGAGCGGCCGCAGCGCGCATTACGTCGAAATGTTGGCCCGCGCCGACCTGATCGGTATTCATAGCGTGAGCAGCTGGATCCATGTGGCAGCGCCTGGGTCGAGCGGTCCCGCGACCGGCACCAATCCAATTGCGTTTGGCTTTCCGACCTTGGACGAGCCGTTGGTCATCGATCTGGGTACCGCGGCGTTCATGGGGACGGACCTGATCTTCCAGGAGCGCCGCAACGCGCTGTTGCCCGAAGGCGTCGCGATCGATGCCCAGGGTCGGCCGACGCGCGACCCGGCGCAAGTGCACGCGCTTCTGCCGTTCGGTGGCTACAAGGGATTCGCACTGGCCTTGGCGATGCAGGCGCTCGGCGTGCTGGCCGGCTCGGGGCTCGGCGATGACAAGACCTATGGTTACCTGATCATCGCGATCAAACCCGATCTGCTGGTGCCGCAGGACACGTTCCGGCGCGACATGAGTGCGATGCTCGCACGCGTCAAGGCGACGCCGCGCCAACCGGGGGTCGATGAGATCCGCATGCCCTCGGAGCGCGCGTTTCGTGAACGCGCCCGCGCTCGGCGGGAGGGCATCGAGATCGACCGCAAGATATATGACAAGCTGTTGGCGTTGCCAAAGGGGACATTGCCGAGCTAGCCCGCATTTCTCACACTACCGGCCGTTCATAGGTGATCCGCGGACAGGGCGTGTTCTGGCCTACGCGGGTGCTGACGGGCGATTTGCCGTCATTTTGGGCATGCCCGTCTTGCCAATAGCTGGCTATTGGCTGCACCGGCCGAGCCCAAACTGCCAGACAACTCGCCGCGTCATCATCCCGCGTTAGTGCGAGAAATGCGGGCTAAAACTTCGCTGCGACCCAGAGCCAGAGTTTGTCGGTGTCCACCGCAGTGCTCTTGTCGCTGAAGACGCGATTGACGTTGAAGATGTAGCCCGCGCGGATCCGCGTGTCGGGCAGCGACGCGTTGACCAGCGTGAAACCGTCGTAGGTCTGCTCGTTCTATCGCCCGCTGACGTTGCCGACGAAGCGGTGGTTGTCGTGGATGATGCGCTGCCGGCCGTACGCCAAGTTTGTCTGGGGAAGCCCGCTGTAGCTCAGATAGGCGCGGTTGATCTCGGCGTCCTCGGGATGATGGCCCCCACTTTCCCGGCCGCGCGTTTCTTCAATCCGTTGTGCCCGTAGGCGGATATCAATACTGCGAGAAAATGCGCGCGATCTCCGCTGGATCGCGGGTCTTCGCGAGCGCCAACATGAGCAGAATGCGCGCCTTCTGCGGGTTGAGGTTGTCCGTCGGGATCACGCCGAGCCGATCGAAGTTCTGGCGGCGCGTTACGCGTCCATTGCCGGTGCGACTCGAGCGCATGAGCACCGGTTTCACCGCCATTGCCGCAATTTTCGCGATCACGTCACGTTCGGCATCGGACAGGCTACCCGCGCCAGGCGCGGCGAATATGATGCCGTCCACGCCGTCGCGCACGAGCGCAAGCAGCGGCGCCGGTGACGCCTGGGCATACGAGTAAACGATTTCCACGCGTGGAAACTGCGTGATCGCCGAGACCTCGAACTCCGAGGCTGCGGTGTGGCGCTTCGTCGACGCTTTGTAGAAGCTCACCATGTCGTCGTCGACGTATCCGAGAAAACCGAGTTCGCCGGAGCGGAACGTTTCGACTCGGTAGGTATTGGACTTCGTCACGTCGCGCGCGCCGTTGATCTCGTCGTTCATGACGACCAGAACCCCTTTGCCGCGCGCTTGCGGTGCAGCGGCGGTGCGCACCGCGTTGAGTAGGTTGAGCGGCCCGTCGGCGCTGATCGCTGTCGAGGGTCTCTGCGATCCGACCAGAACCACTGGCCGGTCATGACGCACCGTAAGATTGAGGAAATAGGCGGTCTCCTCGAGCGTACTCGTGCCGTGCGTGATCACAACGCCTGCGACGTCGGCATCTTCGGTGAAAATCGTGTTGATACGCTGGGCAAGGGTTCGCCAAACCTCGGGCGTCATGTTCGGGCTGCCGACGTTCACGACCTGCTCGACCTCGACGCAGGCGTAGTTCGCGATCTCGGGCACGGCGGCCAGCAGCTCGGAGCCGAGCAGAGTCGAACTCTGGTACTCGGTGAGACTGGTGGAGGAGGCGCCTTTGCCAGCAATCGTACCGCCAGTGGAAAGCAACCAGACGATGGGTAACTTTGGCATTCCGACCGAACCTAGTCGATGCGCATATTCGGTGCGGGTTTCAGGGCAGCTTCCAATGGGGGCGGGGTCAGGCCGGCCAAGGCTGGGATAATGAGTGCTCGTTGCGGGAGTGTCCCGAATCTCGTGGCGCCAGTCAATGCTGGACCTCGTGCTACCACGCGCGTTCGACGGTAACGCATTGTCGCATTTTGTGACACGAACTTGATACGATCGCGGTTTCGCACACCACCTCCGAGGAGTCGCCGATGAGCAAGCCTGTATGCGTTGTCTGGATGAACGAAGCGAAGGTCTACGAGCAGGCACTCGCACGCGCGGGCCTTGCCGACAAGTTCGAGCTGCACGGCCTGAATCCCGATCAAGCGATCCCGGATGATGTTGCCGAGCGAACGGAGGCGCTACTCACACGGCGCCCGGCTAGCGTTCTAAAGCGCATGCCGCGACTGCGCTGGGTGCAGGCAGTTAATGCAGGTGTCGATCCGTGGCTCGCGAGTCCGAACCTCAGGGCCGACGTCACGCTGTGCTGCGCGCGCGGAATACACCGAATATCGATGCCCGAGAATATTCTCGGCGCCATCTTCCATCTCACAAAGCCATACGCGCAATGCGTACTCGACCAGCGCGAGAGCCGCTGGGCGAAGCGCCAGTCAGTGCCGCTCGCGGGCAAGACGCTCGGCATCCTCGGACTCGGGGCGATCGGGCAGGAGTTGGCCCGCAAGGCCGAGGTGCTGGAGATGCGCGTGATCGGCACCAAGCGCACGCCTACACCGCTCCCGCACGTCGCGAAGGTTTATTCGCAGGAGGCGACCGATGAGGTGCTCGGCGCGTCGGATTTCGTTTTGCTGCTGCTGCCCTCGACGCGCGAGACCGAGAACTTCATCGATGCTCGCCGGCTGCGGGCGATGAAGCCCAGCGCGTGGTTGCTCAACTTCGCGCGCGGCGCGCTGATCGTCGACGCGGACTTGATCGCCGCAGTGCGCGCGAAGACGATCGCAGGGGCGGTGCTCGACGTCTTCCGCGAGGAACCGCTGCCGAGCACTCATCCATTCTGGCAGACCGAAGGCATCCTCGTGTTACCGCACATCGGTGGCGGCCATCCCGATCGCGCGGCGTTGGTCGCCGAGCTGTTTGTCGACAATGCGCGGCGCTTCCTCGCTGGCGAACCGCTCAAGGCGGCGGTGGACCGGGCACGCGGCTACTGAGGTATTGACAATGACATTCCGCGGCGTACCGCATTCACAGAGTAAGTGAGGTCAGCCATGCCGTTAAGTTCAGAGATGCAGCACCTGACTGCGAGCGACGGACTGCAGCTCGCGTATGCCGTCGACGATTTCAGCGATCCGTGGGGTGCGCACGAACCGCTGATCCTGATACATGCCGCAATGGGCAGCTCGCGGCGGCTCTACAAGTGGGTGCCGACGCTGGCGCGCCACTTTCGCCTGGTGCGTCCCGACATGCGAGGCCACGGCGCAACGCAGATTCCCGGGCCCGACCAGCTCTCACTCAAGCTACTCACCCAGGACACGATCGAGCTCGCCGATCACCTGGGATTGAAGCAATTCCATATCGCCGGTTCGTCGGCAGGTGCGATTGTCGCGATGCAGACCACGCTCGACTACCCCGCGCGCATCAAGACGCTGACTAATTTCGCATCGACACCGGGGCTCAAGAATTCGCTGATCGACATGGACAAATGGGTGAGCCACATCCGCGCCAAAGGCATTCGCGGCTTCCTCGAGGAGACGATCGAGGAGCGCTTTCCGAACGTGGCCGATCGAGGCTTCCTGCAGTGGTTCGTCGACGATTCGGCGCGGACGAATGTCGACTTGTTCGCGCGTTTCGGGCCGATGATGAAGGCCGTCGATTTCACCGATCGCCTGCACGAAATCAAGTGCCCGATGCTCAACGTCGTGCCGGGGCACGATCCGCTCGGTGCGCCGGGACAGTACGAGGTCTACAGGCAGCACGTTCCGCACTGCGAATTCATCGTCTACGAGGGCTTGCCGCACAACATCACCGATTCCGTACCCGAGCGGTGCGCGCAGGATTTGCTTCGATTCCTGCTCAAGCAACGCGTTCAATGAGGGAAACGCTAATGGGCCTGCAAAAGTTCAAGGCATCCGACGGTCTTGAGATTGCTTACGTACTCGACGATTACACGGACCCATGGCGCGCGGTCGATACGGTGATACTCGTGCACGCCGCGATGGGTAGCTCGACGCGCTTCTATGCGTGGGTGCCGCATCTCGCCGGCGACTTCCGAGTGGTCCGCATCGACATGCGCGGACACGGTGCGACTCAGGCCCCGGGGCCGGATCAGCTTTCGCCACAGCGGCTGGTGCAGGACGTCGCCGAGCTGGCGGATCACATCGGCGCCGAGCATTTCCACGTCGGTGGCTCATCCGCGGGTGCTGTCGTCGCGGAGAAGGTGGCGATCGACTATCCGCAGCGCGTCGTGACACTCGGCGCTTTCGCAGGCACAGCGGGGATCAAGCACGGCTTGCAGGATCAGAGGTCGTGGGTGCAGCAGATCGGCGAGCAAGGGCTGGCCACGTTCTTGCGCGCAACGATCGCAGATCGGGTCGATCTGAAGTCCGCGACACCGGGCTTCGTAGACTGGTTCATCGCCGAATCGGCGCGGACCCCGGTGGATGTGCTGGCGCGCTTCGTGCCGATGATGCGCAATTTCGAAGTGCTCGACGACCTGCATCGTATCCGTTGCCCGACGCTCGCGATCGCGCCGGGCGGCGACCCGATCCACAAGATGGAGCACTATCGCGTGCTGCAGGAAAAAATCCCGAACTGCGAGTTCATTGTGTACGACGGTCTGCCGCACAACATCACCGATGCGGTCCCCGATCGATGTGCCGAGGATTACCGACGTTTCCTTCTAAAGCACAAAACCAAATTCACCGGCTGAACCGCGAAGCTTTTTGTAGGTGGAAGTTACTGAGGAGAGGGTCGATGGACGACATCTTGATACGCGGTGCACAGGTGATCGATGGCAGCGGTGCGCCGGCCCGCCAGGCCGATGTGGCGATTCGCGACGGACGCATCAGCGCGATCGCTGAGCGTTGCAGCGGCCGCGCCCAGCGCGAGATCGTCGCCGCCGGATTGGTGGTTGCGCCCGGCTTCATCGATATCCATACGCACTCCGACTTCACACTGCCGCTCAACCCGCGCGCAGAGAGCAAGATCCGCCAGGGTGTGACGACCGAGGTGCTCGGTAACTGTGGATTCTCGGCTGCGCCGGCGCTGCCCGGCCGGGTGGAGATGTTGCGCGACTACCTGGGGGCGAGCGCGCCGTGGCTCGAATTTCGCGAAACGACGTTCGCGGATTACCTCGACAACTTTCCCGCCACAGCGGTGAACACGGTCATGCAGGTCGGCCACAACACGCTGCGGCTCATGGCGATGGGCATGGAGGATCGCGCGCCGGCGGCAAACGAACTCACTTTGATGCAGCGCCTGTTGGCCGATGCGCTCGATGCCGGCGCCCTCGGGCTTTCGTCGGGATTGTTCACAGCCCCGGGCATCTACGCGCAGCCTGAGGAAATGACAGCGCTCGGTCAAGTGTTGAAGCGCCACGGCGGCGCCTACTCGTCGCATGTTCGCGACGAAGCCAATCACGTCTTCGAGGCAGTACGCGAAGCTCTTGCCGTGGGCGAAACCTGTGGGATCCACGTGCAGATCGCCCACCTCAAACTCTCGGGCATGGACAACTGGGGCGGTGCGACCAAGCTTCTGGCCGAGATCGAGGCTGCCAGAAGTCGCGGCCTGCGGGTCGATTGCGATCAGTACCCGTATACCGCCGGCAGCAATCCGCTGCGCAACCTGCTGCCCCCGTGGGTGCATGAGGGCGGCATGGAGGCGATGCTGCAACGGCTCGCCGAGCCCGCGGTGCGCGAGCGCGTCCGCGCCGAGATTGCCGAGCACGGCCTCAACAATTTCGGCCGCATCCCCTCGTGGGATGCCGTGCGCATTGCCATCTCACCGCACCAGGCGGAGTTTGCCGGGCGCACCATCGCCGATATCGCCCGTGTCCGCGCCGCCGATCCACTCGACACGGTGTGCGACTATCTGATCGCGGACCGAGGACACACCCGCATCGTTGTCACGTCCATGTCGGAAGATGATGTGCAGGAGATCGTCCGTTCGGCAAGCGTGCTGGTGGGCTCTGATGGGACCGCATTGGCGCCATACGGGACGACCGGCCAGGGCAAGCCGCACCCACGTTTCTACGGCACCTTTCCGCGTGTGCTCGGACGCTATGTTCGAGACCTGGGACTGCTCTCCTTGCCCCAGGGGGTGTACAAGATGACCGGAGGCTCCGCTGCCGCCCTCGGACTGACCGAACGCGGCCTGCTGCGCGAGGGATACCGGGCCGACATCACCATCTTCGACCCACAAGCAATCGCCGATCTGGCTACCTACGAAGATCCCCATCAGTATGCCGCTGGTATTACGACCGTGATCGTCAACGGCGCCGTGGTGATCGACGCGGGCGAGCACAGCGGGGCGCTGCCGGGGCAGGTGCTACGGCGTGGGAGCGACTTGACGCCCCCGAACCCCTGATTACGTTCACGCCCCGCGGTCGTATCCAGGCAGAACGCGCGCGTCGATCACGCACACCTTGCCGGCGCGCGCGAGCGCCAAGCCTTTTTCGATCGCGGGCAGAACATCGGCCACTTGGTCCACTGGTCCGATGCCCTCGGCGCCCATCATACGCGCCATGCCCGCGATGTCGATGTCCGGGTTCGTGAGGTGCTGGCCGATCCATTTGTTCTCTTCCGGACGCCCGCGCGATGTAGCCATGCGTCCTTGATGGCGCTCGTCGTTGTAGAAAGAGCGGTTGTTGCACACGATCATGAGGCATGGGATCTCGTAATGCGCGGCGGTCCACACGGCGGTGTTGCCCATGAGAAAATCCCCGTCACCCAAAAGCGCAACCGCGAGGCGGCCGCTGCCCTTCAGCGCAAGGGCCGCGCCGACCGTCATGCCGGGCCCCGAGCCGACGCCCGCGCCGCCGTCATGGCCGATGTAGTCGAGTGGGTGGCGAAAATGCGTGTAGGCGCCACTCCAGCCGAGCGGAAAGCGCGTGTAGCAGATATCCAGCCCGTACGTCGCCGTCTCCAGGGCGGCGCCCACGGCGCGCAGCGAGACCTCGGCGGGAATCGGTGGTAGCGGCACGCACACCGGCAGCGCTGCACTTGCGGCTCGCTCGCTGACTGCGTCGAGCAGCAACGGCACGGCTGCGTCCGTTTCGCACATCAGGTACACATCCATAGGCGGCAAGCCTTGGTGGTCCATGCTCCAGCCGCGATGGCTGTGCGCGTCGCAAGACACGTGGATGACCTGGGCAGTCGTGCCATCTCGGGCGCCGAAGGTCTGCTTGAATGTGCCGGCGAGGTCGAGCCAGTCGAGCGACAGGATGACGTCCGCCTGTGCGATGAGTTCCTTGCCTTCGGGCAGCAATTGCTGGAATGGCGGCACCGGGTGCAGGCGGTGGTCGGTCGGGAACGCAGCCGCCAGCTTGATGCTGGTGAGCACCGGCGCATTGAGCTTTTCAGCAAGTGCGACTCGCTGCTTCCAGAACTCGTCGCTGCGCGCGCAACGGCCCATCATGATGAGCGGGCGTTTTGCTGACGACAGCAGCTTGGCCGCAGCGGCCACGAGGTCGGGGGCCGGCAGTGTGGCCTTAGGTACAGGGTAGCGTCGAACGTCCGGAATCGGCGGCATTGCGTCGATTTGTTTCTCTTGCATTTCGACTTCGAGGTTGATGTACACCGGACCTTTGGGTGAGGTCTGCGCGATCTGCGAGGCGCGCAGTAGGGCCTCCATCGCTGCCGCGGGCGAGCCGGGTTGGTTGTCCCATTTGATGAAATTGCGAATCAGTCCAGCCTGGTCCGAACTGGTGTGTATCCAGTCGATCCAGGGCCGGCGCTTCTCGGCGTCCCACGGGCCGGTCGCGCCCAGCATGAGGATGGGAGCGCGGTCGCACCACGCGTTGTAGACCGCCATCGGGGTGCGCAGCAGGCCGACATTGGCGTGCACCGCCGCGGCGATCATGCGGTCGGTGACCTTAGCGTAGCCGTGTGCGACCGCAATTGCATTCTCCTCGTGGATCGAGAGCACCATTTGCGGCATGCGGTTACCGAGATAATTCACGATGCTGTCGTGCAGTCCGCGGTAGGTCGCGCCCGGCACCAGTGAGATGTAGGGAATTTCGAGTTCACGCAGCATCAGGGCGATCGGGTCGCTGCCCCACTGCGCCTCGCTCTCGCGGGCGGGTACCGGCGTTTCGTGCAGAATTCTGTCCATGGCGGCGACTCGATTGTTCTCGGATTATGCAGAACGGCGTGACAGCGTTTCGGCGATCAAGATGGGTTTTGTTCCGCCTTCGATCTCACCGGTAACGCCCCAGTTGACCAGAATGGTCTTGGCGTCGATATCTTTCACATCGAGCAATTTGTAGCGCCCGCGAATCCGCGAGCCGACCGGCACGACGCCGGTGAATCGTACCTTGTTGCTGCCATAGTTGACGCCCATTTTGGAAGGTGGCAGCTCGACATCGGAATTGCGTGCGATGGAGGAAAGCAGGCAAAACGTAAGATTGCCGTGTGCAATGGGAGCCTTGAACGGGGACTCCTGCTTGCAGCGCTCGACGTCGACGTGAATCCACTGGAAATCCCCGGACGCCTCGGCGAACTTGTTGATCATTTCCTGGGTGACGGTGATCCAGTTGCCGACTGCCACCTCCTTCCCGACCCAGGTTTTCAGTTCCGCCACGGTCTTGATGGCTACCTTGTCTGACATGTGATTGCTCCTCTGCGCAAAAAAGCGTGTGGCGCCGGCCGGCGAATTCTGCGGGGCCTACCTAGGGTCCCAGGGCGCCTCGGCAACTGCATTGCGCGCGCAGATCCGGCCGAACGCGAAGCACTCGCCGATATTTCCGGTGCCTTGGTACAGGTAGCTATATATCGAGCCGAGTTCGCCGGCGCTGTATAGCCTCGGTATGCGCGTGTGGTCCGGCCGGACAATCTGCCCCTTCGGGTTGCGGCGCGGGCCGCCTTGGGTGTTGAGCATCGAGGGAGACAGTTCGATCGCGAAATAAGGCGGCGTGCCGATCGGGAGCATCATCTTGGTACGGCCAAAGTCCGAGTCTTTGGCGTTTGCGCAGTTGCTATTCCAACGCCGCACGCTTGTCTCTAACGCATTCGGGTCCAAGCCGATGGACTGCGCGAGGCTCGCGACGGTCTCGGCGCGCTTGATCCAGCCCCGTTTCAGTTCGGCGCTATTGTCCGCGCTCCAGTCATAGCGCTCGATGATCCGACCCCAGCCGCTGACCGGCTTCTTGTCGTACAGCGGTCCGCAGCTGAACAGGGCGTGATCGAACACCATGAACATCGGACAAGGCACCGGTGCGGGATTCCAGATCCCACTTCTTTTTATTTTGCCGTGCCTAGTCTTGAGCTTTTCGTCCGTGAACCGATTCGCGTCCGGTCCGACCACGATCATGCCGCCGGGCTGCTCATGACTAAAGTGCAGCGCCGCCATCGAAAAGGTCGTCTTGTATTCGGGCGCCTTCAAAGCCATCGAAGGCCCCGCGTAGTTGTTCATGTGCCACAAGTCTGCACCGACTTGCAGGGCCATATTGACGCCGTCACCCTCGTTGTATGGCGTACCCGATGTGTAGCAGAAGGGCAGGCCGGGCAGGTAGTTGCGGATCATCTCCTGGTTGTTCTCGAAGCCGCCGCAGGTAAGCACGACCGCCTTGCGCGCCTTCACATAAATCGACTTACCATTCTGCTCGGCGCGGACGCCGAGGATTTCCTTAGTGATGCCGTCCTGGATCAACTCCCGGCCGGGAGCCTCGTAGAGGATGTCGACCGGTCTTTGCTTGACTGCGGACTCGAAGAATTTCCAGGTATTCGAATAGCCCAGGATGTCGCCGTTGTGGAACTTGTGGGCGCAGTCCGAACCGGGAAGCTCGGGGAACTCGATACCCTCGGGTTGATGCTGGTGCTCCTGCGGATCCCCCCCGATGCTTACGACCCAATCGTTGTTCTTGCTCACCTCCTCTGCCCATGTGCGTACCATTTCCTGGGGAACTGGATAGGGACCGCACATCGCGTTGAGATAGGTGATCGCCTTGGGCACGTCGTAGAGCTGAAGATAGCCCTGGCCCGCCACCCGCGTGTTGCCGCC
>Ga0326597_10009927_pt1 | contig 12712 bp, 13 predicted proteins | sample RVTome_12_FD_203789 | JGI IMG/M metagenome (GOLD analysis project Ga0326597, IMG submission 203789) | Soil microbial communities from uranium-contaminated site in the Upper Colorado River Basin, Wyoming, United States - RVT100D185 | ecosystem: Environmental > Terrestrial > Soil > Contaminated >... | reverse complement strand
CGGTGGGGCGCTATGGAGGCGAGGAGTTCCTGGTGGTTCTGTCCGGCGTTGAGGAAGAGCCCGTCAAGCATGCCGAGCGCATCCGGGTCCTTGTGAGCGAAACGCCGGTAGACACGCGCGAGGGCGCAATTCCGGTGACGCTCAGTCTGGGCGCCTCCATTAGCGGCCCGGAGCTGCAGGAAATCGAGGAGCTGATTCGCGTGGCCGACGCCGCGCTCTACCGTGCCAAGCGGGGCGGGCGAAACCGCGTCGAAGCGGCCTCGGTTTCGGCGGCCGAGAACTCTTCCGTATAGCGTATTTGCGTATAGCCGATTGCCGGGCCGCCCGGCCTTTCCGCCGGAAATTCTTTCAAGAAAAGGCGAGACGCCCGGCTAGGCTCCGAGAGCCTTGGCCGCGCGCTTGTGGTCCGCGGGCTTGACCCAAAGGATCGCGCCGTACCGCCCCGCGCCGGCGCATGCGGCGTCGACCGCCGTCACGTTGATGCGCGCCTGCGCCAGCTTAGCCAGTACCCCGCAGATTGCTCCGGGCCGGTCCTCCCCCTGGATCAGGAACCCTCTCTTACGCCGGCTGAGTTGCAGCTTCGCTGCACGCGCCGCCCGCACGAACGCCGCCGGGTCTTCCGGAATGAAGTCCAGTTGCGCGCGCCGCCCGCTCGGGAAGCCGGAGAACGCCAGCAGGTTGACGCCTGCCGCCTTGAGTCCGTCGAGGACCCGGCACGCTTCCCCCGCCTTGTTCGGCGCCACCGTATAGTAGTAATCCACCTGACGAATGGTTTCAGCCATCGGACCTCCTCACCTGCTCGGTTGGTGTGCTGCACACACGATGTGCAGCAAATTCCGCGTGCCTATCCTACCGCAATGCGGGGCTTCCGGCTCGGAAACATTTCTACACCGGCCCCTTCGTTCTGAGCGACCCGGCGTCGTCACCTTCCGGGCCTTCCAGCCAGCGGCTGACTTCGCTCTGAATGGATGCATGGTCTCCGAATCCCGCGAACCACTGCATCCCGGACTCCTTTCGGAACCAGGTCATCTGCCGCTTGGCATATTGCCGCGTCGCGGCCTGCGCGTAGCGCACGGCGTCCCGCAGGCTGATGTTTCCCAGCAGGTAATCGAGCGCCTGGCGGTAACCCACCGATTGCAGCGGCGGAGCGCCGGCCGGGCAGCCTCTTTCGAGCAGCCCGCTCACCTCCCGCACCAGCCCCTGGTCGAACATCGCCTGCGTGCGGCCGTTGATTCGTTCCTGCAGCTCGGCGCGCGGCGGATTCAAACCCGCCTTCCGGACCGTATATCCTGCCAGCGGCTCGCGGCCTTGGCGAAACAGCTCCGACATCCGGCCGCGGGCGAGCAGGCAGACCTCGACGGCTCGAATCACTTTCGGGAGATCGTTCGGATGGATGCGCGCGGCGGATGCCGGGTCCAGGCGGGACAGGATGCGGTGCGCGTAGCCCGGCCCTTTCGCAGCTTCGCGCCCGTGCAGCCGCTGCCGCAATTCCGGATGGCGGGACGGGCCGGCGAACAGGCCGTCCACCAGGGCGCGCAGATAAAAGCCCGTCCCGCCGACCACAATCGGCAGGCGATTGCGCGCAGTGATCTCCGCCAGGACGGCCCGGCCGCGGCGCGCGTACTCTCCGGCGGAAAACTGGGCCTCGGGATCCAGGGTGGGACCGAGGGTGTCGAACAGGTGATGCGGAACGCGCCGGCGGTCGGCGAGCGATGGTTTTGCCGTGCCGATGTCAAAGCCTCGGTAGAGCTGGAGGGAGTCGCAGTTGACGATCTCGCCCGCGAAGCGCTCGGCCAGGTGCAGGGCGAGGCTCGATTTGCCGCTCGCTGTCGGACCGGCGATGATCAGCACGGTCGGCGGCGCGGCTGGCTCTTGGCTCATAACAGGCGGTTCACGTCAGACGGTTCATTGTCAGGAGTGCGTCATTCGGAGGTATTTCCATCCGATCCACAAGGCGAGCAGGAGCAGCAGCACAATCGCGCCGCGCACCTGCTGCCGTGGGATGGTTGCCATAGGCCGTATGTTCCGGGGCCGGCTCGGAAGTCTCCCGCCTCATTCTGAAACTGTTTGCGTGGCGAGCAAGCCCTGGACCCGGTTGGACCAGGTCTCTGCCCGGCCTACTCCGCGAAGCTGTCGATGGCGCGCCTCTCGTCTTCGAAGGTTTCAAAAACGGTCAGCAGCTTGGTGACGCTGAGCAGGTCGTGCAGCCGTTTCGTAAGGTTCAGGAGCTTCAGTTGCCCCTCCCGGCTCCTCGCCGTGGCGAAGGCGCGCACCAGCTCGCCCACCCCCGAGCTGTCGAGCTGGTGCACGTCTTGCATGTTGAGAAGTATCTTCTTCGAGCCCGCATCCAGAAATCCGCGAATGTGCGTCCGAAGCTGCTCGGTGTCTTCCCCGAGCTTCAGCGTGCCATCGAGGTCCACAATCGTCACAGCATCCACCGTTCGCGTCGCAATGTTCATGCAGCTTCTCCTGGGAGGTCATGATTTCCCTTTGTGCGCTCCAAGACGATGAGCGTGATGTCGTCGTTTTGCGGGTGGCCGCGCGTAAACCCGGCGACCGCTTCGAGCAGCTTCGCTTCGAGATGCGCCGCTCCCTGGGGGGCCTCGATTCGGATGATTTCTTTCACGCGATCCCGGCCCAGCATCCGCCCTTCGGCGTCCTCGGCTTCCACCAGCCCGTCGGAGTACACCACCAGCACGTCGCCCGGCCCGACCGCCAGCGGGGCCGCCTGGTAGGTGATGGACTCGAACGCCCCGACCAGCAGATTGTTGGATGGGAGTTCCTCGATTTCGCCGCTCGCCGCCCGAAATACGTAGGCGGGGTCGTGCCCGGCGCTGATGTATTCCCCCGCGCCGCCGGGATCGATATGAAACAGGAACAGGGTGGCGAACTTGTTGCTTGCCGACTTCTCGCACAGATACTTGTTCAGTTGATTCAGCGCGTCCGCCGGCTTCGTCCCGCCTCGGAGCTGCATGTCGAGGCACCCGAGGATCATGGAGCTCAGCAAGGCGGCGGGAAGGCCCTTCCCGGCCACGTCCGCCAGCACGCCCAGCAGATTCCCCGACTCCGGCGTGACGAAATCGAAGAGGTCGCCTCCTACGTGCCGTGCGGGCTCCGACATGGCCCGGAGTAGATAGTTTTCGAACTCGGGAAGCGTGCGGGGCAGCAGGCTCTTTTGCGTTTCCTGCGCCAGCGTCAGCTCCTGCTCGATCTTCCGGCGCTCCTGGGCGGTCTTCAGCGCCTCCACCTGTTCGAGGACGTGGCCCGCCTCCTCGGCCAGCTTCGCCAGGATTTTTTCGTCGAGCGCCTTGCGCAAGTTCATGGCCTGCCGGCTGTCGAGGTAGAGGATCCCCAGCAGCTCGGGGGAATCTCCCCGGGAGGGAATTCCGTTGAGCGGCAGGCAGGCAATCGCCAGGAGGCGCATCGCCACGACGCTTTCCTGTTTGGCGAATTTCTCCTCGAGTCCCGTGAAGTTGAACACCGGCTTGCCTTCCGCTACGACTTGCGCGACGACGGTGCGGCTTCCCTTGAACTCCCGCCGGCCCAACTCGCGGCCGCGCCGGTCCATCCCCGCGGCGTACTCGAAGCCGTCCCCCTTCCGGACCAGGATGAACCCCCGCTCTGCGCCGCTGATGGTGAGCGCCGATCCCAGAATCTGCGGGAACATCTTTTCCGGGGTGAAGGCCTGTCCCCACTGGTACTGGAAATCGAGCAGGAAGGAGATTTTTTCGAGGTCCGACAGCCCCGCAGGCAGGCGCGTCGCCAGATCCGAAATGGACTTTTCGAGCCGCTCGGTTGTGGCCTCGAGAACTGCCGCGGAGAAATCGGCCTCGCCGTCGAAATAGAATACCGTGAAGTGATCCTTGCCCATCACGATGCGGTCGCCGCTCCGCAGCAGCCGCTGCTGTTCGACGGGCTCCTCGTTGACGAAGGTCCCGAACGCGCTGCCCAGATCGGACACCGCGTAGCCCTCGTCCGTCCTGATGACCCGCGCGTGACGGCGCGAGATGTAGAGGTTGTCGAGCAGAATTTCGGTCTCGCTGTCTTTTCCCCGGCCGAGCACCACCTCCTGGCCGCCCAGCGCGAACACGTGCTCCTGGCCGCCCATGTCCCTCCACTGCAGACGGGCGCTCTGGAGCGGGGCCTTATTTTTTCTCGGACTTGGCGCGCCATTCATGCGGTCGCTCTCCCGAACAGTCAAATTCTCTCAAGGGTTGCGGATGTTTTCGAAGATTCCGGCAACCGGACGCCGGTATGGTAAGGGCTCGCCCGGAGCCATGTCAATCCATGCGCCGGACCGGGTGCTCCGGGCGTTCCTTCAGGACGATCACTGCCAGGACGATCACTGCGCCCCGATCGGCACGTTGTAGAGATAGATAAACCGCAGCCGGATGTCCTCGCCGGGGAACTCCGGCGGCAGGGCGGGGAAGGGATTGGAAAGCCGGATGCTGGCCAGCGCCGCGCTGTCCAGCGAGCCGGTCCCGGAGCTCACCCGCAGAACCAGGTCCGGCACGCGTCCGTTCCGCTCGATGGAGAACTCGAGCGCCACGCGGCCTTGTTTGCCGAGCCGTGCGATTTCCGGGATCACCGAGTACCAGTTCCGCCGCACCAGCAGGTAGATGCGCAGCAGGTACGGCTGGAAGTCCACGCCCATCGTGTCGGAGAGAATCTGCGGCCCGGGGATGCTCATGTTCGGGTTATCCGGGTCGAACGACGGAGCCCCGCTCAGCACCCCGCCGCCGCCCTGCGTGGCGCGGTCGCGCGCAAGGCCGCGCAGGATGGCCTCCGTCCCGCGGCTCGGCCCTGTAATCACCGGGAATTGCAGCCGCGCCCGGGCGGACTCAGTCTCTTCGGGGAGAGGAACTGGCTCGATCTTCGGTTCCGGTGGTTCAGAAGGCCCCGGCGCCGTCGAAGGCGGCTCGCGGGCCGGCTCGCGTAATTCCGGAATCCCGATGGGCGGCAGGTTCCGGGCTTCGAGCTCTTCGCCCATACCTCCGAGGCCCGGGTCTCTGGGCACCTCGGGCGGCGGCACGGCGGGTTGCGGCAGCCGCGGCATCATCGGCGCGCGCAGTTGCGGCTGGGCCTGCGGCTGCGGCTCCGGGACCGCCTGCGGCTGGGGCTGCGGGGGCGGCGGTGCAGGCGGCGGAGGCGTCGTCAGTTGGGGCCGCAATTCCGGCGGAGGCGTATAGACCAGCGTTACGTCCTCCGGACGAGGCTCCACTTCGACCGGTTGCGGCGGGAACAGCCGGTCAAACAGATCGGGGTTCGTGACCACCACGATCACGATCACCAGATGGATGATGACGGAAAGCAGAAACCGCTCCCGAACCAGCGCGGCGTTGCGCTCGTCGGGCTCGCCGATTCCCATCGTCAGATGGTAATCCTCGTCGATCATCCACTTTTTGGAATCCGTCTCTTCGAAGTCCAAACCGGTTCCTTAGCTCTTCGCGGTCATCCTGCCTGCCCCGAGCGAAGCCGCGGGGAGGAGCGCAGCGGCGAAGGACTTGCGCTTCGCTCCGCCGTTCCGCGTTCGGAGTGCCCGCGGAGGTCGTTCTCTTACGTCTTTGCCGGCATGGGAGCCGCCGCCGCCCCCGCATGCTTCATCAGCCGCTCATGGTGCAGGTGGATCTGCTCCAGGATTTGATGCGCCAAACGGAGCGCGCGCCGCCCGGCGGTTCCGTCCATCTCCGGATTACTTCGCTCCCGGACGTTGTGCAAAAAGTCCGTCAGTTGCAATTGTAACGGTTCTTGCCGCGCCGGTTGCAGTTTTTGGTGCGAAAGTTTCGGCCGTCCCGCCACCATGTCCACCCTCGTCACCGAGGCATCCTGGCGCGCGTAGTCCACCGAAATATACTCGCGCGGCTGGAACCAGCGCAGTTTGCGCACCGTCTCGAAGCTCACCCGGCTCGCCGTGAAGTTCGCCACGCAGCCGTTCTCGAACGCCAGCCGCACGTTCGCAATGTCGAACCTCGGCGTCAGCACCGCCAGGCCCGAGGCGCGTATCTCCTCCGGCTCCGAGCCCGCGAGCGACAGCACGATGTCGAGGTCGTGGATCATCAGGTCGAGGACCACGTCCACATCGAGCGAGCGCTCGGTGAAGACGCTCAGCCGGTGGACTTCGAAGAACAGCGGCACGCTGACAATCTTCCGCGCCGCCATGACCGCCGGGTTGAACCGCTCCAAGTGTCCCACTTGTAGGATGCGCCCAGAACGCTCGGCGGCGGCGATCAGCGAATCGGCTTCCGCAACGCTGCGCGCCATCGGCTTCTCGATCAGAACATCGATCCCCGCCTCCATCAGAAGCTCGCCGACCTCGGCGTGCTTTTCCGTCGGCACCGCCACGGTCGCTGCCTCGACCGCGCCGCACAGGTCTTCCAGGCGCTCGAACGCCCGGCAACCGAATTCCTGTGCCACCTCCGCCGCCCGCGCCGCGTCCTGGTCATAGACGCCGACGAGTTCCGTGTCGGCGAGTTCGTGATACACGCGCGCATGGTGCCGCCCGAAGCGGCCCGTGCCTACGACTGCGACTTTGGTGGGGGTAGGCATTGTGCCTTCGTGATCAGCACAACCTTAATACACAGGTGCTAATGCCAAATCTGAATGTATAACCTCTACTTCAAGCCCATACTTCTTCACGACAGACCGAAGAAGGTCGAGCGTCCACGCGGCTGCCGTGGGCGTGACGTAGATGCAGCTAATTAATCGGCCAAGATCAACCTTTACATAAAGCCCCGTAACATTGAGATACTTGTTCTGAGATGGATTCCCTATCTCATTTCTGCCGTGTTGAGGCGTCCAAATAAGCGCTCGAAGCTCGTTCTCATGTTCAAAGCTCTTTCTCTTATGCATAAAGGGGAAGAATATATTCACCATTGAAATAACTTCGCGTTTGTAATCGATGTAGCGGATCATTCCGGCGTAAATATCGAAATCCTGGTACGCTGCAAGGGAGCTGATGAAGCGTTCATACGTCGACTGGATTGCAATCCCCTCCTGGGTTTTCACGTATAAACTCCACATTGCGGCCGACTCATACTCCAGTGCATGCCAAGAGCTTATGAATGTGAGTTCGCGTTGCTCTTTGACGACACGGCGAATGATTTTCATGTTTTCGACAACACTCTTGAAGGTTCCTTCATCGGAAATATTAGTCCTCGCCCGCCACTCCTTTGGCGTTTCCTCAAACGGGAGATTTTCAAACTCAAGATTTGCGTTCGTGTAATAACCTTCAAATGGATCAATTTCTGCAAGCTTATCAGCTCTAACAAAGAACAACTCTGATCTATCCAAAAGAGAAAGGAACTTAGCTAGATCCATGTAGCGCCAAATGGTGGCGTCGACGGTTGGCGGCGGTTGAAAATCTGGATGTTCTGCGAATGCCATTTCTTTTTCCGAGCCGGTAGCCACGGCGAGACCTTCTCGCCGTGGGCTTTTCCTCAAGCCGGGACTGTCTCCAATGCCACCCGCAGCATTGCTGGATCATCCACGGAGAAATTCAGTTTCTCGAAGCCGATGACGCGGCCCGATGCATCCTTGATCAAAATGACTTCTTCTCCCGTTTCTTCGCACACCGATTCCTGGGAGGCATCCTCAAACCATACCGTGAGCGTTTTCCCTTCCTGGTCGTACAGGACCTTTACTTCGGCCATACTTTTACTCCTTCCTTGATTCTGTCGGTGGGATATGCAGTAATCAGAAAACCGCCATCTTCGAGCTCTTTCGCTACCGCGCAGACCCATCGCCTGGAGTGCTCTGCCTTGTAGAACAAGAATACCATTGGATCGCTCCGGCTCTGCCGAATCTGGTCTGGGTTCTCCAAAGCCTCCTTGACGCTGAGTTCCTTGCCTGCCATCACAGGATGCTTGATACGGCTAATCAGCTCCCATCGGGACCGGGTTACGCGTATGCGAAACCCTAACGGTGTCTCGATTTCGAAGAGCACAGAATCGCGCATCTATGCCACCCCCACAATCGTGATGCCCGCCGCGTCCGCCTCGGCCAGCATCTGGTCGCGGTCGAACAAGAGCGTGCGGCCGGCGTCGACGCTCAGGGCGGTGGCGCCGCATTCCTGCATGACGGCGATGGTCGGCAGGCCGACGACCGGCACGTCGAAGCGCATGTCTTGATTCGGTTTGGCGACTTTGACGACGCACAAGCGCCTTTCCTGTAGCGCCGCCGTCTCGGCGGCCCAATGGGCCAGCGGGACGCTGGCGCTACGTTCCCCGCGAACCAGCTTCGCGGCGCGGCGGATTGCGGCGTCGGTGCCTTCCATGGCTTCGACGGCGACGCAGGCGCCGTCGCTCACGACAACCGACTGGCCGATGTCCCAGCGCGCGAGATCCCGTGCGACCTGGCGGCCGTATTGGAGGTTTGCCTGCTCCTGCGGAGTCGGAGCGCGGCTCGTGAGCACGCCTTCGGAGGCGAGCAGGGGCTGCAGGAACAGTGTCGAGTCTTCGAGGACGATGCCTTCGGAGAGCAGAATCTTCGCGACGCCGCCGATCAGGGAGTCCGTGTTTTTCGTCGGCAGCGAGAGCAGCAGCTTGAACAGCCGCCAGTCCGGGCGGATGGAGGAAAAAATCTTGTTGTGCTTCACCTGTCCGGCCATCACGGCGCGGCCGACGCCTTCGGTCTTGAAGATGCGGATCAGCCGCCCCAGCTCGCCGAGGCTCAGCCAATGGAAGCGCGCCGCACGGGCTTCGAGCTCGGGCGAGGCTTCTTCCTTGATGGCGGCGACGACCATCTCGATGCCCCGGCTGCGCGCCGCTTCGAGGATTAGCAGCGGGAATTGTCCGTTGCCCGCGATCAGACCGTAGCGAGTTGTTTTCATCGGCGGCACCGTTTAAGTCCTAACAACTATCAACTAACAACTAACAACTGATTACTTAATCACCCCGCGCTCGGAGGATTCGAGGAACCGCAGCAGCTCCTGCACGTCCTCGGAATCGCCCCCCTCCTGGCGGATCGCTTCGATAGCCTGCGCGGTGTTCAAGTTCGACGACGCCAGCAGCCGGAAGGCGCTGCTCAGTTTCTTGCGCCGTTCGAGCGAGAAGCCGTGCCGCTTCAGGCCGACGACGTTCGCTCCGAAGACGCGCGTATCGCGCTCCGAGACGGTTTTCGAGAACGGCATCACGTCCTGCGTGATAACACTGTAGCCGCCGACGATTGAATGCCGCCCGACGCGGCAGAACTGGTGCACTCCGCAGAACGCGCCGATCACTGCGTGGTCCTCGATCAGGACGTGCCCGGCCAGCGTCACGCCGTTCGCCAGGATCGTGTGGCTGCCGACGCGGCAGTCATGCGCGATGTGCGCGTAGGCCATGATGAGATTGTGGTCGCCAATGCTCGTGACGCCGCCGCCGCCCTGGGTGCCCCGGTGCACGGTGACGAATTCGCGGAACGTGTTTTCGCAGCCGATGATGGTTTCCGTCCGCTCGCCGTGGAACTTCATGTCCTGCGGAATCACTCCGATGGACGAGTAAGGAAAAAACTTGTTCCCCGGGCCGATGCGCAACGGCCCGTCGAGGTAGACGTGCGCCATGAAGTCGCAGCCCTCTTCGATCTCAACCTCCTCGCCGATCACGCAGTAGGGGCCTACGCGGACGCTGCCCGCCACGCGCGCTCCCGGATGCACGACCGCCGTCGGATGCACGAGTTCGGTATCGAGCCGGGTCACTTCGCCTTCTCCCTGGGTGTGTTCGACATAGGTGTGCTCGACATAGGTGTACTCGAAAGGATCATGTTCTCAACGATTTTGCACATCACGACGGCTTCGCAGGCCAGCTCGCCGTCCACGTAGGCCTTTCCCCGCATCCTGGCAAAGGTGGTCTTCCGGGAGAGCATGTCAATCTCCATCCGGAGCTGGTCGCCGGGACGCACCGGGCGGCGGAACTTGGCTGATTCAATCGAGGCAAACAGCACCAGGCGCTGCGATGCTTCGGGAACGTCGCGCATCACCAGGATGCCGCCGGTCTGCGCCATGGCCTCCACGATTAGAACCCCGGGCATCACAGGAAATCCCGGAAAATGTCCCACAAAAAACGGCTCGTTCATGGATACGTTCTTGAGGCCGACAATGCGCTTGTCTGGTTCGAGCTCCAGGATGCGGTCCACCAGGAGAAACGGCGGCCGATGCGGCAGAATCTGCTGTATCTCATTGATATCGAGGGTCATTGTGCTCCTTGGAGGTTCCTGGGCGCTCCCCTGCGCATGATTCGCAGCCGCTCCGGAAGGCAGCGCGATTGGGCCTAAAATCCCAAGCGCCCTGCGGTAGGCCTGCCGTCGCCGGTGATCTTTCCTGCTTGGCCGCTGAGCTTCCCGCTTGGTTCCTGGAATTCAATTGATTATATTCGATGCGCCGGGCAAAGATGAAATGGAAAGGACCTTCATCCCCATGGACGTATTGCTCAAGTCACTCCAAGGCCAGCGGAAGCCCATCCTTGCACTGTTGCGGCGGCTGGTCGAAATGGAGTCTCCGAGCACGGATAAAGCGGCCGTGGACCGCCTCGGCGAGCTCGTCGCTGCCATTGCCCGCGGCTTCGGCGCGGCCGTGCGGTTCTACCCATCTCGCACAACGGGCAACCACCTGCGTGCGGAATTTCGCTTTGCTCCAAGTCCGAAGCATCTGAAGTCCCGACAAATCCTTCTGCTGGGGCACCTGGACACTGTCTGGAGCCACGGCACCCTTGCCCGTATGCCTTTCCGAATCCGGGGAGGCCGAGCGTATGGTCCGGGCGTTTTTGACATGAAAGCTGGAATCGTGATGGGCCTCTATGCTCTCGATGCTCTTCGGAAACTTGGCGTCCCGGTGAACAGGAAAGTCGTCATGCTGCTCAACGCCGACGAGGAGATCGGGAGCCCCTCCTCGCGCTCGGTAACGAGGAGAGAAGCCCGGGTCAGCGACGTAGCCTTTGTTCTGGAGCCGGCGTGGGGCCCTAAGGGAAATCTCAAGACCGCCCGCAAGGGAACCGGCGAGTTCGAAATTCGCGTCTGGGGCCAAGCCGCGCACGCGGGTCTCGAACCCGAGAAGGGCGTCAATGCGATTCTGGAGCTGTCTAGACAACTTATATTAATAGAATCATTTGCAGATGAAAAACGAGGTATCACTTTCAATTCTGGAATCGTACGCGGCGGGACGCGATGCAATGTTGTGCCGGAGCAAGCCTCCGCCACGGTGGATGTTCGTGTGCTGCGCGCCGAGGATATGGCATTGGTTGCGCGGAGGATGCACGCCCTCAAGCCGTTCAATCGTAAGGCGAAACTCGAGGTGACGGGTGGTTTCAACCGCCCGCCGCTCGAACGAACCGAGGCCGTGGCAGCTCTCTACGCCCGCGCCCGACGCCTTGCCCGGCCGCTAGGGATTGCATTGTCCGAGGCGACCGTCGGTGGAGGCTCGGACGGGAACTTCACGTCTGCCCTAGGGGTCCCGACCTTGGATGGTCTGGGGGCGGTCGGCGAGGGTGCGCATGCTTCACACGAGCACGTGGTTATCGCCGAACTGATCCGCCGGACCGCCTTGCTGGCGCATCTGATTCGAGACGTATCGAGCGCGGATAAATAGCGTTTCTGATTCCGCGAGTTTTTCCTTGCGGCTCCTTGGTGTCGAACTCCAATTGCGTTACACTTCCCCCTTTATGAAAGCAGGCCGAAGACATCCTCATCCCCGCGTCGAGGTCCCACAAGGGTTTTTGTTTTCAGCGGGGGAGGCAGGTTTGCGCAGGCACGGCAGCGGACCGGACGTGTGCTTGATGTATTCCACGGTGCGCGCACGCGTTTCCGCAGTGTTCACGACCAACCGGGTGAAGGCGGCGCCGGTGCTGGTTTCACAAGACCATCTGAATCAGGGCCGCGGCATCGCGCAGGCGGTTCTCGTCAATGCCGGAAACGCGAACTGCGCCACGGGTGCGGCGGGAATGCGCGCGGCCCGGGACTGTGCCCGGGAGGCCGCGAGGCTGTTGGGCCTGCGACCGGAGGAGGTTTTGGTGGCGTCGACGGGGGTGATCGGGGTTGCGCTTCCTGCGCATGGGATCACGGATCAGTTACCGGCGCTGGCGCGGCGGCTGCATCCGGAAGGGTATCGGGCGGCTTCCCGGGCGATTCTGACGACGGACACGCGGCCGAAAGTCGTGGGGCGAAGTTTTCGTGTGGGCAAGCGCAGCGTGCGCATTCTGGGGATGGCGAAGGGCGCCGGGATGATCTATCCAAGACTGGCGCCACAAAGGGCGCCGCGGATGGCGACGATGCTGGGGTTTCTGTTTACGGATGCGGCAGTGGAGCCGCGCTTCCTGGACAGGGCGTTGCACGGGGTTTGCGGGGAGAGCTTCAACCGGATCTCGGTGGACGGCGATACGTCGACGAACGACGCGGTGTTCCTGCTGGCGAACGGGGCTTCGGGGGCGCCGAGGATCGGAGCGCGGAGCGCTGCCGCCGGGAAATTCCTACAGGCGCTCGGTGAAGTGGCGCAGACACTGGCCATCGAGCTGGTGCGGGACGGCGAGGGCGTGAAGAAGGTGGCGGAAATTCGGGTGGAAGGCGCGGGCACGGAGCCGGAAGCGGATGCGGTGGCGCGCGCGATTGCCCTGTCGCCTCTCGTCAAGACGGCGATCGCGGGGGCCGATCCGAATTGGGGCCGGATTCTCTCCGCGGCGGGCAATGCGGGCGTCGAGTTTGATCCCGGCCGCGTGAACGTCTATATCAATCGGACGCTGGTGTGCCG